>Ga0153947_1000100_pt1 | contig 37161 bp, 50 predicted proteins | sample TSNJ031MetaG_FD_104697 | JGI IMG/M metagenome (GOLD analysis project Ga0153947, IMG submission 104697) | Attine ant fungus gardens microbial communities from New Jersey, USA - TSNJ031 MetaG | ecosystem: Host-associated > Fungi > Mycelium > Unclassified | place: USA: New Jersey, Wharton State... | reverse complement strand
TGGGTTAGATGGCTTCTGGGCGGAAGGGCTGATGTTTGGGGACGTGAGAGATTTCTACTGCGCAAGCTTGGTGATGCAAACAGGAAGATTGAGGAATTGGACCGTATGAACAAGGGTTTGAAGGCAATCATTAAAAAACATTAGCTGCTTGATACAAAGTTAAGTATGGTACATAATATACACCATAATCTCATCTCCAATGGTCTGGGGTAATGATCTCCTTGAAAATACGTTCCTCTCACTGAGATGCCTTTCGTGACATCGACAGTTTTGGTTCATGTTAATGCAAAATAGACAACGCCAGAGACCGGATCCCAAGAACCTTGATAAATTTCGAGTAGAATACTAGGAGCCACCCATCTCTGCTTGTCGGCAACAAACTGTCTATCTGGCGCGATCAAGGATTGCTTGTGATCGCCACGATGGTAGACAATGTAGGACATTTGCTGAGCCTCAAGGTGATGCGTGTGCCGGTATGTGTCTGAGTGCTCAATAGTCCTGGCACTGACCCTGTCCAGCGTCCAGGGGTTGTAAGCACATGGCAGCCTTTCTTCTCTTCGTCGCCCCATTTCTCAGCCCATGCTTCCGCCTCTATCCTTTCTCTCCAAGGCTACTCTCCTCTTCCTGCACATCCAAAAACCCTTAGAGACCTTACCCATGCATCCGACCTCCTCACCCTCCCGTCCTCCTTTGGCTCCATTCAGCTCGGACAGACCTTTTCTAGCTGCCTCTGCGTCAATAATGAAGCACCTTTTTCCGTAGACTCAATCCGTGTCTGCGTCGAGATGCAAACGGCCACTACAAAAGCATCTCTCTACCAGACCCCAGAGTCATCAGGAACATCTCTTACCAGTGGAGACACACTCGAATGCATCGTTGGACATGAGATCAAGGAACTCGGACAGCACGTCCTTGCCTGTACTGTCACTTACCGCCTTCCTCCCAATGTCCGCCCCATTCCAGGCGCAAGTGGAGATCCTGATGATCCTGGCCTCCTGACATTTCGTAGATTCTACAAGTTCATCGTTCGTGCACGCCACCCTTTGCCTCGTCTCCTAATCATCTGCTCATCTTAGGTCACCAATCCACTCGCGGTTAAAACTAAAGTACATTCTGTACGTTCACCTACCGCTCTCCTAATGCCGACCGAACGCGAAAAAATCTTTCTTGAAGTTCATATTCAGAATATGACTCAAGAAACCATGCATTTTGAACAGCTATCATTTGAGCCTACAGACGAATGGCAAGTCCAAGATCCTAATATCATGGACGACAAACAGTCCGTCTTCTCTGGTTCCATTGCTCTCATGAACCCTCAGGATGTTCGACAATACATCTTCATTCTCTTCCCCACCTTGACATCTTCACAAAGACCTCTTGCTGTCCACGCACCAGGAACTATATATCCACTGGGGAGGCTTAACATCATGTGGAGATCATCATACGGAGAGCCTGGGCGATTGCTTACCAGTACTCTCACCCGTCGGATACCACTGGTTAACCCTGCTCCACCTGCACCTACCACCACTCACTTGCCCCAGCATCCCGCATCAGCCCTTCCTCCCCATCTCAAACGAGACAGAACCACTTCCCCCAAATCATTGGGTTCTCAATCTCGACCTGGAACTCCACCACTACGCTCTCCGGCTACCCCAATGGCGCCTACAACCCAAGGTGCTGGATCGGTTTCACTTAGCATCGATGCTCATTTGACCCTTCGTGAGCCTCTCCCTTCTCATGTCAGAGTAGAAGAACCAATTTCTCTGGCATTTACACTTCACATCAATTCAACGCCTCAGATTTCGACCAGTCCTTCTCGTCCTCTGCTTTTCGCCATACAACACGTCCTTCCCACACCACCTTCAAGCAACGTTCTTAAGACAGTAGCTCCTCGCCAGCCTGTCGTGATTACGAGTGCTGCCCAAAGCCAAAGACTGGACTCGGGATACAACGCTTCACGTACAGCTTCGATTCTTCCAACACCGCAAACTCAGCTACCACAATCTTTAGTTTCTCGATCAACGACAGCACAAATATCGGCGTCAGCAGAGACAGACGTCACTAGCCCTCGCACGTCCTTGTCCACCTCCACCTCTGGTTTCTCCACGCCCACTGCTGTGTCTGGTAGAGGTTCTACAAGCAACGCACCCGGAACATTCAATTACGCTCTCGCACGACAGAAGCTACTTGTTGCCTCTCCTTGGCAACAGAATACAGATTTTGATTTTGACATGGAGCATGAAGAAGTTGTCGGCAGTACCGGTCTGCTCGGAGAGGAGGATATTATTGTTTATCCTCCGCCTTACCCTCTTCATCATACCGCCACTAGCAATGCTAGCGCTTCGGGGTCGTTCGTTCCTATCGGTGCTTCATCCTTTACATTACCACCTTTGACACCCACGATGCAACTCATCCCAGCTCATCCCTCTTCAACAGCAGCTTCGGCTATCCATGCTTCGCAGTCCTCTACGTCAACGGCTAGCTCCATTGATTCGGGTTCCATTCAAGAACTTGACTATCGACAACCGTATGCGTCCTACGATTTTGAATTGAGTTATATCCCGTTGCGTACGGGGTTTCATGGTGTGGGAGGTGTGAGAGTGTTGTATCTCGGTGAAGCTGATGAGGTGCCGACGGCTCCAGAAGAAGAGCAAGGTAGGTCAGAGGGGCTCGACATCAAACTTGTTGGGAAGAAAGTGTCGAGAGAGAGGAGGAAAGCTGTGATTTTGAAGGAGTATGACATTGTAGCTGAACTTTTGGTGTCGTCGTGAGAACATGATTTTAGACCTTGGAGTGGCTAGCTTTTTTTACCATATAGCTTGGAAGTATATATAAAATCAAATTTGTTGTCATATATAATTCACCGTCAGTCCCTGGTGCAGACATTAATGTGTCCCAGGTCAGTCGAAATGCCCGAGAACGGCGCACCCGTTTGAGGTCATGCTTCTTTTTTGCATCTAATATTTATTACACGGTGCTCGATCGCAGTCCGTGGTAGGTACATAGTACACTACTTAGATATTAGGAAGAGAAAGAAAAAGAAAAAAAGGAAAGGAGGAAGAGGATGTGTATACTGCCTGCTTCAAGTGGGAGCCATGTACGGACTATAGGATATAGATTGTTATTTTCTTTAAAAAAGGTCTTGAATTCTCTCGGTAGGGTGTTTTCCTAAGACTATCTCCCTTGGGCAATGGAGAGTGGACAAGACAGGACAGTTCACCTGGTCCAATACACCTATAATTCCCATGTTATGATGTTGACAAGGTCATTGTGGAGGTTGCTAAATGCATGTAGACCAGAGTCCATCTACGTTACCACTCTCAGTAAAATTACTTGGAACCACCACTATCGTCGGTGCTTCTTAACAAAACCGACACTGCAGAATTTTTCCAGAATATCAAAATAATTAGCAGTGAATTACTTTTTGATCTAGAAAGAGCTGGGCTGCAATGACACTACAGCGTCAATTCTGCTTTATACGTGAACAATTTTCAAACATAATTATAACTGCACAATTCTTCACGAACAATACCACCATAAGAAAAGGGCTGCCCTTTGCCTGAATGAAGCATCCAGTAGTTCACATGGACAAGACATCTATTATAGTTGATACCGAACAAGACATGATTATGATCTTACAAAAAACAAAAAAAGGGGAAAGAAATCGTCACGCAGCAATCCAAGGCTGACTGACCAATTGCTGAACAGACAAAAGCGCTCGATACCTCACTTCAGGATTCGAATGCGTCATCAAATCCATCACACGCGCTTTTGCTCCCAATTCCGTCACAAGTCTATACAGTCAGGAATTTAAAAAAAACCTAAGGTGAGGTAAAAAAAACAATATGATCGACTTACTTCTTTCCGCGATCATAGTGCTTGACATATTGACCGACATCATTCGCTGCAATGGCCAAGATATTGGGATCCGTAGCAGTCTGCAGGATCTGAATCAGAATTCTAAAAGAAGGTGTGAGTAACCCGATCATAAACCAGATAGACTCTTAAACTGACTTGAGTTGTTCGTGGTCCTTCTCATTCAACTTGGTAGCGTTCTCTTTCCAAAAGTCATCCGATTCATGAACGGGCGTCCACGACAGGTGTCCCGACGCCAACTCTGATATATATTCATCATATGTCCTTTTGAACACACACGCCAAATCAGAAATGTGATGAGAGAGAGAGAGAAAAACATACGTAAGATTCTGGAAATGAGTGGTCAGTTCTTCCTTCAAAAACTGAACGTCTCCACCAATGTCCTCATCTGACCATTTGCGTTGCGAGAGATTTTTCACAAACGGTAAAAGCTGAGCGACAAGCATAGCAGGGAGATTGTCAGAAGGTGCTTTGGTGACAAGGTTCTGTAACAAAAGTCATGATCCATCGAATATTCCCAAAAAAAGAGGAGCGGGGGGAAGGAGTCGTACTCGGAAAGTGGCAACGATGACACGTATCACTTTTTCCTTCATCGCCGACTTGGCGGTTTCAATCAGAACAGGGATGACGTCGTACTTTCTATCACAAAATTGAGTTCATATTTTTCTTTCTGCATAGATCGAAGATGTACTTGTTGAGCTGCTGAGCGATATTCTGCTCATACGTCAACAGCCAGAAACAGAATGACACCTGATAGCTCATCTGAGGACCTGGAGCACGAGTCAGAATATCGAGGAACCTATCCGTAGTAAGTTGTTCAATATCAGAAATATAATTCGCACAAGAATGGACCGCTACCCTGGTATGATGGCTGAATTAACCCAGACAGCTTGACGAACTTGCTGCCTTGCTAACAATGATTCCAAACATTGAACACCAACATCACGTTTATGCGGGGAAGAACTAGTCACAAATTGTGCTAGTACTTGCAAAAATAGTTGCAAGTGTCGTTGTAAAACATCGCACTGTTGTTCAGCACTGACAATCATGAGTTCAAGGGCGACTGGCAGACAGAGAATAAACAAACTAGCAGACCTCAGAAGTACAGTCAGTATCTGTGCCGCCTTCAATTGGGTAAAGTCGTCTTGAGCATTGAGGCACCTAGTCAGGTGTGTCAACCAAACGAACTGACAAGGTGGGAATGAACTACATACTTGAGCAGCGGGAGATATGGGAGGTCATGATCGGACTGATTCATCCTCAAAAACAACGGTATACGTTCTTCATGATCTATCCACCCATCCTCATCAACCGACTCCCAACGCGGTATCCTTAACCATCGACTCACCCGTCAATGCATCAGCAATCCACACAAGGAGACACTGCTGAATATCACTCTTCGAGACTGTCTTCAACAAACCAATAAACAATTGCACAAAAGTGTTTCCCTCAGATAACAGAACGGATTCAATGCGCGCCCGAGGCTGACGGTCGACTTTCTTGATCAAACCAAGTTGCTCAAGCGTAATCAAGTCTGCGCGTTGATATGCCTGGTTGTCATTCAGCTGACCAAACACCAAAAAAATGTCATGTCCCTATAGATTACCCACATCCCAGGGTACATTTTTGTTCCGGATTTTAGTCGAGTTTTCGTCGACATACGGATTGGCTACCAGTGTCACAGACATGGTCTTTCGAAACAACGGAATTTGATAGATAGATGTATTCTCGAATATGGAATGTGGGTGTCACGCATCCGCGTGATCTTACATCGAGAAATTCGAGCCGTTTTTTTGGTATATTCACGGAGAGATGTTCAAACGACAGGCTATTTCCTCTTGTAGGTAAAAAATCTTACACAGCACAAAGAGAAAACAAAAACAAAAAGAACTCAATTTTTTTGCCCCACAGTGAGACGTATCCCACAACTATGTCGGACACTGGCGACAGAAGTACAACCTACCACTACAACAAGTGCCTCTCCCGCAAAACCCACTTCTAAAAGACCTCGTCTCTCGACAGCCATCATTCTCAACCGCTCACCCTTCCTCACTCGCACTCCAACACGTTTCGAACGAGCATTCTACGCCTACCAAGCCCGAATCCGACGTGCTCTCCACCAACCCTTCCCTTACGATTTTTATTTCAAACAAGGCTCACTCCTGGAAACGCGCTTCAACATGGAGGAAAAAGAACGTGAAAAAGCTGCTTTCGGTCCCAAATTCGCCGCCGAAGAAGAATGGCGAGACCCAGCAAAAATAGAAGCGGATAAGGCAGCCGTGCGCGTATTGGCGCAACAAGAGGGTGAAGATGAGCCTTTGGCACCACGAGAACACCCTTCAGACAAGACCGGCGATACCAAAAGCCTTGACAGAGCAGGCGAGCGTAACCTATATCTCTTACTCAAATCGAAAATGGACGACAAGGACGTTTGGAGGTTCCCTCAAGGAGGTCTAGAGAAAGGTGATTCATTGCATCAAGTGAGTCTCAGAGGTCATTCTTCTTTCCGTGGTTGATAACTTGATGAGCATTTCAGGCTGCCCGTAAACAACTCATGGTCCAGTGTGGTGAGAAAATGGACACCTGGATCGTGAGCCGAAAGCCTGTAGGAGTATACAGACCACCTCAATCCGACCCCAACGCACTCGAGGTGTGTGTGTGTATCTGATCAAAAGCTCATGACCATGATCCTTACATACATATCACACAAGCATGTCGTCTTTTTCTACAAGAGTCACATCATGGCCGGCCAAGTCACCCCAGCACCAGGCATCGAAGACTTTGCCTGGCTTACAAAAGAAGAAATCGAACAAAAAGTTGACAGTATCTATTGGGAGAATGTCAAGTATATGCTTTCAAATTTCTAGCCTGCCCTGTGTATGTTATCATTATGATATAGATTTAGAATATGGCAAGAGATGAGCCAGCCCACTACGATTTGGGTGCAGTAATCTGTTTAGTGTTCTTGCGTGCTTCATCAAATCTCCTCACAACAACTTCGCATCTGGTAGTCTGGCAAATATGTTTAGAACCGGACTTGATCTCGTCCGAAAAAAGCGTTAATCCAGCAGCACGTTCCACAGCATCCACTGTTCCACAGAAAAAACACATGAGAACGTAGTTGAGAGTCAACTTTGATCCGACATACCAGGGACAACGAAACTCGTCAGGGGTGTTTCATCCGAAATGACAGCATTTGGAAGTACGAATGCTCCCGTAGACACCTCGAGCTTCTCAGGTGTTAGAGGTGACGAGGGTTTAGACGCCAAGACGACTTTTGCAAAATGAGTAGGTACAGCCACATTGGGTGGGTTGCCAATGACTTCGTGCGTCTGACGAGCAACTCAACAACAAGCCTCTCATCATCCACGAGCGAGAGGCCACGTACCACACGCCATTTACCATCCACATCTTTTTTAGGAAGATACAGAGGTACCGTAAAAATGTATACGTCCTGGAACTTGCCAGTCAAACGACGACACCAATCTTCGAGGTAGGCCCAGTCTAGACAACATCATAAGTCATGAAAACACCGTGCCTGACACACTCTCACAATGTCTATTGAATCCGTCTCCAACTTGAGGAGCGATGTTGGACAAATAAAACGTCTCGTTCATGGCTTCCTATGACCAGTGTTAACACTTCGGCAAGGTTCTTTTGATGCTCATACCTGAGAGATTTTGACATCTGCAGCAGGAACCCTAAACACAAGAATGAGAAGTAGCTCTGTGAACGACACAGACACTCACATGTGCCCTCGGTCATACCCACTCTTGAAGTAATCCGACAGCTTTGAGCGGAACACGAGAGGCAAAGACTCGTCCTCTTTGAAGACGGAATTGGTCCTATCACCTCCGAAACCTTCATCGGGAGGTGAGACAAGGGACTTGCCCAAAGACGTCAGTGAGAGATGCTCAGCTGTCTTTCAGAGAAGGGTGAACAAGAGAAAGAGAGAAGATGAAAGAAAGACACACCCAAGCAGGATGCCGCAGTCTTCTGTCATATGCAGCCACATACGCCTGTCTGTTTATCAGGTCCGATATAGGACCTATGCCACAAGGCATCACCATATGTTTTCCGGCAGCAGGGCAATACCAAACTCACCAGGATGACCGTACTTGAGCACAAGCGACGAATGATGCTCAGTCAAAGGGACCGGGTGATGGGGCGCAGACCGGGAAAGAAATGCTGGCTGTTGTTGATTTTTCCTGCTTGACACTACAGTAGCTATGCCCCCTCCAAGAAGTGCACCGGCAGTAAAAACAGCGGCATGTATAACGGTGAAACCAGGCATATGGGTATTTTTTCAGGAACTCGAGAGATGATTGGTTAGGGACATGTGACGACCAATTACTCTACACGTGACTGAATTGTTAGGATCAAGAAAGTAGCAAAGGAGTGTGGGAAGCACATCATAGATTTGACAGGCAGCGGAATGTATAGTATGGAGACGTTTGCTGGGATCCACTAAGATGAGAACAATAGAGATAAGGAGGGACTGGAAGAGCCAGTAAAGAAACAAAACTCGGAGCACGGATATTGGATCAGATTTCTAAGGGTTCGTAAGTAGTAGCATCAAGCGCACCTCTGGCCTGCACAGGGGCCTCGCCGGGGGTGGTCCTGGTATCCCTCCTTTGGAAGCCTGGAGTGCCAGGTCCCCGTGGTTGACGGACCACGTTGTTGACGGTTTCAGTGATGTTGCCGTTCGGAGACGTGGTAGAGATAGTAGAAGGAAGAGAGGGGACGGGAGGAACGGCGCTGGCACCAAAGAGACTTCCATTGCCAAGCAGGGAATTGTAAGTGGAGATTCGGCGAGTGGGGGAGGCGATGGTGTTGTAGCCCTCGCGGATATTGCCATTGGAGGCGCGAGGGTAGAGGCGATTGACTTGGGAATGAAGGGTCTTCATGTCGGGCATGGACTTTTTGACACGGAGAGGTGCAGCTGAGGCAGAGACTTGAGAAGGCGGAGAGAGGTAGGCAGAGGGCACGCGGTTGAGGACGGGAGTTCGCTGAGGGGACGGCTGCCAAGAAATTACCAAAAGTAGTTAGGAGGGGAAGGGACACACCTTTTGAGGGTCCGTGCGGGTGACGACTGCATAACGTTCGTCACCGTCGCCAACGGAGTAGTGAAAGACGCCGAGTTTCTGGGCTATAAGGTGGACGACCCTGCGCTGCTTGGGGGTCAGGGACCTAGAGAAAGCGAGTTCGTCTCGCATGGGATCGTCTTTAAAGAGGAGAACCCTAGAATAGATTTCTAGGGTGGATGGATCGTTCATATCAAGCTCATTGGGGGTCTTTTCAGAGGCGGGGGTGGTAGAGGGCTGAGGGACTGCCGGGGGAGGAACGGAGGGAGGCCCAGGCTGGGTAGTGAAGGAAAAGGGACGGGGAGGGCTGAATGGGGGGGCAAAGTCATCATAGAGCTGGTTGAGCTGAGCCTGCTGTTCCTTCTCGAGCTGCATGGAGCGCATCCTACGGATAGCCTTTTCGCGTTCGATGCGCTCCTTTTCACTGGCCTGCAGGACCTTTTTGTACTCGACTCTGAGTCTCCTGCCCTGGACGTCGAAGCCGTTGAGGGCAGCGACGACGGCATCTGCATCTGGAGCATGGCGGAAATTTGCAAATGCAAGACCACGGAAAGCGCCTGTCTGATCCAAGTGGTAGTTGAAGGCATAAGGAAGAGAGATGCCGAGAGACTCCTGTGGGCTGATGTGTGAGTAGGAGAAAAAGAAAAGAGAAATACTGACCATGATGGAGAGGAGAGTCTCACGGGAGACATTGAATGGAATATTCTTGATGACGATGGCGGTGGGAATTATTTCGTCGTCCACAGAGTACGCCGGGAGGGCGGGCATCGGCGGAGAGCCGGCAGAGGAGAGATCATCGGAGGACTCCGGGGAGCTGTCGAGCCATTGCTAAACAGAGTCAGCAGGGTGTCCGGGGGAGCGACACGGACGCACCGAGGGCAAGGCAGCGCGCGCACGGGAATAGGCAGGATAGCCAGAGAACACCGGCGACGCACTCATCGCGGGGTTCTGCATCACGTCCAGGTCACACTGTCACTCGCTCATCCATAGTCACACGCTACCTCACAGTCACATGTTCAGATCACGATACCATACTTTGCAAACCCAGCCAGCGCCATCTCCCGGGTCGAGTTTCTCGACCTGTCCCGCAGCGCCGCTGCATGCGAGTTCACGTGGATCCGCTCGTTCAGCACCGCCCCACTCTCCGTGCTCTCCTCTTCCAGAATAAGCGTCTGCAGCAGGAACTCCACTTTTCTGCGCACAGAATCATCGGGATCTAAACCGCATCAGATCCGATCACTCTAAAAAACTATTTTTACCTTGCAGCCCCTCTTTCAGTCGAATCCAGCCCTCAACATCCGGTCTGTCCAGCTCTGTCACAGCAGGTCCATTGTGCCTCAGCAGGCCCGACAGCGTATACACCGCCTTGGCCCTCATTTCAGGTGTCGATGACGCCCCTGGTGTCAGCTTTCCAACAAGTCCTGGTAGAGGATTGTACGAGAGATACTGGCAGCCACTTTCAGCTCCTGCCCCTCTTTTACATCACCAGACTCACCACGTCCTGAGCCTGAGGGTTGTTTTGTACCGCTGTACCTATCACCCACAAAACCATCACCTTGATTCCCGTAGATGACTCTGGTGAATCCAACAGTGATATCAATGCCGGCCAGAGCCCCAGCTTTTCCAAATCTGCCAACCCTTAGTGAAATTCTCTGCATGAACAAGATCCCTCACCATTCGCATTATCAATTTGCTCGACAAGCTACACACACTTGAGTTGACATATCTTCAATCCAATCGCTCAACACCCACCATCTCTAGATGGTCCAATGCTGCCAATCTCTCATCTTCACTCTTGCTCCTGTCACTAGCGGCATCAACATCCTCTTTCATTTGTTCCGCATCAGATCTCCCCAGAATCATGTCAATAATTTCTGTATCGAGCTTTTGCTGTTGTGTCGCAGGTTGTCTGTCACCATCTTGCTGCGGCGTCGAGTTCTCTATCGACCAACGTAAAAGTGACTGCATTGCCAGAATTGAGATAGGTGACGCGCTATCAAAAAAAAAAAGACATCACGTGCCCCATCATTTGCTTTTTTCTTTCTCGCAGCCTCTTCTTCGTTCTCTCTTCTTCGTCGGGTGAGCATCGCGTTCTTTTCCACCCCTTCCACTGATGAGCTACAATTACCATACTTTACCACATTCTGAGCGCCTGGTGCCGAGTGACGAATGCTTCATTGATTTCAGCCTTGTCTGATTCATTTCCTCTCATAATTTGGCCCCTTGAACAGCTCTGACCCCTTCTTCAGGCTACAGTTCTTGGTCTATTTGCGGTCCATCTGCTTCCTAGGTGTGTATTCATTCAGTTGCACTTCTGTGATGAAATTGGCTCGATGGGCGGACATGAATGTTCTTTGCCCATACCAAAGTCTCCTAGTGTACAAAAATGGAGGCGGGCAAAGCACTTGTTGATACGCATCGAATACCTGATCTACCTGGCCTTTGGCACGCCATTTTCAACAGTTTGACTGACGTTCATCCCAGATGCTTACTCCATGATACATGCAAATTACCGGTCAAAACATGTAAGAGTATTATAACGACGACTGTCCAAGGGATGGGAAAAGTTAGATTATACAATGTCTACTTGTTATGCAGAGTCGTTATTGATCGGACGATAGTGCTTCATGAGTTGTGTCTTGAAGACTGTAATAGCCACCGTCACCCCAGATATAACAATGAATCTGATGGATCTAAACCTACTTTCAGGATTGTCCCAGAGAGACGCAGCCTCAGGGTTCAGAGGGGAGTTGTTATTAGGTTCTAGAGGTTGTGTCAACTCATTATTTGCCCGCAAGGAAAAGGTTTACTGCACCGCCGAGTAGAGACTGCAAGGACAGAAGTATGGTTTGGACGCTGTACACGGCAGACCATTTGTCCTATCAGGATATGCTGTTTTAGTGGAGCACATCTATCAAATTTAATCAATCTACCTGGAGGATATCGAGGCAGATACCGCCACTGTTGATATCAAAGTTGGGGTGAAAACATGGTGTCTCAAATTTGATGGTGGGTGCAACATATGGGTAGTTGGGGGGAAAAGAAATCGAGATCTTGAACGCAAGGCCGGCGTAAATCTAGTTCAATCAACATCAGTCTTCAAACAAGAGAATGAACAATATTCACTGTCTCTGCTGGGCCCTCAATTGTCCCAGCCCATTCAAACAAATTCCCATCGCTCTTGGGGAAAGCAGACTGATCATTCGACTTTAGCGACACAGATAACACTTTTCGAGTGGCCACTCACGATGCCGGGAGAAGAAGACATCTGGAGGAGATAGTAAGCTACAGTCGCGGCATCACATATGTCTCAAACATACCATCAAGGTCATGAGTTCATTAGAAAGTCTGCTCTTTGCTATGGGTTTCCCACTCATCTGCAACTCGAGTTCGAAATCTCACCGTTTTGTGACACTCCCCGCTGATTGTTGGGTTGAGTTCTGCACATTTGACTTGGCAGGTGTGCGGGAGGCCAGAGATGAGGTGACTTGTTCCATGAATGTGGCTGGACTCTATGGGAGAAGTAAGTTCAGAGACCGCGATCCTCAAAAGTTGAACCGAATGTGTTACAATCACGTGCATTTATATTAATGAGCGTCCTCTTCGGACCTGTGCAGCCCCGTTCTCGGAAAAATTGCCGCAGTTCCGTGAGTGTAGATCCTAAAGTCAAAGCCTAAGCTCTCTAGAGAGTCACAGAGCTTAGCACATGCTCGCGGGTACTAGCGTGTTTGAGGACGAAGGTAATTCCAGTGCGGTCTCATTATCGGTTGAGCGTGGGAAGGTCTAATAAGACGCCTTTTCGGCTTGTACCAATTACTTCCCTCCGTTCGGACATCATGTCCGCATCTTTTAGAGCTTCCCCTGCTGAGCTCGATCTCGTCAACCAGATATTCTCCAAGGCTGACAAACCGAAGCAAGGTATCCTGAAAGGTGACGTTGCTGTCGAAGTATTTAATGGAGCAAAGTTAGCGGGATCCGTGCTGGGAGAAATTTGGAGTATTGCGGACGAGGAGAATAATGGTTGGCTCTCAAAGACTGGAACTGCGAAAGCGCTTCGTCTCATCGGACACGCCCAGAAGGGCTCCAAAGTATCCCCTACCCTGTTGACGAAGTGTGAGTTCCAATTTCCGGGTATTCTCCGCAACCAGCTGTATTGACTTTGGTGTGTGTGAAGCGGGTCCACTGGCAGTCATCGAGGGTTACACTTCAATCCCACAGCAGGACACGGGCGCGTCTATTCCTAAATCTCCTCCTCCAGGATTTCCTCCACTCTCTCCCCAAGATAAGATCAAATTCCAGAATATATTCAATCGTTCTGGTCCCACAAATGGTTTATTAAATGGTACGTCCCAGTTTTTATTTTCCCGCTCACGAAGCTCACCGCTTGTTGGATCTATAGGAGACAAGGCGCGGGATATCTTCCTCAAATCCCAACTGTCCAATGACAAACTTTCACAAGTCTGGCAAGTTTATCTTTCGCTCCTGAAGCCTCATCCTGAATGATATCATGAAGGAGCCTTGCAGACACGCGTGATCGTGGTGCCCTGGACATTACTGACTTTACGATTGCTATGTACTTCATCCAGGGCTTGATGATGCAGCAAATTTCCTTCGTGCCGACGACACTCCCACCTGGTCTATACGAACAAGCTGGAGGTCTTTCAACTACCACCTCTCCTTCCCAATCAGCTCATTTTTCCGGCAGCAGTGGCTCCTTGAGTCCCGTCGGCAGTAACTTTAGTCGACTACAGCCTCAATATACGGGTCAGAGTTCACCCCTTGCTCCAGACCATGCTAGTCCTTCTCAGTTCGGTGCCCCAAGTCTTCCTTCTCGTCCTTCCCAAGCTCCTTTTAAGCCCACTTCTGTCGTACAAACTGGAAGGGACGCTTGGGATGTAAGTCCGAGTGAAAAAGCCGATGCAGACGCCATCTTCAGTGGAGAACTTGACAAGCAGAATGTTGGATTTATCGAGGGGGAAACTGCTGTTCCCTTCATGCTAAAGTCGCAGCTTCCCAGCGAGGTTCTCGCACAGATATGGTTCGTTCCGCTATTGACTTGACGATTTTATCTGATTATATACTAGGGATTTGGCTGATATCAATGGCGATGGTCGTTTGACGCGCGATGGATTTGCAATTGCATTTCATCTAATAAGGAAGAGACTAGCTGGCCAGCCGTTACCTGCTCAACTACCACCTTCTCTGATACCACCTTCGCTGCGAAAACAAGCAACTGTCTTCCAGGTTTCACAGCCTGAACCTCCTCGTGATCTTTTGGATCTCGATGACACACCACCTGCATCAGCTATTTCACCTCAGGCTACTGGTGCTATGTCACCACAGATTACTGGTACTATGTCTGTGCTCCAACCTCAAAGCACTGGTGCAACTGCTGTCCCACCTATACCTCCACGTAATACTATAAAGGATCCTTTTGCCTCTTCGTCACCTTTCGGCCCAAGTAAGTGGTTTATCTCATTGCTGACTTTTGATGCATTCTGAACGTCCTATCAGCGAATCCCCCTTCTGACCTCATGGAAGAGCACGAAGACCATCCCAATACTACCTCCGTTTCCATTCATGATCAGGGCGCCGAGCTTGGGAATGTCCGAAACGAGCTCCAGTCTACGAACAGGGCTCTCGAAAGCACGAAAGTTGAACGGGCAAAATTGGAGAGCACAGTTGCGAGTCAAGCTGCCGAGCTTATAGCGCTCCAAACTCAATCGTCCTCCGCAAAGGCAGCCTATGAGACTGAGGTGGCATTACTCTCGCAGCTCAAGGAGCGTTCTGCTGTTCAGTCAGCTGAGATCCAGAGAAACAGAGTGGAGTTGATCCGTTCGGAGAGTGACCTCAGTGCTATCCGTGTTGAGAAGGCGGAGATTGAACAGGCGTTTCTACGTGATAAGGAAGAAGTGAGGGATCTCCATAAGCGTATGATTGATGCTGGACAGCAGGCAGAACAACTCAAAGGCGAGGTTGAGAAGCTTAAGAAGGAAGCAAAACAACAGAAAGGCCGGCTTGCCATTGCGCGGAAGCAGTTAGCGACCAAGGAAGCGGAGAAGATCAAAGTTGAGAAAGAAGTGGAGGAGGCTAATGTCGAGGTTCAGAGCGCTATCAAGGAAACGGGAGAAGTTGAAGATCAAATTGCTCAGTTTGATGAAGAACCACATTCGGTTCGAGTGCTCTCGCAGGATACCGTTGATAGAGCCGTCGGTCAGCCCCTCCCGGCTTCACCTGAGCCTGTCTCAACCACCAAAAGTAATAATCCATTTGAGCGATTGGCCATGTCAGGTCCTTCCAGCCCCCAGTCTCAATCACCTTTCATTCCTTTTGGTAGTTCTGGTCTGACTGTGCCAGTGGAAGATCAGAACGACCAAACCAAGTCGGAATCTCAGTCGAAGTTGGATAATTTCTTTGGTGTTGAAGAAGTCGAACCCGCCCCTGTTCAGGAACAGGTTTCCAAACCTGATGCTCAGATTCACGATGATTCAGTGCTGAAAGACATGGACATACGTGAGTGATCACATTTGTCAATTTTTGTCGTCAAGGTGTTGAAGAATTGAGCAGCTCCAGCTTCGCCTACGACTTCTACCAGCACTGAACATTTTGTAACTCCTTCGACGACGGCTAACTATGATCCGCCGCCAGAAAGCTCGGACAATCTCGCTGATGCGGCCAATGCGAGGTTCCCAGATCTTGTTGTAGATAGTCCGAGTAGCTCATCACTGCTCGGTGATGTAGCTTTAGCTGGGTCGGAGAAGAAAGGTCCTGAGCAGCCTATGACGGACCTTGATACAAGACTTGAGGAACTGGAGGTCAATGAATCCGATAGCGATGAAAGTGATGATGATGATGATGCTCCATTGGCTGAGGTGGCTCAAAAGGCAAAAGATAGGGTTACGAGCCCAGTAGCGAAAGACGAGGCCGGGGAAACGATACCGTCACCTATCGTCACTGATTCTCAAGATCAGATCAAGTCTTCGTTTGATGACATCTTTGGTTCGAGTGATATGTCTGATGCCTCTGCTCAAGCTCATGATGGTGCTTTGTCACCAGAAGGGTCCAAGCCATCGTCCAGTCCTTTTGATCACCCCATCGCGACTGAATCTCCAACATCTTCCAAGCCTACTGATATTGCCGGTGTCAATGCCTTTGATGAGGCGCTTGGCTCATTTTCTTCGCCTCCCTCTGCAACGCCGGCTCAGTTTACTTTTGAAGGTTTTGAAGACAGTTTCGATTTTGGTGCTGCTGGAGGGACACAGGTATCGTCTCTCCCTCAACCAGCGACGACGGTGGATTCTTCTATCTCAACGCAGACTCAGGTCCCGTCTTCAGCACCGCAGATGGTGACTTCTCCTGTACAGTCGACTTTTGATGATATCTTTGCGACTTCAAGTACCGCTCCGGCTGCCGCTACTCAGCAAAGAACGGCGTCTACCCCGATACCGAATGGCTCTGAAGCGCGGCCAGAGGCTGCCAAGTCTACCTCGTTTGATGATGCCTTTGCCTCTTTTGATACCAATCCCAATCTGAGCTTTGAGCCGTCTTACATTACCTCTTCTAAAGAACCGGAACCTCACACTCCGTCGTCTTCAAAGCTGTTTCCGACGTCACCAAGAGGACTTGATGCTTCGTCTCCTCGATCTTCGGTGAATCGAACATCATCTCCTGGTCCTCGTCCTTCGTCACCTTCTGGTCGTATGACTTCCCCTGTGCCCAGGAAATCGACTTCGTCCAAAGAGAGCCATGAGAAGTTGAAGGAGTCTGGTACGAAACATTCTAGGTTGAATGTAAGTGTTGATTATCGCTTGTTGCAAGGGTCAGGGAGATTCTTATTTATTTTTTGTCTTTGTAGATGCTATTTTCGTTTAAGCAGAAGAAGAAGAATAAAAATCAAGAAACGTTGGCCCCACCCGCGACACCGATTTCTTCATCATCTTCTCCTCCTCCGGCACCGGCTGATGGGTCAGGGATAAAGACATCGGCTCCTGATGACGATGAGGCTGTGGTGCAAATCCTTGGAATGGGATTTGAAAGGGAACAGGCTGTTCAAGCCCTTGAGAAAACTGGATATAATGTGCCTCTGGCGATCAACAGTCTTTTGCAATGATGTGATCCGTGTGGGGGGTTAAAAAAAGCTATGATACGTCCTCGTTTTTATTATTCTTATATCGGATCTTTCTCTTTTTCTGTGTGTGTAACTTTCCGACCATTGACAATCCTTTCTATTCATTTATTTCACCTTGTTCTAACTCTCTCAGCCTTCTTTGATTATGCGTGGGCTCTTTTTTGAGCTTGAAAAATTCCGTTCGTTTTTTTTACAAGGACATTTTTGTTTTTGACTGTTTGATTGGAGAATTTCTCCAATTCATTTTTGATAACATCTTAAGTAATTAGGTGTGATTTTCTTTGTTTCTGCGTTGTTAACAGATGATGAAAGAGTTCATGATTATGACGTATAACAAGATGTCTTTCCCAGCGATTAATATGGTCTGGTCGTGAGTGTTATCTAGAGGGATCTTGGAGACGTCAATCAAGGACAAATAAACGTATAAACGTCTTTCCACCTTGCTCAAGTACTGATTATTGATTTACTCTTCAATGTCTTCTCGTATAAACGCTGGAGGTTGGCTCCAAGGCAAAACAGTGAAAAAGTCTGCAGCTGGCACGTCTGTTCATACCCGTTCCTCGACTCCTCAGCAAGTTCAGAGTACCTCGACGACCATATTCGGAGGTGGTGTCAAAGACCCTTCTGGAAGAGTATCAGAATACTTTGTGAGGTTCTCTATACTGAGACCGATATACACGACTTCCTCATCGCTCGCCAGTCAATGGAAGACCAATGTCCCGTTTGTAAGAGTGACCGATACTTGAATCCTAAATTACGCTTGTTAGTAAGCTCATGCTATCATAAAATGTGAGTAATCTTGACCACTCGTTGTTGGTATGTCAAAAGTCATCCTTCCTTTTTTTCTTAATTGTAGGTGTGAATCATGTATAGATCGGTTATTTACACTAGGTCCCGCACCTTGTCCTCTATGTAACAAAGTCTTACGCAAGTTGGCGTTCACACCACAAACGTTTGAAGACTTGGGAGTGGAGAAGGAAGTTGCCGTACGACGACGAATGGCCAAAGAGTTGAGAGATCTTTTTCGCAAATGCGCAAAAACTGTTGTAATGATATTGGTTTTTTTCTTGTCCAGGTTCAATAAACGGAAAGAAGATTTTGTAGACCTCCGTTCATACAATGATTACCTTGAAGAAGTCGAGGATATCAGTATGCTCTTATTGTCCCTTACCCATCTTGTGATCAAGACCTTGACAGTATTTCAGCTTTCAATCTCATCAATGACATCGACATCCCCGAGACGGAAGTTCGGATAGCTCGATATCGAGCAGAAAATGCAGCCCTTATCGAACTCAATATCCAACGTGATGAAGCTTATGCTCATCAGCTCAAAGAGCAGGAAGACGCAGAGCGCAGAGAACGAGAGTTCCGAGCGCAAGAACTCAAAAGAGAGGAAGAGGAAGAACGCGAAGAGCGAGAGAAAGGGAAACGAGAAATTATTGATAAATTAGAAACCAGTAACAAGGATGCTGCCAAGGTAATCAAACAGACACGAAAGAATGCTCTAAAACGCAGTCAAGCACGCTCGGTATCATCCCAAATCATGAGCAACTCGCAGTTGCTGAGATCGAGGGCGGCACGGAGCACCAATATACCCGACGTGCCACACGTCGCAATACAAGACAACTACTATGCTTACGCAGACAAGTTCACAATGCTACCCGAAGGGTATCACGATTTCTTGAGTGAAGCAGTGAGAAAGGACAGAGAAGGAATCATGCGCGGTGGAGGATACAAGGTAGAAGAAGCCTGGGAGCGAGCTCTTCGCAGTGCTGTCGCTGCACTAGACCTTCCACCTCAATCATCTTGGCTAGATCAAGGTAGGGATATAGCTATGACTTCCCAGCTTGATTTACCATGTATACACCATTTCTAGCTGAGCCGTTCAAACCCTGTGGATAGAAGTGATTCGTTGACTTTTGACTACTTTACGGGCTAATCTTTCCTCCTCGCTTAGAGGTGCTCGCAGAGGAACATATAACACCTGATATTCTGCATTCGAGCTGGTATCGAAAATGAGAGATTAAAACAACTGAACGTCGGAGACACATACCTAAGTTGATGCGATGTCAGTTTGAAAGCCTTCTGAACTTGATGAGCATCTGGTCCAGAATTACGTTCAGACTTGTGGGATGAATCCTTTTTCTTTTTAAATTTCAGATGCGAAATGAAATTTGCCTTTCTACCATGCTCTTGATTGTTCTGGGTTTTCTCAGGCAGGAACAATTGTTCCCTGGCGAGTTCTTTTTCCGAGGGTGTCAATAGATCTGCCAATGTAATGGGCCTCTTGTGAGCGTTAGCCACCGGATCATCATCCACCTGAGTTTCTGCAGTATGTGTGCTGCTGGATCCAGTTGTGGATGTTTCTTTTGAGCCATTATCACTGTGTAGGGCATGGTAAGACGACCTTCCAAGGCTACGCAGTGCGAAAGGGAGGATACTGCAATGTTGTGAGATTATGCTGTAGTTCGAGTCAAGACATGGACTCACCGTCCTGTATCGAAGGTAAGAAGATGGACAGTGCCGTCAACGTCTTGTTCATATCCAATTATGATTCGAGAGTGACCTCTATGTTGTAAGATGACCGGCATCAAATGCGTTGCAGAAATAGGACTTGTTTTGCCCAACACATCGTTGACACTTGTGTACTTCGCTCTCTTTGGATCGTGGGGCTTGAAATACTGAATCATCCATTGAATGACGGCAGCCGCACCTGTTGGCCCATGCGGCTTAGCTGGGAAAACAGATACGAAGCTTTATGGAACTTACAGTTTTCTTGGTCTTGAAACTCGTCGAAGTCTACTAATTCAGCTCTAAGTCATCGATTAGAAACTTTTCATTCCATGTACGGCAATTCCTTACGGTATTCCTCGATGCGACAGAGCAATATAAATTTCTAGCAATCGTAAGACCCAAGGTCGAGGCTAGTTAATGGCTTTGTCGCACCAGCGGTACCTATCCACTTGCTTGTGCCAATTATCTTATCTTGTAGCTCATTGCGACCAATGTCATCGAATCCTGATTTAATGTCAAGCTTTGTCAAGGGAGAGGAGTAAAGTGTCTTGCCGTCGTCCCAGGCAGACTGTATCCAGAGCTGAAGGTTGCGTACGCTTGGACTAGGAGATGCATTGAGCAGCGAGAGATAGAGAGGTTGTTGTTGTTGTTCCATAAGACCAGTGCATAGCATCATGAAATTGAGGTACCTTTTTTGCCAGCGTATCAAGAACTGCCATAGAAACTTGAGAAACAGGTGCTTACCCACATCCCCACTGCGCATCCCAAAACTCCTTGCTGATATGAACGACTTTCTCGTGACAAAGGACTGCCTTTATGACCTTCCCATTGTCGCAAAGCGTATCTAGTGACTGTCTAATGGATGGTATGAGACCTGTGCGTGTGTGGGAGTTTCGATTAGATCTAGGAGAGAAAAGCATTGGCATATCACCTGGCGTATAATTGCGAGGAGGTGGAATACCGAGGGAAGGATACCAAAACACATCATTCTCGAGTTTCTTACCCAAGTTCTTCCAAGGCTTATGATTTAACTTATCCTTCCCTGTGGCATTCTGTCGAGACAATTCGGCGCTGACTCCAGTAGTAACGCTTTCGTTGCCAAAAGCAAGGAAGTGAGCCTCATAGTGATCTTCTCGTTGAGATAACGCGAGAGCTTGAATATTTTGCGAGCAAAAGCCACATACCAGTTCGTCTGACATATATTACGACTAGATATCAGGTTCGCGGCTCCTTCAGGCATGACCACGTGATAGTGACGTAAGCTATAGATGAACTCTGAATGTGACGCGTCCCGGTAATATTGCTATATTGATTCATGTCTAGATCCTACGATCGAGGTTCGTTCAGTCTACAATCATTGTATATTCATTGAAAATTTGAATCTAGCCCTTACCGTCTTCTCCCCCGATGGCCATTTGTTCCAGGTGGATAAACTATATTACAAGAAATCAAGTTGCACACTAATAGTAACTCTAGGTCGAGTATGCACTTGAGGCCGTACGCAAAGGAACATGTGCTGTGAGTTCAGTAGCTCAAAACATTGCACCTCACCAAATTTTATCATCAAGGTCGGCGTCCGAGGCAAAGATGTAGTTGTGCTTGGTGTTGAGAAAAAGTCGGTTCTGCAACTTCAAGATCCGCGCACAGTGAGGAAGGTGGTAATGTTAGATGACCATGTTTGCTTGGCTTTTGCAGGTACAATTTACTCTGCATGCCCTCTGACGTTGCTCAAAGATTTTTCCAGGTTTGACCGCTGATGGCCGTGTCCTCATTGATAAAGCACGCGTGGAGTGCCAAAGCCATCGTTTGACCGTTGAAGATCCCGTCACAGTAGAATATATTACAAGACATATTGCCGGTATCCAGCAAGTTAGTCCTTTCATCCTTGTCATTTCATTTTGACTCAAGTCAGATAGCGGTACACACAATCTGGAGGCGTCCGACCTTTTGGTATCTCAACACTCATAGTCGGATTCGATCCGCATGACAATAAGCCTAGACTGTACCAGACAGAACCAAGTGGAATTTATAGTGCTTGGAAGGTCAGTCGGTTTGTTTGTGATAACAGCAGACTCTTACTTTCACTATTAGGCCAACGCCATTGGACGATCATCTAAGACTGTGCGAGAGTTTCTCGAGAAGAACCACAGGGACGACATGACAAGAGATGAGAGCATAAAGCTCACTGTCAAGAGTTTACTGGAGGTAGTTCAGACTGGAGCCAAGAACATAGAAATTAGTGTAATGGAAGGATATAGTAAAGTGACGGTACGTCAAGTCATTGTTTATTATTCCTGGTTCGGCTCATGCATTTTGTTAAAGAACATGGAACTGGCAGAAATTGAAGCGATTGTCTCAGAGATAGAGAGAGAGAAAGAGGCCGGTCAGTTGTCCATCGTCATTTTCACTCCTCTGATTCTCAATGACTGTTCTCTCAGAGGCCGAACGCAAGAGGTCGCGGTTGGCAGCGACGGCTGCTGGCCAAGCTGCGATGACACAGAGAGCATCTGCAGGCGAGAGTTCTGGCCAGTAGACTTAACCTTTAATACAAAAATGCTATGTCGTTTGTTAATCCCGAAATCAGGGCCATCAATATCACGTCCAGATTTGGCAATGGGTAAACGTGTCCTTTTAATGACACCCTCCAGCATCCGACCCAAAGACGGGAGAAATTCCTGCATAAAAAATGTTATCTACTCAGAAATTCTCTCTGTCATGTTCGTCATGCGCAAAAATTCGCGCTGGGCGTCTCCGATGCGCTACATCGGCGCAAGAGACTCGGACGTCCTTGGTAGTAATCTAGGGCTCAGAATATCATCACCTGTTCACACAAACATCGGAATGTCTGCAAAAGGCAGCATAGAAGCTGAACTCATGCGTAACTTTCAAGAATTAAAGGGGATCATCAAGGGCATCTCAGGTAAATCAGACATTTCTCAGGAAGCGGGTCTGATCCTATATGCATTGTCCTGTAGATTTTGACAATGTGGACCTCCCAGTACTCCTAAATCCTTTCTTTTCTATTCTTCGTTCTCCACTATCCACAGGTCCGATCACCTCTGCGGCATTATCTGCTCTACACAGTTTCTTTAGTTGCGGACTCATCAATTCTAATTCTCGGTCACTTGATCAAGCTCTAGTGGAACTCAGCAGTACAGTGTCACACTGTAAATTTGAAACCAGCGACACATCGGGGGATGAGGTTGTTTTGTTCAAGATATTGACTGTAATCTATGATTGTCTGTGTGGAGATGTTGCTTCAAGCCTCGGAGACGTGGAAGTATGTGAAATGCTAGAGACAGTCCTTACTACTTGTTGTCAAATGAGGCTCAGTGGTAAGTCATTATGACAGTTGCTCCTTGATCCCGTTTCATCTTGCCGTAGAGCTACTTCGTCGATCTGCGGAAAACGTAATGCATTCAGTAGTGCGAACGGTCTTTGCCCGATTGTATGTCCTGGATCCTCGTGATGAGGAAGAGAAACTTGCGGTTGCAAGTGATGAACCAATGGAAAGCGAGATTAAGATGACAGTGTCGGAAATTCCAGTGGAAACAGCGGAAGGGGAGGTTGTTGCCGATAAGACCAAAGAGGATGAAGTGATAGGAGATCAGCAAGAAATCGCTCCTGAAGCCAAACATCTAACAGAAGACCCTGAAACTGGAGTTGATCGTACCAAGTCCCGAACAGCCTGTAAGTGTCCGTTTCAGCGGCCTGAACTGGATCTTATTCCTCCAACAGTTGGGCTTCCATCCATTCTAGAACTTCTTCGTGTTTTGGTTAATGTGTTGGACCCCAATGATCAACAACACACGGACTCAACACGGCTTGTTGCCCTCGGTGTACTTAACACTGCTTTTGAAGAATCTGGAACCGTCATTGCTGAATTTCCCTCTCTCAAAGCCCTCATTGTCGACCCAGGTTCCAAATTCCTGTTCCAACTAGCACGCTCTGAGAACATGACTATCCTCCAGTCAACACTTCGCACAATATCCACCATACTTTTTCACATGCGCAAGCACTTGAAACTTCAGCAGGAACTTTTCCTGGCCTTTACCATCGATCGACTTGTTCTTCCTCTCCCTGGCCAAAGTGGAAGACCGTTGAAAAAGGGACAGTCTCCCTCACCAAGGCCAGGCACGCCGGCTACATCAGAAACAAGTGAAATAACGTCGAATTTTGACAAAGCGCATGCTCCTACGCCGAGAGTGCACGCTCCACCTGCTCGAGGCGAAATGAGGGACCTCATTCTTGAAACATTGAATCATATATCTGACCACCCAAGTTTCATGGTGGATCTGTACACAAACTACGACTGTGACATCAATTGCGAGAACCTGTTCGAACGCCTCGTTGATTTTTTGACTACCGTGAGCGTTATTTGATGTTCATCAGTGGTCTGTTGATCGGAGGTCACCTAGTCTGTTCAATCCAGTAATGCTAATGTTCCTGATCTCCAACAACGTAACACACAGGTCCTTTGCTTGGAGCTGCTCCTGAGTTTTGTCCATAATATGGCGGCACGAGCTGAGGGTGTATGTTTATCCATACTTCATTCGTCATCTACTCACACTCAGCAATAAGGCTACAGAAAAATGGCCGAGTGTAGGGCTGCAGACGATTGTCATTGAATTTCGAATGCTGACTTGAGAGCACAGGGTTTCCCATCTCCTGAGCTTCTGCTCCAGGCTAAATCACAAAAACAGATAATTCTCACTGGTGCCAACATGTTTAATAACAAGCCCAAGAGTGGGCTAGCCTTCCTCGAGGAAAACCGTGTCATCTATAATGATCCCTCTGAAATTTCCAAACCCCAAAGTCTAGCACAATTCTTGAAAGGGTGTACAAGACTCAACAAACGTTTGCTGGGAGAGTACATATCAAAACCTGACAACATCGAAGTTCTCAAAGCGTTCATCGGTCTCTTTGATTTCAAAAATGTGAGGTTTATTATAGATAGATTGAGGATAACATAGCTGACAGAGAGCAGAAAGGTGTCGCCGATGCGATGCGTGAACTTCTAGAGAGCTTCCGACTACCTGGTGAATCACAGCAGATTTCACGAATCACAGAAACCTTTGCTTCAATTTACTTTGCCTCTGGTCCTGGTGAGTGTCTTGTGATCCAATATAAAATCCAATCTGAATGGTGTCTCAGCTGAGATCAAGAGTGAAGATGCTGTCTATGTTCTTGCCTACTCTGTCATCTTGTTAAACACTGACCTTCATAACCCCCAAATCAGGGTGAGTAGAATCAACAAGATGTGGCTGACTTATTGCCAACATTCTTGCTAGAAAAGGATGACAATCGAGGATTATCAGCGGAATTTACGTGGAGTTAACGACGGATCAGATTTTTCTTCAGAGTTTCTGGTACGTTCATTGTCTGTTAGGGGCCTTCCTATGCGACTGTCTCACGAAATACTACAGCAAAATATCTATGACTCAATTCGCAAGAGGGAAATCGTCATGCCGGAAGAACATACAGGCCAATTAGGCTTTGAATATGCATGGAAAGAACTCTTGGCAAGATCACGGAATGCGGGTGATTTCATGGTTTCTAATACACAATTATTCGATGTCCAAATGTTTAAGTCAGTCTGGAGGTCTGTGATTTCAGCCATCGCCCACGCCTTTATTACATTCGACGACGATTACCTTATCCAGAAAGCGATAACAGGCTTCCGACAATGTGCTACCCTCGCTGGATATTTCCATCTGCCAGATGTCTTTGATTTTGTCGTCTTGTCATTATCGCAGGCCACAAGCCTCCTCTCGGACTCATTACCAGCGAGTGTTCCCAACTACCCTGTTGTTGATGTTGAAGGCCAGTCTATCACGGTGTCAAAACTTGCCGTAGACTTTGGTACCAATTTCAAGGGTCAGTTGGCAGCCGTAGTGCTCTTCAACATTGTCAATGGCAATGGCAATGCACTCCGGGAAGGATGGACGCAAGTAAGCGAGTGAACCCATTCCATCTACAATGATAGCTAAGTATTTTATTAGATATTCGAGATGTTCCAGAATCTCTTCCTACATTCACTTCTCCCGACAAGGATGTTACAGATGGAAGACTTCCTTGGAGGCGTGACGATGATACCCTTGCGTGGTAGTCAACCACCGCGAGCACAGCCAAGAAATGAGGGTGGTCTACTATCAGCGTTGTCATCCTATCTCATGACGCCGTACAGCGCAAGCTCGGAAATGCTGGTTCCAGAAGCAACCAAAACTGATGTGGAAAACACACTCTGTGCGATCGATTGCATTGCTTCTTGCAGACTGGAAGAACTTTACAGTCAAATCACGTGTGCCCCGCTTCAATTGGGTCCGTCTCCTAGTCCTGACGAATTTCAGGCAATTAGATCCCGAGGCAATGGTGGCTGCGGTTCGTGCGCTCGAAGCATTAGCACACGAAAGGGCTGTCGCCAAGCTTCAGCTGCAATCTGACGATTCTTCACCTGGGCCGGACAATCGTGAATACCAGCTACCATACGACCCAGCTTCAGTCTTTCTATTGGAGACTATGGTCAGTATATCTTGTCAAGCATCACAGTATATAGAAGACCTCTGGTGAGTTCTTCTGTAATTTGAGACCGAATAAGTGATTCACAACATTCAGGCCCATTGTCTTCGAGCATCTTTCCGCCTTATTGTCAACACCAACCCAGTACAGTGTGCTATTGATTGAACGTGCTGTCGTCAGCCTTTTGCGACTATGTCGTATCTTAGCGCAGAAGGTAGATCTAATATACCTTCAGGGTTTTTACTAACTGTTAGCGACATATAGACCTCCCTCCGTGATCAGATTTATATCTCATTTGATTTGCTCGCTGGGCTTCCTGCCCCCGTTTCAAATGCTGTGGGAGAGCAAGTAGCATCCGGTGTTAGCCTCATTGTTCGAAACCATCGAGATGTCATTAGGTACGACTGATGAAACACGAAGCAGGGATCGACTGAATAAGAGATATCTAGATCGCAAACCGAATGGAATCTTGTCTTCGCAATGATCAGGACAACTCTACCTCACTCAGAGGCAGCACGGCTATCCTTTGACTTGACGATTAGTCTCACTTCCTCTGGAAATAGTTCTTCCGTTTCTCTAGACAATTTTCCAGGACTTGTCACCATATTGGATGATTTTGCTGCAGTAGCGGGCTTCGCTGCTGAAAAGCATCAGCAGCGTGGGCGAAGAGTAGAACCTCTGACGTCAGCTAAGTAAGTTCAGGTCTCGACTTGCGTCCTCCTGAAGTCTCATTCGTCGGGTCTAGCTCCCCTATCATCGAGCGTGGCAAACAAGCTGTCGATATCCTAGCACGCTTACATCGGGATAATCTAGTCCCTTTGCTTCAGTCTTCTCAGATAGATCACGATCAAGGTGAATCAAGTACAGGAACTAGATAACCTATCTTAGATGGCTAAAACGTATTGCAGGAACTTGGCGGCAGTATATTCTCCCCCTGCTCATGTCTCTCAGTCGCCAATCAGCGAACGCAGCTCGCGAAGTCCGCCACACGGCCATCACCCACTTGCAACGTGTTCTTCTAGGTCCACATCTATTTTTTGATGAGAACAATCAGAATCAAGTGGAAGATGTGTTTAATATGGTTGTATTTCCGCTTCTTGATGAGCTCCTAAAACCACAGACGTATCAACGTGACCCCCTTGGCGTACCTGAGACCCGGGTCAAGGCTTGTGCGCTCCTTTGCAAAACCTTCATGCATCTAGAAGTCAAGGAGGATGTGAAAGCAGACTTCAAGGTCTTCTGGATAAGGGTTTTAGACTTGCTAGAAGGATTGATGAACATAGATCATGGAGACCAACTGGTGAGGCCATCAGTATCTGTGTTTTCTCTTTGATCTAATTTGATGCTTTTTCAAGTACGAAGCGGTACCAGAGTCGCTCAAAAATGTGATTCTTGTGATGAACGCCACAGGGATCCTCGTGCCTCCTCCTATTGACAACGATGATGCTCGACAAGACCGCCAGCGAACTTTATGGTCAGCAACATACGAAAGGATCGAACAGTTCCTCCCTGGTTTCTTGGACGACATCGTCCCTCGCCAATCAGTCGACCCTACTCTGGCTACTTCGAATCCATGAGAAAATTGAACACACTTCAATAATATTTCGAAAGCAAAAGCAATGCAATGCAAATGACAAGCAAGCTCACAAAGACAAAACTAGAGTAAAACCACTCAGCAGATATAGTCAAAAACTAGTAAGGACCAATGCAACTGTCCATAGTTTTTTGCATTCGGCCATCTAAAAGAATCGCATTTTTGAGGTTCTGGACCAAACTTTCGTCATCTTTTTCATGGTTTAGTTAGTTCAACTTACCGAGTACGAGACCAGACACTAATGACAAGGGCTGTGGGAGCAACGGTATAAGCCAAGAGGCGGATTGATTGGCTTGTATACGTTCTTCCCCATGTAGACTGGCCACCACCCAAGTGAATGGTAAACATCCAGAGTACAAAGAGAAGATAGCCAGACAGCCTATTTTAAGTGCGAAAAAACGGACTTCAGCCGGATAACGAGAAAGCACAGCAGTTACCTGTGATACTTCCAGACAGCCTTGGCCTTCGTGCCTCCGCCGAAAAGTGACCCGCCATTCCAAACGCTTCCTGCGCCTAGGAATATCTGGATGATCATCCAAATCCAGCAAATTAGACCGAATCTCTGCCCATCCAAATTCACTGAGCCAAATCCACTTGACAAAAGTCAAAAAACTTACGGCGTGCCAAGTCAAGAAATGTGGGTATCCTTTCTCAATCTTGTACAGTACAGATGCCAAGGTTCCGAGAAAGAGAATAGGGGTTCCGAAGAAAAATATCGCTCGTTGGTGGCGGATAAATCCTGATATCTTTGTTTTTGCCTGATGGGTTGGCTGGAGAGTCATAATACCTGATCAATTTCAAGTGGGATATGTCAATGATAGGTAATGGCAATGGCAAAGTGACAAAGAACGCAGACCGTATGTGAAAAAACAAAGAGCAAGTGTTTGCAAGGGAGGATGAAAAGCGAACCAGCTATATCTGACCGGGTCATTAACCAGAGTCGCAGTCCAAGTGGTTATCACAAGCACCTGCCACGTAAATGAGAACACTGGCCCAATATTCGCTAAGATACCACTCACCACCATGCTAATCTGTCGGAGCCGCCGTCGCTCGTCATTAATACGGGAAAAATCAAACAAAAAAAGCCTGACAACAGTTAGATTCCTTGCCCACCCATCGCCTTGGCGGCCTTCAAATTTGATTTCACTCTCTTCGCTGACAACTGTGTCTCCTGCGGTGATGGAAGACAAGGCCACGCCAGGTTGTGCAGGTCCAGAGTCCTCGGGATCTGGAGTGCCATCAGGCAACAAATGTTCATGTTCAATTTGAGAGATAGCCCAGAGGCGAGAACTATGGGTCCTTGACATCGTCTGCTACTGCACAGTGTGCAGTTGAAAGTCAGCGACATTGATGGTTGATGTACATTGAGCGCCCACCAGCCTCTCGATTCTGATCAGAGTACTTCGACTAACAGCACCGGTGAGAACAATGCGCAATACTTGTTATATCAATATGTGTGTTAAGGTACGCGCAACAAGGACGGGCAAACACAAAGGCAGATACTATGGTATAGAAGTATCAAAGTTAAAACGATTAAGTATCAAACAGAGAAAACATGGAAGCAACAGGGGAGCAGATAAGGTGATAAACAAAACTGAGTCAGCTCAAATTAAGAATTAGACAGCAGCGACAAATGCAAATGAATTAGAAGGTATTCCGCCTAGTTCAAGCAGGGTTCTTTACTTTGGGATAGGCCAAGTGCGTTCGGCCTTCCATTTCTGAACAACTTCAGAAACACGCCCTTGGTTAAAAATTGGATATGAAAACTGATAGCCAGTCAGTTTCTTTAATTTCGCATTGCTGAGTGCGACAGTGTGCTTGTCAAAGGAAAATTTGTCCATGTAAGCCGAAAGTTGTTCATGAATGACTGGAGGGTTGCTGTTCTTCATCATCTCTGCCCATGTTGTTACGTGCAGATCATTAGCGTCTTCAGTATAGCCATCGTCAACCAGCTAGTCTATAGTAAGCAGTATGAAACTGATAGATGCATTTGTCAACAAACTTTCATGTAAGTAGCCGTCAGTGGATTGAAGAACTGGAAACTTGTGCCGAAAATAGGAGCAATCGTTTCACCAACACTGAGCAGGGTACTATTTGTCTCATCAGTCTACAATAAATGAGCAACATTTTTCTTTCATATAAAAGGATGCATAGTTACTAACCACATTGAAGACTGGAGCGACAACCTTCTGGCTTTTCGGAATGGCTTCATCAGTCTTGGGGGGGTCATTGGATGGGATGTGACACGGAATTTCCACACCAGCCTGGTCGTTAGCGGCCTTCCTCCCCAAAGGCGCCATCCATTTTGCGGCGGCCCAAGCAGCACCAGCGAGGTCTTTAGCGTGTACTGTGTTCATTGGGTTTTTTCCAGGTGACCACCTAAGAACCGTTCATAAGCATCGACTGTCCCTTCAACCTTGGAAACACGTACAGAGACTTGAAGGGTTTCTTGAGATATCCATAAACAGACGAGACAATGATCGCGGAAGCAACTATGCACAACCAAGATTAACGTCGGATGGGAAAGATGACAGCACAGAAACGTACTGATACCGTAATTCGTATATGGACCATACACGAAGCCAGGCCTCAGAATAACAAGATTGAGCCTGTCGAAGAAATTGTCAATCAACACTTTTTATCAGGCTAAGAAAACCAACTCTTTGATAGTTCCGATAATCCTCAACGTCTCATGCCACCAAAGACCTATAGCACCCCATGGCTCTACTCCACTTTTCTCGTCTTGAGGACCTTTACCCAGCGTTCTGTAGAACGGGTGATGAATTCGGACGTACGCCTTGACTTTTCGTCTGGCAGCCTCTTCAGCAACAAGTCTGGCTATGCGACACGTGAAACTGATAATAATCTGTGCAGGTCAAGGTTGAAAACGTTATTCCGAACCGAAAAGAGTTTATTCAGAAACGACGGCGCAAAAGGCAAATCTAGATTCACGCACCTCCTCAGAGCGATCCGGCCAAACTTCGCCCGTAAAGTCAAACACGTATTCATAACGAGGAATCCCAGCAGGAGGCTCAAAGACCCCGGAAATTCTATCTAGACAGCGCAGAACTTATCAGAAAGCAGCTAGGCTGAAACAAATAAGGAAACTGCACCAGGAACAGTCAGGTTCACTTGGCGATATTCCACCTCTGGCCTTTCTAGTACAGCAGGAAACTCTGAGCCGATATAGCTGATACGTTATGATCAAATCATAGAAGCATAAGAAAGAAGGATGGAAATGAAGAGCCGTCAATAAACTCACGTGGTAGGTGGTTTGACGGAGTACTTGTCAACGATTAGTAAGTACTATGGTTCATGGATCATCAGCACTTTTCCGAAGATCGAGTGGCGTGATTGGTAGCGCACAGAAACGAGAGGTTCACCCTGCACAGGAACGAGGAAGGAGGCAAGGGCACGCGAACAAGTGTTAAGACCGCCTGAATATTGAAGGTAGGAGCAAAGATCAGCGATTTATTGTGGCGATCGAAATGCGAGGGACAAAAACAACGACATGACGGAAAAGATATGGAAGGGGAAAGGGAGGAAAGGGTTGAGACTGACCAAAAATGATAACGCTGGGCTTTTGATTCATTACTTTGGATAAAGGTAGGAAACACAAAGGACGGGGTATTAGAGAAAGGAGGGAAGGAGATGAGATGCTTTAAGTCATTTTGTTATGTAATCGGAGTCTCAATTAACAGCCGACAAGGATCAACGACCGTCCTTGCATCTTCTCGATGCGTTGCGTTGGAAACATCCTCTCAAGGCTTCTTCTTCTCTCACCATACACCTTACTACATCTTACTTTTTCTCCCTAAGTTTCTTTGACACCTCCGACTCCGCTGGACTCACTCACCCTCACACTGGTGTCAACACACAACCACACAATCTGACTGTCAGATTGATTACATAATTACACACGTGAGGCTTACTGATTGAGAACCTGATCAAGATCGGAGATATTTATAGATACATGAGAAATCTTGCGCTGCCAATTCAGGATGCTCCTGGATTGATCTGCCATACAGTGTCTCTGCGAGTTCACCAAGAGGCAATGCACTGTTATTTTTTCTTGCAATTTCGGTTGCCAGCCCCATATCCTGCAAGTTCATTACAATCAGTCATGATGTCATCGGGAATATTGATGACATAACAGCCTACCTTGAACATAAGCGCTGTGACGAACCCGCCTTGATAATCCCTCTCACATGGTGCAGACTTATCTTCCAGAGCCCCTGGGACGGGGTTATTGACGGAGGATGCCCAGCATCTGCCAGTGCTACTATTGATGACAGAAGCCAAGACAGCTGGATCCAGACCTAGCTTTTGACCTAAAAGCATACCCTCAGCAACCACAATCTGTTGTACACCTAGGATAAGCTTCAAAAGGGAAGTGCAAGTGTCAAATAGGACAAGACGACGTATTTTGGTTACTCACGTTGTTGCAAATTTTGGCACCTAAACCGGCACCAGAAAGACCACAATGAATAATCCGTTGTCCCATCTGGGCAAGAACTGGTTGTGAAAGTTGAAACGACTGCTCTGTACCTCCTACAAGGAAAGAAAGAGTAGCTGCTTTGGCTCCACTAACACCTATAAGGATAGTTGTTAACCGAAACGGTCGTGAATGGGATAGAGACTTGCCACCAGATACGGGTGCATCGACCATCTGTGCACCAATACTACTAATATCAGTAGCAATTGCTCTGGCAACATCGACATCAAGAGTAGTTGAATTGATGCAGAGAGTTTGAGCGACATCTTGAGAGGGTAATCCCTTCAGTGCTGGGATGATGCCCTGCAAATAAACTTGCTTGACGTGTGGCGAAGAGGGGAGCATAGTAATGATAGTCTTGGAAGCCAGAGTGGCTCTAAACCCTTTCTAGATCAGCACTCTAGTACAGAAACGATCAGTGGTATGCTCACTTCTCAGGGGTATTGACGACCTCCAACTTTGCTCCAGGAAATTTAGCCAAAAATTTGTCACGAAAAGTGTGGGCATTTTCTTGCAGAGCATCACATACAACAAAGCGAGAATCTTGTGATTGGTTATATTGCTTAGAGAAAAGGTTGTATGCCATTTCGGAGCCCATTCGACCCAAGCCGATGAAACTTGTGCTTCTCAGACGAGGAACGGACCGCTCCAGTTGCTGGAGCCATTGTATGGTCGGACGCATCAAGGCTTGTGGGATGAGGCTTGCCTGTATACAGAAGATTAAGAGGACAGAATCCAGTGAGAGGAAAGGCCGGAGCTTGGCTACTGATTGCCCAAATAGATGACGTCGAATATACATTTCTAAAATACCCTGTTCAGCTCGAAAACCATGCTATAATACATCTCCAGTCTCCATAAGGACGCAGCCGAATTTCAATACCATGGAATCTTAAATGACAGGTTAGTTCGTCTCCTCAACGTATCTCCTTCGCAATTTCCATTCACTCTGCGGAAATCTTGTAGTACCCATAAAACCCAGCCTTTAGTTCTTGTACTGGAATCCACGCTTTCCGAACCATCCCTACACTCAATGGTCTACTGATGGATTGACTACCTGCCAGTACCAGTGGCATGATACGTTCAATCGGTCTCGTTATTTTCTATATGTCCAATGGGGCGTCGTCGCGTGTTTCATCCAAATGATCATTTTTTCTCACTATGATGTTTCTTTCTATCAAGCAAATTTTCAGAATCAAAGATCCAATAATACAAGACTTAATCTGTAGTAGTTAGAACAAATCTTCTGGCTACATGATCGGAACTGTCTGACTGTAAGATGATTCGATGATTCGATCTACACAGTCCTGTTCATCGACTTGCCCCTGTATCAACTTTTCCACCGCTTGCCTCACAGACACCACATTCGTACAAATAACTCCTGTGCTGAAATCCTGGACATGCTTGCAGCGGCGACATCATTCTTCGCTCGTACAAATATTTCCCAATCCTACAACATCGGTCAATCACCGAGCCCAGGCGCAAGCTCGAGCAGGCCCACTACACCAGGCGTCGCCTCATCTTCTGTTACTATAGCTTCAGGTTCTGGAGGCAATGGAGTTCTTGCGATTACGTTCACACCGACGTTTGCAGTAGGATTATGGAAAATACAGAGTGCATATCACAGAGTAACAAATAAGAGAGTCTCGGTTTGGAGTTTTGATAAACGTGGGGCAGATATTGAGAAACTGGGAGTGGCTGTTCGAGAGTCGGCGCTAAGAGTCTTGAAGGCCGAGGTGAGTGGTTGTCGCTTGTCAAAAAGACTTACATTCACTGTCCTAGTAGGCCTCTGCTTTGGGACGGTTAAGACACCCTTCAATCCTAGGTGACACAGTTTGATGGTTACAAAGTGTTCCGTTCCTCATCGAACATTTTAGAGATGGTCGAGCCCCTGGAAGAAACACGAAGCGAACTGATTTTCGCGACTGAACCGATACTCTCGAGCCTTGAGCTATCTATACCTGGATATGGCAGGCACGCGTCAATTGTTGAGCTTGATGAAGTTGAAGTGGGTATTGTCAACCGTCTAAATGCCTGGAGCAGCTACTAATGTATTTATACCATTAGATCCAGAAAGGCATTCTCCAACTTTGCAAAGGCCTTTCGTTTCTACACTCTTCGGCCCAATTGATCCACAGTAACATATGTCCAGAGAGCGTCATAATTAACACTGCTGGCGACTGGAAGATCTCTGGTCTTGGTCTGACAATTCCTCTACTAACAGATGGTCGACCTACACGCTGGGAGTTCCCGACTTATGATGGCCGAGTCCCTTCATACATTCAGCGCTCCTTCGATTACATGGGTACGTGAACGCGTATGAGATCGCTTTGCCCGCTTCCTGAAGATTGAGATTGCAGCCCCAGAATATGCATTAGACGAACAACTCCTGACAGCTTCAGACATGTATTCCCTTGGATGCCTTATTTTTGCCGTCCATTGTAAAGGAGCGCCTCCATATAAAACGCATGCGAACTTGAGTAGTTTGCGCGAGAATGCGAGAAAACCTCTTATTGGGATAGAAAGACTGGACAAAGACCTCCAAGGTAGTTATGTCTTGTGACTTCTTACAAGTCCGTCCCTCACTGTGAATCTTAGCGCTCCTGCAATCCCTCGTCAATCGCCATCCTACATCACGTCCAACTCCGTCAACATTACCTTCACATTCGTTCTTCTCTTCTCTACCTGTCTCAACACTCAACTTCTTGGATAGAAGTAATTTCACAGCTAAAACAAGGGGAGAAAAGATTTCTTTCATGAGAGGTCTGCTCGGAGTGCTGGATCGGTTCTCTGAAGGTCTCAGGGTACGAAAAATTCTTCCTTCACTTCTCGAGGAGGTTAGCTTTCTCCGTCCGTCGGGTCACCAAAGCGGTTAAATTGACATTGATAGATGAAAGATACCCACCTCCTACCTTATATCCTTCCGAATATCTTTGCGATTTCGAATGTCTTGACAGCCTCCCAATTTGCTAGTCTGGTGTTATCAAGTCTGAAACCACTCTTCGTTATCAAAGAGCCTCCGCAAAACATGCTAACGCTGTTGGATAATCTGCATTTACTCCAAGAGAAGACTGAAAGAACTGTGTTCAGAGAGCGTATGTTGACCCTTCTCTTCGTGCTACATGAGTTGATCTATCAATCAATAGAGGTTTTGCCTCTTGTTTATAATGCTCTTGAATCTGAGCATGCTGATGTGCAAGAACGGGCGCTCAAAGCCGTGCCTGATCTATGTGAAACGATTGATTATGCTGAAGTTCAAGGTGTTCTTTTTCCTCGCGTCGCTGTTCGTGCTACAATACTATCATCCTCCAGCTTTGAGTTGAACACCACCCACAGTTTGTCTTCTCAAAGACAAAGGTTTTGACAGTCAAAGTTGCCACTCTGGCCACCTTCCTTGTCATGGTCAAGACACTCGACACTGTATGTACATTTGGTCTTCCCTTTACCCTTGATTTTGGTATTCTCAATGTTTTTGTATTCAGTTAAGTCTCACTCAAAAGCTAGTCCCGCTCTTGGCCAAGACTCGGACAAATGAGCCAGCCGTGATGGTCCGTAGTTATGTTTGCCTCCGCCGTTGGTTGCGATACGACTGGTATTGTCATCTAGATGGCGACTTTATCAGTTCAAGAAGCCATGGGTTTCAAAGTCGACAAAGAAGCCGTCGCCACGCTTGTCCTCCCTCAACTATGGACAATGTCAATGGGACCTTGTATGTTGTCAATTTTTTGTTCTTTGTTGAGACTAATTACATCTCATTCCAGTACTAAACGTGGAGCAATTTAAACGCTTTATGTCTGTAATCAAGAAACTTGGTGACAGAGTAGAACGCGAGCATAATCAGTACCTTTGCGATGCTCAACGTATTGAAGATAGGTCCTCAACTACAGTCAACGATTCTGCCGGGATACTTCCGTCCGTAGCGGTTGATTTTGAGAGCCTTGTGGGAAGAGCAGATACTAATGGTTCTGGAAAGGGTCAGAATACAGACAGTAATACCTCATGGGATGATGATGATGCATGGAAGAACATTTTTCTTGATACGGTACGCTACGTATCCGTTTTATCCTTTCAGGAAAATTTACACAGCCTTCCCTATCTACTCAGTCTGTGGTCCCTCAAACACAGTCACCTCGCTTGAGAGCATCGTCTTCTGTGATATCAAGTGACCACTCTCATTTGAATTCACCCCAACCTCAACAATCGTTTAAAGTGAACTCGACAAAAGTTGCAAATTCAAGCGTCAGGTCAACAAGATCCCCACCCAACTCTCAAGACCTTTTCAGCGCCCTCGCTCAGTCGACCTCTGCACCACCTCTCTTACCTAAGCCTCTGTCCCCACCCAGTTCTGAGGTTCAATTTCAAAAGCTGAATCAACCAACTAAGCCGAATTACAATATTTCATTGGAGCCCAGATCACCGTCATACATGGGCTCTTTGGTCCCTTCCCAGCCGTCTATGCTACAACCTTTGCAGCCATCCCCTCCTTCGCTACAATCATTATCATTGGCTCAAACATCTCAAACGTCAAGCATGGGAGGTATTCTTACGCCGTCCCGACCTATGCAATCACCCTGGAGTGTAGCTAAGAAACCTTCACAAAATGATTGGGAGGGTTTCGATCCTCTAGCTTAGATAGGATATCTACCTCCCTCTATCTCCATATTAAAATACTGTCGCCTTGATGACTGTATCTGGCACCTCGGTTTGTGGTTCGACTCTTTCGTACGGTACTGTGTTTGATCGATAAACCAAGGATACCCTTTATAATGATACCAGTTCCCGTTTTCGAGGACACTCTATCTTCGCATTCTGTATGTCTGTATCGAGGTTAGTGTGGCTTGAAGAAAGTGCCGAATTATATTGTGCAACCGTCTTGACGACGATGTATCTCAAAAACACTTTGAGCTTGAGCTAAAGTTTCGCGGGCTGCATCCGCCCTGCTATAAGAGCATAT
>Ga0153947_1000098_pt1 | contig 37348 bp, 35 predicted proteins | sample TSNJ031MetaG_FD_104697 | JGI IMG/M metagenome (GOLD analysis project Ga0153947, IMG submission 104697) | Attine ant fungus gardens microbial communities from New Jersey, USA - TSNJ031 MetaG | ecosystem: Host-associated > Fungi > Mycelium > Unclassified | place: USA: New Jersey, Wharton State... | reverse complement strand
TGCCGATGGCGATGGATTTATCCAGGCTGACGCCGGTGGCAATGCCCATTTCATCGCACATGTGCAGGAGATCCTCCGAGGAGATATTGCCCGCCGCGCCGGGGACAAAGGGACAGCCGCCCACACCGGCAAACGCGGAGTCAAACCGGGTGATGCCGGCGCTCATGGCCATGACGATGTTGGCCAGGGCCATGCCCCGGGTATTGTGGAAATGCAGCCACCAGGTGACGTTCGGATAATCCTCCTGCATCCGGGTGCAGATATCGTACACCTGGGTGGGATAAGCCATGCCCGAGGTGTCAGAGAGGGATATTTCGTCGATACCCACCGCAAGATAGGAATCCACAATGTCTTTGATGTCGCTGACGGGGATTTCCCTGTCCCAGGGGGAGCCGAAGGGCATGGAGATGGAACCGGAAACCCCGACGTTATTGGCCAGGGCCACCTCCACGCATTCCGCGAAACCGGCAACACTTTCGGCCGGGGTTTTGTTCAGGTTTGCCAGATTGTGGGACACGCTGGCGGATACGTTGAGCTTCACTTTTTTACAGCCGCAGGCTGCGGCCCGCTCCACGCCCTTTGCGTTGGCGATAAGCGCCCGGAATTCGGCGCCCTGATTGACAAGGCCCCTAAACAGCTCATCGGTATCGGCCATCTGCGGCACGGCCTTGGGGCTCATAAAGGAGCCCACCTCAATGACGGGAAACCCGGCGTCGATGATGTCCTTTAAAAGGGCCGCCTTGTCTTGGGTGGAGATAAGGGTTTGCTCATTTTGCAGGCCGTCCCGGAGGCCCACTTCGCATACAGTGATTGAGGAAGGGAATTTCATACGCATTTCTCCTATTCCGACCGTATGGGAACGGTCATCGGCCCGGCTACCCGGCTGCTCCCGGATTCTTTGACTGCCGCCGGGGTCTTTTGGCAGGTTCTATTTTTTGTTGGCGGCAAGATAGGTCTTGGCGGTCTCCAGGCACTTGCGAACATGCTCGGGAGAGCCGAAGCGGCGTACCCGCTCCAGGTGGGGGAGCTCGATGGAATATACGACTTCGGGCAGGCGGGCCAGGATATCGGCAATGGGAATAGCGCCTTCACCCACATACAAGCGCGCGTCCCTGCCGGTATGGATCAGCCCCTCCTTGTCGGTGGGAATTTCGACGGGGCCATCGCACAGGTGGGCGAAGTGGAACCACTCCCGGGGAATGGCGTCCAGCTCCTCCAGCTTGACGCGGGAGCGGTAGAAGTGCAGGGTATCAATCATAACGCCCATGTTGGGGCGGTTGACCGCCTCCAGCAGCTCCTTGGCCTGTTGCAGGGTGGAAACGTCGGCCCAGGTTACAAATTCCAGATCGACCTTCATGCCGAATTTGGCCGTCAGATCGCAAAGCTCTCCGAATTTATCGGTGTAGTAGCCTTTGTCTGAGGTCCAGACGCTGGACAAAACGCATTTACAGCCCATTTCGGCGCAAACCTCCATGGCGGGCTTGTATTTCTCCAGGTCGGTGGCGTCGTGGATGCGCGCCAGCTCCATATCGTGGAGCCTGACGCCGGTATCCTTCATGGCGGTCTTGGTGTCCGCAAGCATTTCCGGCAGGTTTGCCAGATCATAATTGGGTTCGCCGGGCAGCCCCATATATATCGGGCGGAGGCTGACATAATCATAACCTGTCATAGCTGCTAAGTAGACAAGCTCCGGCGGGGGGCATTTGATCGCGGTAAGATGCGCAATAGAATACTCTTGCTTTTTCATGGTAAAACACTCCCTCTAAAATTTTATGAATTTATGCGTGATATTTAGGCATATATCCATTATAGGGGAGCGGACGGGGAATTTCCAATGCTAAATCCACATAGTGATATGTGTAATATTCATGCTTTTAAGCCAAGTTGCACAATAGGGGATGACGCCCAGGCAGGCCGTCTAAAAAATCATTGAGAATGTCCCCCCGCCTGATGACAAAGCCGGTAAATGTCTTGACGCCGGGGGAGATATACCGGTTTTTCTTTGCGATCATATAGATATGCCGCTCGGACGCCGGGTCGACTATAGGGAGCACCTTGACGTTGGAATGCAGGGGAGAGAGGGGCTCCGGAATAATGGCGACGCCAAAATTCGCCGCAACCGAGGCCAGAATAATGCTGTCATGGGTGGTTTCGGAGATGATCCGGGGATAGATACCGGCGCTTTTGAACATTTCGTCAATGAAATAGCGCAATTGGCACTCGTAGTTATAGGTAATGAATTTTTCGCCCTCCAGCTGGGATAGCCGGACATGATCCTGACCGGCCAGGGGATGGGTGTGGTGGGCAATGACCACGGTTTTGTGGATGCCGATCCGGTGTTGGCCGAACTGGTCATTGCCAATGGCGGTGGAAAAGGCGATATCCGCACAGCCGTTTGCCAGGCTTTCCTCAATGGTTACTGTGGGCGAGGGGTTAAACTGGAACTTATTCCTGATATTGCCGGTATCCTTGAAATACTGGGCGACCAAAAAGGGGATAAACTCATTGAGTGAGCTGATATAGGAGATGCTGATGGTGCCTTCCGCCGGGCTGATAAAATCCTGAAGGTGGGTTTTGCCCTCCTCCAGCGCATCCAGCGAGCGCACCACATACTCCAGAAAGAGGCTGCCATATTTGGTCAGCTTCACATTTCTGCCCTGACGGACAAACAGGTGGATGCCCAGCTCCTGCTCCAGGTCGCTGATGGAGTGGCTGAGGCTGGACTGCGTAACCATCAGCTTGTCCGACGCCTTGGTGTAGTGCTCCATTTCAGCGATGGCGCGGAAATAATACAGCTGCTGCAAATTCATTATGGGTATCCCCCTTATAGCTGATTAATAAAAAATCCTTTCAGGATTTTTTGAACCGGAGAAGCCGGTTGGCGCGCAGAGCGCGCCTTAATCTTGCTTTGCGCGGCAACTTAAAAATTTGAAAGATTTTTTTCTCGAATAACTATATTGTAGCGCGACACATTCCCTGCCAATATTGTAACATAAAATGGCGGGGAAATCGAGATAAATATCATATTTTCCCAAAGCCGCCCCGGAGGGGATATCCCCCTTTGCCATGGGCATACCTACAAGGGGGCGCTGTTCCGGTGTTGAAGGCCGGGCGTCCTGACCGCGTTCGGTCAGGGCGCGATGTCCAGGAACCGGACATCCGGATTTTTTTCCTCCGCGCGCTGCATGGCCCAGCGGTTGTCAAACAGGACGACCGGCCGATCCAGGGAATCCGTTACCCGGACGGTTTCGGTGGAGTATTGGGGCAGGTCGGGCTTTGCGTCCACCGGCAGAATCCACCGGGCATACTGGTAGGAAAGGGGTTCTATCCGCAGCTCCACGCCGTATTCCCCCATCATGCGGTGGGCGAGCACCTCCAGCTGCAACGCGCCTGCCACGCCCACAATGTAGCGCTCCGCCCCTGCGCCCGGATTGCGGAATACCTGAATAGCGCCCTCCACCAGCAGCTGCTCGATCCCCTTTTGAAACTGCTTGCGCTTGCCGATATCCTTGGCGGACACCGCTGCAAAATGCTCCGCCGGAAACATGGGGATGGGGTCGAAAAGGAAGCTGTCCTTTCCGCCGCAAAGGCTGTCCCCCAGGTGAAACAGGCCGGAATCAAAAATGCCCACAATATCCCCGGCAAAGGCGTCCTCCACCATGGAGCGATCCTGGGCTAAAAACTGCTGGGGCTGCGCCAGGCGCACCTGCTTGCCCAGGCGGGGATTGAAAACGCTCATGCCCTTCTCATATTGGCCGGAGCAAATACGGATAAAGGCCAGGCGATCCCGGTGCTTGGGATCCATATTGGCCTGTATCTTAAAAATAAAACCGGAAAAGCCCTCCTCCTCCGGCCGGACACCCCCCTTGCTGGTGTTGCGGACACCGGGGCAGGGGGCCATGCGGATAAAATCCTCCAGAAAGGGCTCCACGCCGAAGTTGGTCATGGCGCTGCCGAAAAAGACCGGGGTTAGCTGCCCGTCCAAAACCCGCTCCATGTCGAAGCTTTCGCCCACCTCGTCCAACAGGGCGATATCCTCCCGGAGGGCGGCGAGGGCGTCGGCTCCGATCAGGGCCTCCATCTCCGGATCCTGGAGGCTTAGTTTTTTCGACGCCAGCTTCCGCGCGCCGTGGGCGCCGCTGCTTTCAAAAAGCTCCAGCCGCTGGAGCGCCCGGTTATACACGCCCTTGAATACACCGGCCACACCCACCGGCCAGGTAACAGGGTAGGAGTGGATACCCAGTGTCTTTTCCAGCTCATCCAAAAGATCGAAGGGGTTTTTGCAGACCCGATCCAGCTTGTTCACAAAGGTAAAGATGGGAATGCCCCGCATTTTGCACACATGAAAGAGCTTTTTCGTCTGTTCCTCCACGCCCTTGGCTCCGTCCAGCAGCATTACGGCGCTGTCGGCGGCAATGAGCGTCCGGTAGGCGTCCTCGCTGAAATCCTGATGTCCCGGTGTGTCCAAAATATTGATGTGGTATCCCTCATAGTCGAAGTTCATCACGCTGGAGGTAACCGAAATACCCCTCTGCTTTTCAATTTCCATCCAGTCGGAAACGGCGTAGTTGCTTGCCTTGCGGCTCTTAACGCTCCCCGCTTGGCGAATGGCCCCGCCGTAGAGCAGCAGCTTTTCCGTCAGGGTTGTTTTCCCGGCGTCCGGGTGGGAGATGATGGCGAAGGTTCTCCGCCGGTTTATTTCCTGTTCTCTCATTGCCAATTCATCATTGCTCCTCGTTAACTTATATCAAAATAATATCCATAAATTATAGCAGATAATCCCCCGTTTGGAAAGTGCCGGTAAAAAAATACAAAGATGTCAAAAAAATATATTTTATAAAAATTACCAAAAAGCCTTGACAGAGTGACACGCGTGTCATATACTAGGTATTAAGATGCGATGACACGCGTGTCATTTTATAGACAAGGAGGTATATGTTAATGCCCGTAACCCCTAATGATGAGCGCCGCAAGGCAAAGCAGGAGCTGATTCTGGAAAAAAGCCGCCTTGTATTCTGCCGGAAGGGTTTTCTCAACGTGACAATGAAGGATATTATTGAGGAGTGCGGTATCAGCAGGGGAGGGATATACCTGTATTTTTCCTCGGTGGAGGAGCTTTTTCAGGCGGTGCTCGCCCGGCGGTACAAGAGCAAGTTTGAATCCATCCGCAAGTCGGTGGAGGAAAACATGAATTTTTTCTCTTTGCTGGATTCTTATTTTGCCACGCAAAAGCAGCGGCTGCTTCATATGGAGGACAGCCTGCTCCGGGCCATGTACGAGTATATGTTTACCCATCAGGATACCGGCGAGCTTAAGTTCCGGGCCTCACAGCTGGACAACGTGCGGAATTCCATTTCGGAGATTTTGTATCTGGGTGTGCGCCAAGGGGCGATCCGAGACAAGAATATCCCTGTTTTGGCGGAAAACTTTATGTTTGTCATTGAAGGTCTCAGTGTGCTGGCGCTGATAGGCGGGCTTACGGAAATACAGCTGGACGAACAGTTTACCCTTATGAAGCAGATGCTTCTGTAGGAAAGGCAGTGAGAATATGAAGGACTCTCGCGTGCTGGTCACTTCGGGAGGAACCTGGGAGGAAATAGACCGGGTGCGCAAAATTACCAATACGTCCACCGGGCGGCTGGGCAGCCTGATTGCGGACGCGTTTGCCGACAGGGGCGCCCGTGTAACCTATCTCTGCGGGGAAGCGGCGCTCCGGCCCCTCCGCCCGATGGAACAGGTGGAGGTCATAGGAAATGTGAGACAGCTGGGGGATGCGCTGGAGAGGCTTTTAAAGGCCCAACCCTACGACTGCGTGGTTCACGCCATGGCTGTCAGCGATTATACCCCCCGCGCCGCCACCACCGCCGAAGGTCTGGCTGCCGCCATTTCGGCGGCTATAGAGGCGGAGGAGCAGATGCCCGAGGGAGATGACCTCACCGCCCTTATCAGGGACAGTATCCGGGGGATCGGGGGGGAACCGGGGGAGAAGAAAATTAGCTCCAGCCTGGAGGATATGGTGCTGCTGATGGAAAAGACGCCCAAGGTTATCAGCCGCATCAAGAGGCTACAGCCTGAAACCGTTTTGGTGGGCTTCAAGCTTCTGGTGGATGTGCCCCAGGCCGAGCTGGAGCAGGTTGCCGGCGGTTTGATGGAGCGCAACGACTGCGATTTTGTACTTGCCAACGATTTGGCTTCCATTACGGGGGATACCCACAAGGCTATGCTGATAGGCGGAGGCTCCATCCGTTATTTGGACACGAAGCAGGATATTGCCCGGGCAATTGTGGAGTGCGTGAATGTAAAAAAAGGGAGAAAACAGCCGTGAAACAGATTATTTTAGGCGTGACCGGGAGCATTTCCGCATACAAGGCGGCGGATGTTGTCAGTACGCTGGTCAAGCTGGGCCACAGCGTCCATGTGGTGATGACCAAGGCGGGGGCGTCCTTTATCACCCCCCTGACCATGCAGGCTTTGTCTAAAAACAGGGTGTTTGTGGATGTGCTGCAAGAGGACGATCCCTCGGAGATCATCCACATCGCCTTGACCCAGAAGGCGGATTTGATGCTGATCGCACCGGCTACCGCCAATATACTGGGGAAGATCGCGGGGGGGATCGCAGACGACATGCTCAGCTCCATGGCGTTGGCCGTCCATGACATCCCGCTGCTGGTGGCCCCGGCCATGAACACGAACATGTACGCGAATCCGGCGGTGCAGGAGAACCTAGCCAAGCTCCGTTCCCGGGGCTGGCAGGTAGTCGAGCCCCGGGAGGGACGGCTTGCCTGCGGCGCGGTGGGCAAGGGCGCGCTGGCCGAGACAGGCGTTATCGTGCGGGCGGTGGCGGATAACCTGGAGGCCGCCCTATGATTCTGGCTATTAATATCGGCAATACCAATACGGCTGTGGGCTTCTGGGAGCAAGGGGCCATGCGGCAGGTGCGCTTTCCCACGGTGCGCTTGGACGGCAGCGGGCGGTTTCTGCGGTTTCTGGAGGATGAGCTGGACAGGGGAGGGGTACTCCCCGACGCCATCCATAGCAGCATCGCGGCGTCGGTGGTGCCGGATAAGACCTGGGTGGTGGCGGAGGCGGTGGCGGCATTAACCGGTAACTCACCCCTGGTGCTTAACCGTCCCTCCGATTTCGGGATAGACCTTTCCGCCTATGACACAAGGCTCTTGGGGAGCGACCGGATACTTTGCTGCCTGGCCGCGTTTGAGAAATTTGCCGCGCCCCTGGTGGTGTTTGATTTAGGAACCGCCACCACCGCCAATGTGGTGGATAAAAACGGCGCGTTCCTCGGAGGAGCCATTCTGCCCGGGGTAAGGATGGGCTTGGAGGCGCTGGCCAGAAACACCTCCCTGCTGCCTGACGCCAGGCTGGGGGACAGGGTTCCCCCGATTGGGCGCAGCACAGGCCAATGCCTGGAAAGCGGCGCGGTTTACGGCGCTGTTTTTGCCATGGAGGGGTATGCGGCCCGTTTCCGGGAAGACATGGGCCAGCCCTTGACCGTGGTGGTTACCGGCGGAAACGCGGAGAGCGTCCTGCCCTATTGCGACATGCAGGCATACTATGAGCCGACCCTGCTCCTGGACGGCCTCGTGTCCCTTTGTAAGCGGCGTCTCGCCACAAACCTACGACTGAAATAAGAGAGGATCGTACTTATGCGGAACAATCAAAAAACCAAACAGCTTGTTTTATTTTCCATGTTCGCCGCGATTATTATCGTGCTGGCCTTCACCCCCGTCGGCTTCATTCAGCTGGGATTTATCAAAGCTACCATCATCCATGTTCCGGTTATCATTGCGTCCCTTCTTTTAGGGCCCAAGATGGGCGCCGGGCTGGGCTTCCTGTTCGGGGTTACCAGTATTATCAGCAATACCGCCACGCCTGCGGTTCTTTCCTTTGTGTTCTCGCCTTTGATTCCCGTTCCCGGATCGGACAGGGGCAGCCTGCTGGCATTGGTAATCTGCTTTATCCCCCGGATTTTGGTGGGGGTGGTGCCCTGGTATGTCAATAAGCTGCTGACTAAGGTTTTACGTGGAAAGGGCGAAGTGCTGACGCTGGCGGTATCCGGTGTGGTGGGGGCGATGACCAACACGCTGCTTGTCATGCATCTTATCTATTTTCTTTTCAGCGAGGCCTATGCGAATGTCAGGGGTCTTTCCATAGACATGGTTTATGGAGCGGTGCTTACCGTCATTTTTGCCAACGGCGTACCCGAAGCCTTGATGGCGGGCTTTCTCACCGCGGCGGTTTGCAAACCGCTGTCAAAGCTCGATATTCTGGCGCTGAATTCCCCTCCCGCGAACTTGGCGGATTAACGAAGTAATGAAAACCGTCCGGCGAAGTGGCTCCACTCCGCCGGACGGTTTCGCGTTTCATACTAATCAGGGACAATATTTATGTTTTGCTGCTTTTTATCAGCTCCCGGATTTCCTCAAGGCGGACATCCGCCTTGCGCTTGAGAACGTTGGTTCCCACCTTGTTTGTCTTGGCCAGGAAGAAGTAATTCCGGGACTGGTCATAATCACCCGTGCGAAAATAAAGATCACCGATGATATAGCAAAGCTGCTGCGTCCATTTTTCAGAAATGTGCAGGTACTGGTAGGCGTAAAGATAATCCTCCAAGGCTTTTTCAGACGCGTGGAGGTACATCCTTTCGTCGCCGCAGTCCTGGTACAGACGGCTCAGCTTTTGGTAGAAGCCGGCGGTGGTCATCTGCGGGGTGTCGCTCACAACCGGAGCGCAAAGAATCGCCAGGTAATAACCGGCAAAAACAGTAAAAGCGTCCCGATCCGCTCCGGTTTTTATCTCTAATCCGAGCTTATAGGGCCCAATAGCCTTATTTACATTTTCCGCGAACTTTTTGGATGCCGTGGGGAACATCTCATTGGTGGCGCTGAAAAAGCAGCTGGGGCAGGTGACTATATCATAGTGAAGGGGCTCAATGCCCTTATACCTGGAGCGCAAATCGGCATCCGTCTGCTCCAGGCGGAGCTTGGAGGTGATTACGGTCAGATTCTCAAAGGCGTATCCACAAAGGGGACAGGTGTGTTTTTGCAGATACAGGATATCCTGGCGGTTGTCCATTTCCAGGGTATAGCTTCCGTGTCCCTCGGGAAAAAGCGCGCTGCTTTTGGAGGTGGATTGGGTTACGGTATTTTTGTTTGCCTTCATTAAAAGCTCGCTTACATCATCCAGCTTTTTGCAAATACCTTCAATCATGGAGAATGCCATATCAGGCTTTGTGGCAAAGAAGTCATTGATATTTTTGCGGTTCACAATCAGCACCGTACTTATGGACAAAGCCACCAGGGTAGTGTCTTGGGGCCTCCCCAAAAACAATGACATCTCCCCATAAAAGTTGCCCTGGCTCAGGACATCCACCTGGCTTTCCGCTGCGATACCGAAGTTGCGGTATACGCCGACGCTGCCCTGCAACAAGATAAACAGCTCTTTTGCCGTGCTGCCTTCCTGTGCAATCACATCCCCTTTATTGAACCTCTTGATGCTGGATAACGCGGTGACAGATTCCAAACCCAAAAGAGTAGCCTCCTATCAGCTGAAAAATATATTTAAATACATTGTATCATAAAGGTGGAAAAAAAACTATCCTGTTTATGTGAGAGAAGTGGGATTATTTGGGTAAATTAGAGAAGCGCAGGGCACGCTGACCGGCAGGGCGGTGCGCTTTGCGCTTCGTATGATGTAAAGAGCCGCAAAGATATTATTACGGCGCATATTCCCCAATGACCGCTTGAGCCGCCCGGAGGCCGTCCACGGCGGCGCTGACGATCCCCCCGGCGTAACCGGCGCCCTCCCCGCAGGGATAAAGTCCGGGGGTGCGCACCGCCTGCATTTCCTCACCCCGCAGGATGCGAACCGGGGAGGAGGTGCGGGTTTCAAGGCCGGTGAGCACCCCGTCCCCCTGACCAAAACCACGGAGCTTGCGTTGAAAGACCGACAATCCGGTTTTGAGCATGTCCGCCACAGGTGGCGGCAGCAGCCGGGCAAGATCTCCGCCGGTTACGCCACGGGCATAGCTGGGGGTGACGCGTCCGGGAGTATAGCCGCCCCGCCCTGCCAAAAAATGATCTACGGTCTGCGCCGGGGCCGCATATCCGCCGCCTCCGGCTGAAAAGGCGGCGCGCTCCAGTCCCTCCTGGAAGGCGACGCCGTCCAAAGCGTCCGGGCCAAAATCCCCGGTGCTTACCGATACCACCAAGGCGGAGTTGGCGTTGTGGTTATCCCGGGCATAAGCGCTCATACCGTTGGTCACCACCATTCCCTCGCCTGAGGAGGCGGGTACCACCACGCCGCCGGGACACATGCAAAAGGTGTACACGGCCCGGCCGTTTTCCCGGTGGGAGAGCTGATATTCCCCGTGGGGCAGCAGGGGATGCCCGGCGTTTGAGCCGTAAAGCATGGCGTCGATATCCGCTTGTAAATGCTCAATGCGCACCCCTACGGAAAAAGGCTTGGCCTCCAGCGCCACACCGGCCGCCCGCAGCATCCGGAACGTATCCCGGGCGCTGTGGCCCGGAGCCAGCACCAGAACCTGGGCGGCCCGCTCCCCGCAGCCGGAGCGCACCGACCTTATCTGTCCGCCCGCGCCCAGGGAGAGGCCGTCCAGCTTCTCGCCAAAGCGCACCTCGCCCCCCAGGGCGATAATTTCCTCCCGGATGCTCCGCACCACCTGCCGCAGCCGGTCGGTGCCTACATGGGGCTTTGCATTCCAGAGAATTTCCTCCGGCGCGCCGTGGCGCGCCAGCTCCCGAAGCACGAAGCCGCACCTGGGATCCCCGATCCGGGTGGTTAGCTTGCCGTCGGAAAAGGTGCCCGCGCCTCCTTCCCCAAATTGAACATTGCTTTCGGGATCCAGCCTGCCGGTTGCCCAAAAGTGTTCCACGTCCTTCACCCGCGTGTCCACATCCTTGCCCCGATCTAAAATGATGGGGCGGTAGCCCTCCCGGGCCAGCAGAAGCCCCGCGAACATCCCGGCGGGGCCGAACCCGGCGATAACCGGAGGGGAATTCAGCCGCCGGGCGCCCCGGGGTGTCTCCAGTGTCTGATTTTTCTTAACGGTAAGCTTGGGATTTGCCAGCCCTTCGGCCAGCGCGTCCTCATCTCCCTCCACCTCCAACGCCACCGAATATACGAAGTTGATCCGATCCTTGTGCCGCGCGTCCACCGATCTCTTTGCAATCGAGGACTTGGTACAGCGGATATCGCCCAGCATCCGCTTTGCCTGTTCCACCGCCTGCTCCGGCGGTACGGTGAAGGGAAGTGTAATGCCGGATAGTATGAGTGCCATATGCCTTCTCCTTGCTTATTCGTCCTTCAGGATAAAAACCGAAATGGGCGGGTTATTGGGGCGGTTGCAGAAGTGGGTTTCCAGCACGGTGTACCGGTGGCTGTCCAGGGTGGGCAGGAAATTCAGCAGCGCGTCCCGCTCCTCGAAGCCGCTTTGTCCGCCATAGTAGATGCCCAGGCTCATAAGGCCGCCCACCCGCAGGAGCCCCAGCCCGGCCTGTATGGCGGCAATGCTGGTGTCCGGCATGGTAAACAAGCTGTGGTCGCCCCCGGGCAGCCACCCGAAGTTAAAGCAGATAGCGTCCACGCTCTCCGGCTCCGCGTAAAGCGCCATGTTGGCGTGACTGTCCAGTATCAGTGCAGCCCGCTTAGTATATCCTTCCCTTTCCAGCAGCTCAACCGTGCTATCCAGGGCGTCCTGCTGTATGTCAAAGGCGAGCACCCTGCCGGTTTCCCCTACGAGGGAACAGAAATAAGCGGTATCCCGGCCCCTCCCGGCGGTGGCGTCTATGCATAGGTTCCCCTCCTTCACATGGCGCGCAAGCACCATATGTGACAGAACCAACGAGTTTAAATCTCCGGCCATATCCTGATTCTCCTTTTGTAAGGGCAATTTGTAACCCGTTTATTATAACACGTCCGAAGAAATTCGGCGTCAAAAATAAATTAATGTTAAAATAACCATATAAATCGGGCAAATCCGGGAAGAATTTTATAGTGGAAGGTTTTTAAAAAAGGGATAATGATATGACACTGTTTCAACTGTTTTTTACCACCCGGATTCCGGACTCCCTGCGCTACCGCAGCTTTACTTGGCCGCACCTCCTATTGCTGCTGGGGGTGGCGGCGTGCATATCTTTGGCTGCCCGGCGGATGAAATACTGCAATCAAGAGGGCAGGGTGAAGCTGCTGCATTTGGCAACCTGGGCCTTGCCCTGTATTTATCTGGTGCGGTTTACCGTATTCTATCTGCTGGACATTTATGTGGAGGCCCAGATGAGCCTGCTGGATCGGCTTCCGTTCCATCTGTGCACCATGAACGCGGTTGTAATGCCGGTGGCTGTGATGAAAAAAAATAAAACCCTGCTGAATTACATGTACGCAATAGCCCTTCCGGCCGCGGCGGCGGCTATGCTTACCCCGGCCATGTCCTACTATGGAAGGTATTTTTATTTTGGCTGGCAGGTTGTGTTCTTTTTTTTAGACCATGGACTTATGGTGCTGGTGCCGGTTCTAGCGATTAATAGCGGGCTGCTGCGCCCGGATATCAGGTTTCTTCCCAGGGTGTCGGCGCTGTTTGGCTCCTACGCGGCACTGATCTATGTGGCAAACAAGGTTTTAAACCAGAATTTCCTCTTTTTAAACTATCCGGACGAAGGGACTGTCATGGCTCTTTTCGCCCGTTACCTTGGGAATCCGGGTTACCTCTTGCCTCTGGCCTTTTTGGCGGGAATAATTATTTTTATCATGTACCTGCCGTGGCTGGTTATGGACAGAAAGCCCCCCACCGGAAAAGGGGAAAATGCCGCCACAATAAAACGCCCCCAGCCTTAAGGCCAAAGCCCGGGGCTGGGGCATTTTACGGTATTTGGAATCAGGGGCTGTCATTGAGCCTCTCGCAGATTCTTTATGGTAACGGAGATGGTTCCGTCCCCGTTTGTGATAATCTGAATCGTTTCTGGATCCTTAAAGAGCTCGGAGGGGCATGAAATCTCAATGCCGTTATCCGCTTTGAATTTTTGGGTCTTAAACTGCTGCTTGACAAAGGCTTCGCCCAAATCCACGTCATAGGGAAGGCCCGCGTCCTTGGCCATGGCGATAAATTCGTTTTTCACCGGCTCATTTTCTTGGAAAACCTTTTTTGCTACATTTTCCAAGCATACCGTCCCGGCTTCCTCCGCCTCCTCAATGAGGGTATACTTAAGCTGGGCGGCCATCTCCACGTCGTTGTCATAGTATTTTAAATTAATCTCATCCACTACCTGGTGAATAATCTCCGCAGCCTCTTTTTTGGAAAGGCTTGTGTCGCACTGGAGAAAGAGCTGGGAAAAATAATTCACCTGCTCGCCCCCGGCCTCATAGGATTTTTCCAGAATGCGCAGCACCATGGGGTCATAGGGGATCAGGCAGGCTTCCTCCACCCGGCCGCTGCCGAAAGGGAGGACGGTGGTATGCTTGACGATTTGGTTGTCACTGCCGCCCTCATCCGTCCGGATGCGGTGGGTAAAGCACTCGCTGTAATTAAGCTTGAGAATAGCCAGATATTGGCTTTTCCGGTTTTCAAAGGAGGTCACCAAAATATCGGCGGGAGGGATGTCCGGATTTGCCTGCACAATATCCGCCAGCCGCCGGCTGATCCTTGTGCTCAGCTCCTTAAAAAAGATATCCCCCTGCTGAAAGAGCCGGATATCCGCGTAGACAGCTGAATCTGCGGAAAAGCAGGCCTCCTTGGCGGCCGGGTTATTCAGCAGCCGCTTTACATGCTTGCTGATGAACTCATAACAGATTTCGCTGTCGATATCCAATTCTTCCCTGGAAAAATGAGAATCCCCCTCCTGTCTTCCCACTATATGTAGAATCGCGTTTTTAATCTCTAATGCCATTGCCGTTAACTCCTTATCTCGATTCGGGATTTATCCATAGAGTATACACTAATTTTGGAAAAAGGACAAGCGCGTCCAATATCCGGGGACAAGGAAACCGGATTGAAAAACCGGCAAATCAGCGGGGACGTTTCTTTAAAATACCTCATATTTTAACATAATTGTAACAAATTCTTTAATTATTATTGGTATTTACTTTTTTTAATAGATGTTGTATACTGTAAACGATGTTTTTTAGTAGTGAAGGCTTGCAAGGGGGCATGCTCTGAGGGGGCAAGCCCTTTTTTAATGAATTGTGAGAAGACGGCGAATAGGTATGCTGCATATCTTGCAGCTGATAATATACCTAGATAATGAATGGAGGAAATTTTATGAAGAAGTTACGTATTTTATCCTTGGGTATTTCACTTGTTCTGGCATGCTCCCTCTTTGCGGCATGCGGATCAGGCGGCAGCCCGGCATCCTCGCAGGCAGCGTCCGGTGACGGGGCGGCTTCCGCTTCCGGCGAAGCCACCCCTCCCGGCAACGCGGGCAGCGACGCGGTCATTAAGGTGGGCATTCTCGCCCCTCTTACCGGAAGCGTTGCCCAATACGGCATTGCGGTAAGCAACGGTGCCAAGCTCTATATTGAGCAGGTCAACGCTGCCGGCGGCGTTAACGGCAAACAGATTGAGATTGCCGAGTACGACGAGGAAGGCGAGCCGGAAAAAGCGGTTACCGGTTACAATTACCTGCTGGATCAGGGCGTTACCGCCATCATCGGAGATGTAACCACTGCGCCCACGCTGGCTGTGGTGCCCGAGGCAAACGCGGATAACATTCCGATGATTACCGCTTCCGCCACCGCTGCCGCCGTCACCTATGATGAGGAAAGCGGCACCGTATACGACAATGTATTCCGCGCCTGCTTCATCGACCCCTTCCAGGGCGAAAAAATGGCAGCCTTTGCTTCTGAAAAGCTGGAGGCCAAGACTGTCGCCCTCCTGTACAACACCGGGTCTGACTATTCCATTGGCGTAAAGGACGCTTTTGCCGCAAAGGCCGGGGAGCTGGGCCTTGAGATCGTTGCCACAGAGGCTTATGCCGACGGCGCGGTGGATTTCCAGAGCCAGCTGACCAATATCGGCGCACAAAATCCGGACGTGCTGTTTTTGCCCGACTATTATGAGACGGTTGCGCTGGTTGCGCAGCAGGCCAACAGCGCCGGGGTTACCGCCGCCATGCTGGGGATTGACGGATGGGATACCGTTATGAGCGTGCTGACCGACGCCTCCCTTTTGGAGGGCGCCTATTATTGCAGCGGCTATTCCGCTGAGGACACCACCCCTGCCGTGCAGCAGTTCCTGGTCGATTACAAGGGGAAATATGATGAGGAGCCCAACATGTTCGGTGCACAGGGCTATGACGCGGCTATGATTTTGGTGGCTGCCATTGAGGAGGCAGAGGCGGCAGGACTTGAGGCGGCTTCCGACGAGTACCGTCAAAAGATAATCGACGTCATGAAGGCCACGGATATGGACTGCGTTACCGGTCATGTGACTTATGATGAGCACAACAACCCTGAAAAGACTGCCGTTATAATCAATATTACCGGCGGAGACGCAAAATTCTGGGGCAAATACTAAAACTTATTTTTCGCAAGAATACCGACATGAGGCGGGGGGCGTTGCCCTTCCGCCTCATAAGAGTATCATTGCGTATTTCCTACGGAAAGGGCGGAATTTGTAAATGCTGTTTTTCTCACAGCTCATCAACGGTCTTCAGCTGGGCTCAATTTATGCTCTTGTGGCCTTGGGGTACAGTATGGTATACGGTATCATTACACTGCTTAATTTTGCACATGGTGACGTTATAATGGTGGGAGGGTACATTGCGTTGCTTGTAATTACGTCAGGGGTCAACCCGGCGCTGGCAGTGCTGTTTTCCATTGTGGGCTGCGTAATCCTGGCGGTAGTAATCGAAAAAATGGCCTACAAGCCCCTCCGCTCGGCGCCCCGCATCTCCCTGCTGATTACGGCGATCGGGGTTTCCATGCTGCTGCAAAACCTTGCTCAGTTCTTTTTTACGGCCAATGCGCGTCCCTTCCCAACCGGCGCGATATTGCCTACAAGTAATATTGCGCTCTTTGGGGGATTGCAGATCAGCGTTATCGCTTTAGTGACTATTTTGGTTTCGGTGGTCTCTATGCTCATCCTGACCTTTCTTGTGCACAAGACAAAAGTGGGAAAAGCTATGCGCGCCGTTTCAGAGGACGGCGGAGCCGCCCAGCTTATGGGCATTAACGTGAACAATACCATTTCCTTCACATTTGCCGTGGGAGCGGCCCTTGCCGGGATTGGCGCTATCCTCTATTGCTGCCGCTATCCGCTGGTCAGCCCTACCATGGGCTCGCTGCTGGGGCTCAAAGCCTTTGTGGCAGCCGTTCTGGGGGGAATTGGTTCGATTCCGGGGGCCATGGCCGGAGGATTTGCCATCGGCCTTGCCGAGGTGTTGGTTACGGCGCTGGGGCTTTCCACCTGGGCGGACGGCGTTGTTTTTGCGGTTTTGATTATTGTCCTGCTGCTGAAGCCTACCGGATTTATGGGGCGCAGCATCATGGAAAAGGTGTAGGGGGATCATTATGAAACGTATTCGTATCCCTTTATCCGCCAGCTATGTTATCAATCTGGCCTTGATGGCGGCGGTTCTGGTTTTTGGAAATCTGATTATGTCCTCCGGCATGGTCGGGCGGGCGCAGCGCTCGGTAATTTTGCTGGTGGGCATCTATATGATACTGGCGGTTTCGCTGAACGTAGCCACAGGCTATTTGGGACAGCTCCCGCTGGGCCATGCCGGTTTTATGGCGGTAGGCGGTTATGCGGGCGCTATCTTCTGGAAAAGCGGCCTGCTCCAGCAGGGCCCTCTCATGCTTGTCGCCGGGCTTTTGGCAGCCGGTTTGGTGGCCGCGCTGTTCGGCGTTGCCATCGGCATCCCGGCGCTGCGGCTCCGGGGGGATTACCTGGCCATTATTACCCTTGGCTTTGGCGAGATTATCCGGGTGGCCATCATCAATCTGCCGTCCATCACAGGCGGAACGCCGGGGCTTAAGAACATTCCCAAGTATTCCACCTTTGTGGTGGTGTACGCCTGTGTTATGCTAAGCTGTATTGTCATCCACATGGTGATGAAGTCCCGGCACGGCCGGGCGATTCTCTCTATCCGGGAGAATGAGATCGCGGCGGAATCCTGCGGGATAAACACTACCTATTACAAAGTGATGGCCTTTGCGCTATCCGCGTTTTTCGCCGGTATTGCGGGCGCGCTTTACGCGGGGAACCAGGGAATTCTTGTGCCCAGCGGCTTTGATTTTATGATGTCGATCAATATTCTGGTGATGGTCGTGTTGGGAGGCATGGGCTCCATGGTGGGCTCGCTGATCGCGGCCGCCATACTGACCTCGCTCCCCCTCGCCCTTCAGGGCTTCAGCGATTACCGTATGATTTTATACTCCCTGCTGCTGATTATTGTAATGGTTTTCAAGCCCTCCGGGCTGATGGGCACCTACGATTTTTCCATGAGGCGCATACTGGGAAAAGTGGGTACGCGCATCCTCTATGGGCATAAGGATGAGGGAGGGATTGCGCCGTGACTGCCGCACATAATCCCCGGGAGGCGTTTCTGCCTGCACGGGATCAGGATAAGACCCCTGTCATGGAATGTAAGGAGCTTGGAATTGATTTTGGCGGCCTTACCGCGGTGGATGACTTTAACATGACCATCGGAGCAACCGAGATTGCCGGGCTCATCGGCCCCAATGGCGCGGGGAAAACCACCATTTTTAACCTGCTCACCAAGGTGTATCAGCCCAGCCGTGGCTCGATCTATTTGAACGGACAGGATACAAAGGGCATGAACACGATTAAGGCCTGCCAGGCGGGCATTACCCGTACATTCCAGAACATCCGCCTTTTCCGGGAGATGACGGTGCTGGAAAATGTGCTGATAGGACTGCATAACGAAACGAATTACAGTCTTTCCCAGGCCATTTTACGTCTGCCGACCTATTGGCGGACGGAACGCGCTATGCGGGAGCGGGGAATGGAGCTCCTGTCCATCTTTGATATGCAGGATGTGGCAAAGCACAAGGCGGGATCGCTGCCCTACGGCTCCCAGCGCAGGCTGGAGATTGTGCGGGCGCTGGCTACCGATCCGTCGCTGCTTCTGCTGGATGAACCCGCCGCCGGCATGAATCCCTCCGAGACCAGTGATTTGATGGAGAACATCCGGAAGATCCGGGATACCTTCCAGATTGCGATTATGCTCATCGAGCACGACATGAATTTGGTAATGGGTATCTGCGAGGGCATTGCCGTACTCAATTATGGGCGCGTAATCGCCAAGGGAAATCCTGAGGAAATCCGCAACGACCCATTGGTGATCGAGGCGTATCTGGGAAAGCAGGAGGGGTGACGGTATGCTGACAGTCAACAATATGAATGTTTATTACGGCAATATATACGCCGTTAAGGACGTATCCTTTTTTGTAAAGCCCGGCGAGATTGTCACCTTGATCGGCGCCAACGGGGCCGGGAAAAGTACCATTTTAAAGACAGTATCCGGGCTGCTGCGCAGCAAGACAGGCTCCATGTCCTTTCTGGATCAGGAAATTGGCGGACTGGCGCCTCATGTCATTGTCAGGGAGGGCCTTGCCCATGTGCCGGAGGGCCGCCGTATCTTTCTACAGATGACGGTACAGGAAAACCTGGAGATGGGAAATTATACCCAACCGACCCGGACGATGGACGAGAGGATGGAGAACGTATTCATCCGGTTTCCCCGCCTGAAGGAGCGCATAAAGCAGCAGGCAGGAACGCTTTCCGGCGGCGAGCAGCAAATGCTCGCAATGGGGCGGGCGCTGATGTCCAGCCCAAAGCTGCTCATGCTGGACGAGCCGTCCATGGGGTTGGCGCCCTTGCTGGTAGAGCAGATTTTTGAGATTATCCGGGAGCTTCGCGCCAGCGGCGTAACCATCCTTCTGGTGGAGCAGAACGCGCATATGGCCCTCTCCATAGCGGATCGGGGATATGTGCTGGAAACCGGACGCATTGTGAATAGCGCCGCTGCCGCGGCTCTTTTGGCCAACGACGACGTCCGCCGGGCCTATCTCGGAGGATAAGCTATTGCTCCCGGCGTGGGAATACGCCGGGAGTTTGTTATATGTTACAGAAAACTTTGATATGTCCTCGACCATTCGGTAATTTTGTGTTATTATTGGATTGGAAGGGGTAGGTCAAGTTATGAAGTTGGTATTTATTGATAATCTTAAAGAGGGGATGGTTGTTGCGAAAGCGGTCTGTTCCCCCAATATCAAGGAGCAGGGAGCGCCGCTTGTGGAAAAAAACACTCCCGCTACGGCTATGATTATTGAAAGCCTGTATAAGCATGGGATAAGATTTGTTTACATTGATGAAATTCAAACAAAAAGGCGGCAGGAGGCGCTGCGTGCCACCTACAGCCGATTTCCCCCGATTCCCAAGGCAAAACCGTTAATAAACGAAAAATTAAGGAATCGCGCGGTTGAAAATCTACAGACTGCATTTGAAGCCTTTTCTATCGGCGATGTTCACCAGTCGGCCCAGATCGTTAAGCAGCTTGATTCTGTGGTGGAGCAGCTTGTAGAATCCCTTGTCAATGAAAAAGGAACCTTTGTCAGCATCAACGACTTAAAGAGCTATGACGAATACACCTACCACCATTCTCTCAGCGTCGCGGTGATGTCCATCGCCATAGGCCAATATTTAAATTTTAGCAGGCAGGAATTGCACCGGCTGGGCATGTGCTCTATTATGCACGATATTGGAAAAACCGCCGTGCCACTTGAAATCATCCAAAAACCCTCCCGCCTGACGGATGAGGAATTTGATATTATAAAGGGCCATTCCCATGCGGGGATGGAGTACCTGTTACAGTCGTCAATAGCTGATAAACACGTTCATTTGGGGGTTTTAGCCCACCATGAAAAGTTGGACGGCACCGGGTATCCCAATAAGCTGGCAGGGGACGAGATTCCCGTGTGGAGCCGCATCATTTCCGTGGCGGATGTTTATGACGCGCTGACCTCCGCCAGGCCCTACCGCAATCCAATGCAGCCGTCGGAGGCGATTGAGTATATTATGGGCGGTACTGGAACGCTATTTGACTATGATATGGTGAACGCCCTGCTAAAAAAGGTGGAGCTGTATCCGGTGGGAAGCAATCTTGAGTTATCCAATGGGAAATTTGTGGTTGTTGTGAATAATGCAAATCAAATGCGTCCTGTGGTTCGGTATTTGGACACCGGTGAAATAGTGGATCTGTATGATAGAAATATGCTGAATGTCGTTGTTACAAGGCTGATTCCGGATGATGCCCTGAAAGCATGACGGAGAAACTTACCAAGGAGGCCATCATATGAAAAAGCAAGATATTTTCACGCTAATGCAAGAAAACCCCGTGTTTTTTCTTGCGACAATGGACGGGAATTTGCCCCGGGTGCGCGGCATGATGCTGTACAAGGCGGACAAGGACGGAATCCTTTTCCACACCGGGAAGATGAAGGACGTATACCGGCAGCTGATTGCCAACCCCAATGCGGAGCTCTGCTTTGTGGACAGCAAAAGCGGCATGCAGGTGCGCGTCAGCGGGACGCTGGACGTTGTGGACGACAATGCCCTGAAGGATGAGATCGCGGAGGATTCGTCCCGTGGATTCGTAAAGGGATGGAGAGACAGTGGGGTTCTGGAGCCATTTTATGAAAATTTTATTGTATTCAGGATGAAGGATGGACAGGCAAAAATCTGGACAATGGAGGAAAACCTTGCCCCCTCCCAGGTCATTTCATTGGCGTAGGCGTTTTTTGCCTACAGCAGGAGCTGCCCCGTACCACTTTTTACGGTACAGGGCAGCTCCGTTATATAGTTATATAAGCGCTTCTTTGCGGGGTCATCCCGCTATTTTATCAGGGGATTGCTGTCGGTGGCATAATCCCGGGTGTTGGTAGATTCGCCCTTACGGTTCAGGAGATAGGCTACCAGCCGCTTAACCAGCGAGTAGATGATGGCAAAGAGAGGCACGCCGATAAACATGCCCAGCACGCCCATCAGGCCGCTGAACAGCATAATGGAGAATATGATCCACAAGGGGGACAATCCGATGGTATCGCCCAGGATTTTAGGCCCGATGACATTGCCGTCCAGCTGTTGGAGCAGCAGTACAAAGAGAAGGAACCAAACTGACTGGAGGGGATTGACAATAAAGATGATAATAAAGCCGGGAATGGCGCCGATAATAGGGCCGAAATAGGGGATGACATTGGTAACGCCGACAATGACGCTGATTAGCACGGCGTAGGGAAAGCCCAGGATGCTCATGCCAATGACGCATAGGATACCGATAATCAGGGAGTCTATCACCTTGCCGATGACAAAGCCGCTGACAATCCGGTTTACGTCCAGGGCGATATCATATAGCAAATGATAGAAGGTTTTAGGAAACAGGGCACAGCAGATTTTTTTAAGCTGGGCAAAGAGCTTTTCCCTGTCCGTCAGGATGTAAATAGAGATAATAACGCCTAAAATCAGGTTGATGACGCCGGTGGTCAGATTGGTGGTCAGGGTGACCATGGCGCCGATGGAGCGCTCCAGGAGGTCATAGAGGGCGCCCAGCATACTGGTTATGGTGGTGCGGATCTGAGAAGAAAATCCCTCCGCAATACCCAGGGTATCCATCCCGGCATTGGAGATCAACATGTTGTTGATCCAGATGCTGATGTCGTTATATAGCGTGGTGATGGAGCGGATATAGGAGGGGACATTGGCAAGGATGCTGAACAGGCTTTGAAGAAGCTGGGGCAAAACAATGGAGATAAAGACCGCCAGGCAAATAAGGGCAATCAGATAAGTGAGGATCATGGCAACGCCCCGCCGCACCGTGGGCTTCAGCTGATCCCCGCCGATGCGGGGAAGGAGCCGGGATTCCATGGTTCGCAGAAGCGGGTTCAGCAGGAAAGCAAAAACCACGCCATAGATAACCGGCACAATGAATCCGGTTACCTTGCCAAAGAACCCCATCACCATTCCAAGGTTTTCAAGGGCGTATTGGCATACCATGGCAAGGGTCAGCACGATAAGCGCATAAATGGCGATGGTGGTGTATTTAGGGTTATGTTGAAATTTCATAGTCGGTTGCCATCCTCTTGCCTGAGATGGTCACTCAGGCGGTAATGTTAAGTTACGCTTCTTCCTCCAGCTCGCTCAGGGTGGTCCACTCGCCCAAACGGTCGCCCAGCTCCAGGCGTTTGTCTGCCAGCAGGTCACACTTTTCCTGTAGCAAAATATAATCCCTTGCAATCTGCGGATCCGCGGTATCGTTTTCCAGCTGGAAGATTTCTGTTTCCAGGGCCTCTATCAGCGACTCCAGCTGGGCGATCCGCTTTTTTCGAGCGGCGTCCTCGCTTCGCTGCTTCTTGGAACGATAATGCCCGGACTGCTGCTTGGCTGCCGCCGTCTCCCGCCTGACGGGAGAGGGGAGAGGAGCCTCCCGGTTTTTTTGCTGGACATAGCTGTCATACCGCCCGGTATAAACCGCGATGTGGTCGTTGTGCATCTCCGCAATTTTGTCGGGGAATTTATTCAGCAGGTAGCGGTCATGGGATATGACCAGCAGGGTGCCGGTGTAGGCGCACAGGGCGGCGTCCAGAGCTTCCTTGGTGGCCGCATCCAAATGGTTGGTGGGCTCATCCATCAGGAGCACGTTCCCGCAGGATAGTATTAAAAGGGCAAATTTCAGCTTTGCCCGCTCTCCGCCGCTTAAAGCCCCAACGCGCTTATAGACATTTTCTCCGGTGAGGCCCACATTGCCCAGCACAGTGCGGATGGTATGTTCATATTCCCGGGGAAACCGATCCCAAAGCTCATCCAACGCGCTCTTTTCCGGTGAGAAGTTTAGCTCCTCTTGCTCAAAGTAGGAGATGTCGGTGTTTTTCCCCCAATAGATATTTCCTTTTTCTATGGGGATAGTCCCCTGAATCGCCTTTAGAAAAGAGGATTTGCCTATGCCGTTCAGTCCGATCAGCGCCACCTTATCCCCCCGCCGCAGGGAAAAATCCACATTGGAGCAAAGCTCCTTGCGGTCGCTGCCCTCGCCCACGGCAAGGGCCAGGTTCTCCACCGACAACACGTCCTGCACCGGCTCCCGCTTGTAGGTGAAGCGGATATTGGCAGGCTTGGCAGGGGGACGGGGCTTTTCCGTAAGCTCCATTTTATCCAGTGCCTTCTGCCGGGATTGGGCCCTTGCGGTGGTGCTGGCCCGGACAATGTTCCGCGCGATAAAATCCTTCATTTCGGCAATTTCGGCCTGCTGCATCTCATATTCCTTGCGGAGCCGCTCATTCCGTTCCGCCTTTTGAACCACATACCGACTGTAGTTTCCGGAATATACGTCCAGCCGGTTTTGCTCCAGCGCCCAGATAGAGGTGCAAAGCTGATCCAGAAAATACCGGTCATGGGAGACCACCAGCAGCGCGCCCTTGTAGCTCCGGAGGTATTCCTCCAGCCAGAGGAGGGTTTTGAAATCCAGATGGTTTGTAGGTTCGTCCAAGATCAGCAGCTCCGGGGCCTCCAGCAGCAGCTTGCATAGGGCAAGCCTTGTTTTTTCGCCGCCGCTTAGAATCTGGATGGGGGTGGCCGTGTCTACACCCAAAAAGCCCATCCCATTGAGGACGGTGCTGATTTTTACGTCGATGAGGTACCCATCCAGGCTTTCAAAGCGTGTCTGGATGCCTGCGTAAAGGGCTGTAAGCTCCTCGTATCCGGCAGCCCGGTTTGTGGCGGCGCTGATCTGAACCTCCAGCTCGCGCATTTGTCGCTGCATCTCATAAAGAGGCGAGAATACACCGCGCATCTCGGACAGGATGGAGCCGTTATTATCCAGTCCGCTGTTTTGACGCAAAAAACCGAGGCTCTTGCCGCTGTGGGAGAGGATACCGCTATCCGCTTCCAGATCCTGGCAGATGATATTCAACAGGGTGGATTTCCCGGCGCCGTTGGGGCCCACCAAACCGATCTTGTCGTTGTCCTCGATCTTGGCGGTGACCTCCGACAATACCAAATGTGCTCCAAAGCTCTTTGTAATATTTTCCAATGACAGTATCATTTATTCACTCCGCGCTTATTCTGCTGATTCTATAGCTGATTAACAAAAAATCGTTTCAAGATTTTTTGAACCGGCAAAGCCGGTTGGCGCACGAAGCGCGCCTTAATCTTGCTGTATAAGTCATTTGTGCGGCTTTGCCGCACGCCGCGCCTTGCGCGGCAACTTAAAAATCTGAAAGATTTTTGAGTTAAATGGACTATATTAACTTAAGTGTCTAAAGCGGACGTATTTATTGCAATTTTTTAAAAAAACGGAAGATGGCTAATTCCTGCCATCTTCCGTTCAAACTGTCCAAGGGTTACAGGTATTTGTTGATGAGCTCCAGAACGCCTTCCTTGGGCTTGACGCCCACAGAGCGCTCCACCAGCTCGCCATCCTTAAACAGCAGCACAGTGGGGATGCTGGCAATGGTATATTTCTGGGCCAGCTCGCCATAATCGTCCACATTCAGCTTGGCAAAAACCGCCTTGCCGTCCAGCTCGTCGGCAGCCTCCTCTAAAATGGGGGAGAACATCTTGCAGGGCATGCACCAATCGGCCCAAAAGTCCACCGCGACCAGGGGGGTATTTTCCAGGGTTTCGGTAAAGGTCTTATCGTTTAATTCAAGCATAAGTCTACTTCCTCTCCGTTATTTGTTTTTCTTTTTTAGTATGTCAATATAATTTACCGCATTTAAGGCCGCCGTTTGTCCCTGGCCTGCGGCGCGCATATATTGGTGGGGCTTGCCTGTACAGTCTCCCGCCGCGAAGCAGCCGGGTATGCTGGTTTGCATATTGTGATCCACCTCAATGTAACCCTCGCGCATAGCAATGCCGGGCGCCAGGGTGGTGGGGGAGATACTTTCCCGCAGGATAAACACGCCGTCAGCCTCCAGCGTCCGGTTGGAAAGCTTCAGCGCGGAAACGGAAACATCCCCCTGTATGCCCTCCACCTTGGCGGAAATCACCTCCACCTTGGGATCCAGCTCCACTGTATGCTTTGCGGCGGGGATATAATAAACCTTCGCAGCCAGTTCGCTTACAAAATTTGCCTCACGGGCCGCTTCATTGCCATAGCCCACAATTGCAACCGTCTTACCCCGGTAAAGGGGAGCGTCGCAGGTGGCGCAATACCCCACGCCCCGACCGAGGAGGCGTTCCTCGCCGGGAAAGGGTGCGCTGGACACTACACCGCTGGCTATAATAACCGCGGTTGCCTCATAGGTGTTTTTGTTTGTAGCCAAGGCGAAATAATCCCCCATGGAAAACAAGCTCGTAACCTGCTCAATGCTTATGGAGATATCCATATTTTCCAAATGCGCCAGGAACTGATCCTTTAGCGCCATGCCGGTAATATCGGGAAATCCGAGATAATTATCTATTTTGGGCGCCTTTTCCAGCTTGCTGCTTAAATTTTCACTGCCAAAAAGTAAAAAATTCTTCTGCCGTATCTTTAAATTTATAGCCGCCTCAAGACCGGCGGGCCCGCTGCCGATTACGGCCGCATCATATCGGGCAATAACAATCACTCCTAATTCCGCGTTTGTGACAAGAGGCCAATATCTTCCTTAATAGTATACCATGTTTTCCACTATTTTCATACCAAATTTGTTTTTCCCTGTTAAATTAATTGTAAATATATAAATTGTAACGAAGTAGTTGCAAATATAATACCACTTTTGCTATAATGAAGCATAAGTATGTCGAATAAACAGATAAAATTGGAGGATGAGAAATGGTTATTGGGACACTGGAAAGAAAGACAACCATGACCAGGCTGACAGTCGCAATGCTGATACTGGGTCTATTCATAAGTTTTTTTCCGATCATTGGCACAGGGGGCCTGCCGCCCCTGCCTGAGGACATAATAGGGTTGCCGGCGGTTACGATTAAAACGCAAACAGCGGCCAACAATGTGCCGGGCGGCATCCGCGGAATTGATGTTTCCGAATATCAGGGAAATATCAACTGGGAAGCGGTGGCGACGGATAATGTGAATTTTGCCATATGCCGCGCCTCCTATGGCCTGAAAGCCGATAAGAATTTTTATACCAATGCCAGAGGCGCATATGCCAACGGGCTGAAGGTAGGCGCGTATCATTACGCTAAATTCACAGACCGGGCCAGCATGGTGAGGGAGGCGGAATATTTCTTAAGCCTCGTAAAAAACGTTGATATTACATATCCCGTTGTGTTGGATGTGGAAGCCAATCGGGGAATGAACAAAAACACATTGACACAGCTCTCCATAGAGTTTTTAGAATTAATTCGGAATGCCGGATATACCCCCATGCTGTACAGTTACACCAATTTTTACAGGGATCACTTTAACATGAGCATGCTGTCAAACTACGATTTATGGGTGGCCAACTATATAACCGAGCCCAATATCGGGCAAAAAATCTGGCAGCATACAAGCTATGGCGGCGTAAAAGGGATTACTGGACGGGTGGACATTAACATCGCTTATGATGAATTAGGTAACGGCAATAAAAAAATCCTTGTAAACCGGGAAATATCCAATTCCATCAAGTCCACACTGAATCAGCGGCACAACTCGGGAATTCCCGAGGAGGGGCTGGAGATGACCGTGATGCGGGAAGCGGTGGTGACCGCGCTGCAAAGTGAGCTGAACCGGCAGATGGGCTCTGATCTGGCGGTTACAGGCATCATGAATGAGAGTACGCTGAATGTGCTTTCCCAAGTACCCTTTGTCAAGGGACAAACCAAAGGAAATATGACCTATTTGATCCAGGTGATGCTATTCTACAGGGGATATTATACCCAGTCGCTCACAGGAGCCTATGATGATTATATGTCGGACGCGTTGCAGGGCTACCAGCGGGGCAACGAGCTGTCAATTACCGGAAAGCCTGACCGGGAGACATTATGGCAGCTTCTCGGTTAATTCTGGGCATTCATACGGATAATTTAGGCAAGGGGCCGGTCATTTAGCGACCGGCCCCTTGCTTTTATCTTTCTTTAAGCTTTTTGTGGGGCAGGAATTACTTCTTGCGGCTAACTGTGCCGGCGGCTACCAAGGCTGCAAGGCCCAGGGCAACTGCCACGTTCATGCCGGAGGAAGCACCGGTGTTGGGGTTCTCGTTGTTGATATTGTTGTTGATATTATTTTCCTCAGGTACAACCTCGGGGGCAACCTGCTGATTGTTTTGCTCGATGATGGTGGTATCGGTAATCTGCTCGTTGGTGATTACAAAGCTACCCAGGTAGTTGGTGCGGAATACCAGCTCATCAGAACCGGTGTCATAGGTGGTGGTGATGGGGGTGAGCTTGCCGTTGCGGTACAGGTAGGTGTACATCCTGTTAAAGGAATCGGAGAAATCGGATACGTCGATGCGGGCCTCTCCGTTGGTGGGGAAGGTTACGCCCGCAGGGAAGGTCAGGAACTCAAAGTCCTGATCCCCAAACTTATCAATAATCGCGGGAATTACGTCGCGGCTAAAGGTAAAGTTGGCATCGGCCATACCGGAGATGCGCCCCAGGTAAGACCAGGCGCCGCTCTCAGCCTCAAACTGTACAGCCTTGTAGTTAAAGTTTCTCGCTAGATCAGTGAACTGTGCTTTTTTGATTACAGGATAATCTTCTTCAATGACAACAGTATCGCCTTCAGTATAGGTGTCAACTGTCTCATCGGTCATCTGGCCATAACCTACCTTAAAGGTGGGGTTACCTTCGACCAGTCCAACTGCATTGGCACCCGTACCTGTCACGGAAACAAGGTATTCCACATCGGTCATCTTAGTGCCATAGTTCTCCTTGGTGGTGAGCTCCAAGCGATAAGTCGCGGTTGTACCCGTACCTCTCTTCACAATCTTAGCAGATGAGATGGTGGCGGTTCCGGAGCGGCCGCGGAGTCTGAATTTACCTCCGTCAAGCATACCATCCGTGATGGGGGAAAGGTCAGCGCTGCCAATAGCTACATTGGTCTGGTCAGCATTGGACTTAAAGAGCTTAAAGATATATTCAGTACCGGGCTTTAAATGGGTTTCAGGGCCGATTAGCGCGTTGTTGGTAGTGTTCTCTACGAGCACAATTTCATTCAGCGCCAGATTGACATATGCACTGGTACCGTAGCTGACACTGGTGCTCAATACACTTTTGCTGCCGGTTATGTCACCCTCGGCCGCGAAAGCTGTGGCGCTCATGCTAAATACTGTTGCACAAGCAGCCAGCAATGAAACTACTTTTTTCATTGTGAGTTTCCTCCTAGATTTAATTGTTAAAAGATTGTTCTACGAGCCTTTTTAGCTCCAGGTATAGTATGTGTTTAAACACACATTTTACAATAGGATTTTTTTGCCAACCCGAAGCGCTGTTGGAAGTAAAAGAGCATAATATACGGAAAAAATAAAGGAAAATGGCAAAACGGCGGTTGAATTCCAAAATGATGCATCCTTATATGCTTTTTCTGCCGAAAACCTTACCATATTGTGGATCTTATATCGAAATGCCATCTATAAATCCATTTATTTACCTTTATTTCCATATTTCTGCATACAATCTTCTAACAACAATATGATTGCCAAACCGCCGCAAAAAACTACAGGAAAACTAAAGTGAAGATGTTAATTCTATACAGTAATAAATTTATCGCAATGGCAATAAATAATCTAAATGCCTGACAACCTTAATTGCCATTGCATACAGCAAAGAGCAATTCCTTTTTCGGTTATTTCTTCCCTTGCTGTAAAAAAAGTTGACAATTTGAAATTGTTGTGGTACAGTATCAACTGTACTAGATATAATGATACAGATGGTACAATTTTGAGAAGGGGGAAAGCCACGTTGTTTAAGCTGGATTTACAAAGCAGGCTGCCAATTTATGAACAGCTAAAAAATAAAATTTGTGAGCATGTGATGCTGGGCCTGCTGAAGCCGGATGACCAGCTGCCGTCGGTACGCGCTTTCGCGCGGGATTTGGGCGTTAATCCCAACACAGTGCAAAAGGCGTATCAGGAATTGGAGCGTGAAAAGATCATATACTCCGTTGTGGGGCGGGGAAGCTACATCAGTCCGGAAATAGGGATCAACAATTTATTGCAAAACCAGCATATCGACAAAATTGTTTCTGCCGTGCGCCGCGCGAAACAGGTCGGGATAACCGAGGAATGCGTTTTGGCCGCGGTTCGCGAGGCCTACAGGGAGGAGAAAACACCATGATCACGGCATCGAAGTTGACAAAAACCTTTGAGGAGTATACTGCGCTGGACGCTTTTGACACACAGATACCAGAGGGCTCTATTTATGGCTTGGTTGGATCCAACGGTTCAGGGAAATCCACTCTTTTGCGGTTGATTTCCGGTATTTTGAGGCCGGACAGCGGCGATATCCAAATCGAAGGGGAATCCCCCTTTGAGAACGTGCATGTCAAACAGAAGGTGTTTCATGTGGCGGACGACCTGTATTTTCTTCCCCAAACCACCATGGACGAGATGGCGGGATTTTACAGAAGCTTATACCTGGGATTTGACCAAGAGGTCTATGAGTCCATGTGCTCCCGCTTTCCAATTGATCCCAAAAAGCGGATCAGCACCTTTTCCAAGGGGATGAAGCGGCAGGTATCGCTGATTCTGGCATTGTCCTGCCAGCCCAAGGTGCTGCTTCTGGACGAAGCCTTTGACGGGCTGGATCCGGTAATTCGCGGGGCGCTGCGGAAAATACTGGCCGACCAAATCGCGGAGAGGGCCATGACGGTTATCATCGCCTCCCACAACCTGCGGGAACTGGAGGATCTGTGCGATTTTCTGGGCCTGCTTCATAAAGGCAGGGTGGTGTTTGAAAGGGAGATCGACGAGGTGAAGCTGGGCTTCTGCAAGGTGCAGGCCGGATTTTCCAGGCAGCTGGATTCCCAGGAACTGGCGGATATGGATATCATGCAGATGGATCAGGTGGGCAGCGTGCTGAATATGGTGGTGCGGGGCAATAGCGGCGCCATTTTAAACCGGCTCAATGCCATGAATCCCTTGTTTGCGGAAACGGTGCCCCTCACCCTGGAGGAAGTATTTATACATGAAATGGAGGCGGTTGGCTATGACTACAACAAAATCATTTTCTGAAAACCGCTTTGGCGCGTTTTATAAAAAATCCTTGCGTGCGCAAATGCCCTTTGCCATCGCCTTGGTCATCTTGCTCATCCTGCTTATTCCCGTGTCATATTTCACCCAAACTGTCGGAAGGTATACCCAGTACGCGTTTACGCCGGATGAATTTTTAACCTGGATCAAGGCGGAATTTGACGGCGGCGTATTTACGCATTATGGTTTTTTGATAATAACAATGGTTTTTATCGGGATATTTGCCCTGGCGTCGGCTCTGGTTTCCAATAGCTACATGCACAGCAAAAGCCAGGTGGATTTATACCACTCACTGCCTGTCACCCGAAAAAACATGCTGGCAGCGAATTTACTGGCGGCTTTTACGGCCCATATGGTTCCTTTTGGGGTAATTTATCTGTTCACCATGGTATGCCAGCTTATCGGCTTTGGGAAATACGGTTGTTTTAGCCCGTCTTATTACCGGTCGGTAATTGTGGATATTCTTACAATTGCTTTATATTTCCTGGTGGTTTATGTGTTTACCACATTCATTTGCGTTCAGGTGGGAACCGTGCTGGATGCGCTTATGATTACCGGCGTTATCGGTTTCATGCTTATGTTCCTTTATGCAGTCTGCGGTACATGGTGGGCAGGCAGCACCTTTGGGGCTGTCTTTGATGATTCCAATGTGGCCAGAATGCTTTTGCTTTCACCATTCTCCTTTATTTTTTACCGGTTTGAAGGTGGAGCTATCAGGAATAACAGCCACGTCAGCGATATATCCTCGGTTATGCAGAGCTCCGCGCTCTGGTTGGTGATAGGGGGGATTCTGTTTGTCGCCACAGTGGTTCTCTATGACCGCAGAAAGAGTGAAATAGCCGGGCTTGCCCAGTCCCAGGGAGTTCTGCAAACCATTGTGAAGTGCTTTGCCGCATTATGCGGCGCTATTCTGATGCTCGCAATTTTTTGGGATGCTTCCTTGACAGGGCAGATGGTGGGCATGCTGCTGGGCGCGGTGGTCATTGGCATCATCGCTGAGCTGATCTTCTCCAGAGGCGCCAGGTATGTGAAGAAAAATATCAAATGGATGCTGTCCGGCGGCGTGTTGGCCTGCTTGCTGTTGCTGGGTATTAACAATGACGTGATAGGTTATGTACACAACGTACCTAAGGTGGAGGAGGTAGCAAGCGCCCGGGTACGGTACAAGGGACGGTTCACCGATCTTGTGGCGGATGGGCAGGGCTATTACAATTCCTATTCAGATACCCGGGGAGAGTTGAACCGCTCCCTCACCGACCCGGATAGCATTGCCATTCTGGTAGGTATGCACCAGAAAGCCGTGGACAATATCCCCCCCGAGGACTGGGAGGAGCGTTGGGTTGATGGAGCGGATCAATACCTCCACCCTTATATAAGTTTGAGCTATGAGCTAAAAAACGGAAAAACCGTTACCCGCCGTTATAGCGAAATGTATGCCGAAGCGTATGCGCTGCTGGCGGAGCTGGAAGATAAGGACGACTTCATCGCGGGGGTGCATCCGGTTTTTTTGCTTGATAATTTACCCGGTATTTCCCAGGTAGAGGTAATTGGACGGGTGGGCGTAACCGATCCCTACCAGATTGGAGTTCCGCAAAACCTGAATTTGAATCAGGAAAGCATGCGCCGTTTGCTGGACGCGGTGCAACAGGATTTACGGGGAGAAACCCTGGCGGAGATTAAGGAGCCAACGGTACCGGCGGTAGGTTACCTGGTTTTTAACTATAAGGGATATAGCGCGCTTCGCGACCGCTATGGCAATGAAGGGGCAGAGCGGATATGGAATGCCGGCGGAAACGAACAGACCGTGGTTCTCATTACCCCTGAACATACGAATACCATGGCCTTCCTGCGCCAGTTTGGCGTTCTCGGGAAGCTGGAGGAGGCTCCCGTACCCGACAGACTCTACCTTGCGGATGTAGGGAACACCGACATCCCGGAGGCAAACCGGGTGGTGACGGTACCCTGCCGGTTTGAGAGGAATACCTACGCCGATGAGGTGTATTCCTATCTTCAAAGCGGTTCATGGGACTGGGTAAAGGAAGGCTCTGTCCAAATGTTTGAAATTACGAATTCCCGGGAAATTGAAGCCATTGACGCGGTTTCCATTAACCAAGGCTACATGGATAATGAAATGCTTTACAATACAATGGCGGTGATAGCAGAAAAGGATGGTGTTGTCTGCGGACATAAATTTGTGCGTGTAGACGACCTACCCCTCTCACGGAAGGAGAAGGTGACTGCCTATCTGGAGGAGCTGCGCGTCAGACGTATAGATAATGTTTATGGCGACGGAGCCAGGTATACGGAATTGCCTGGCGCTGTTCCAGAGGGGACAGAGACAGCGGCGGAAAGCGTTCCCGCCGAAGACGGGGCGGAAAGCGTCCGGGAGGATATCCCTTAAGAGCTTTTTTATACCAATTTTAATCGCAGGATGGAGCCCGGCGGATCATGATCCGCCGGGCTCCATTTCTGTAAAGGTTAGAGGATTAATATCCGCAACCGCAGCCATAGCCATAGCAGTACTGGCAGTCACAGTAACCCCGATCATACCCGCGGCGATAACCGTTATTATAGCAGCCGCAATATTGTCTCGGGTAGTAGCTGTAGTTATCATAGCCACCGCGAAAGTCTCCTAAATAGCTGTTATAATCGTCGTTGTATCCCCCAAAATTTTCATTACGAAAGCCGTTATCATAAAAGCCATTATTGCACATAGATTATTGTCACCTCATTTTTTTGCTGAGAGAGAATCCCAGCCTCCTATAGTATATGTGATTGGTGGGTTTTGGTCACAGAATAACGGTCATCAGCCCGTTTGCGCAAAAAAAATACAGACATACCCGTAGGGATATATCTGTATCATGCCACCCAAACCGGCATGCGTCAATTTGTCCGGGTTTACGGAACTCATTTTTTCATCCGCTCCACATGCTCGCGGATTTTTTCAAAGGTCTGCTGGCTGATGACGTGCTCCATGCGGCAGGCGTCCTCCCGGGCGGTTTTTCCGTCCACCCCAAGGGCGGTCAGGCAGTCGGTCAGCAATGTATGCCGCTCGTACATCGACTGCGCAATTTCCAAACCGTCCTCGGTGAGCGTGATATAGCCGCCATTATCCATATGGACATATCCGTTTTCCCGCAGCTTTTTCATGGCGACGCTCACGCTGGGCTTGGAAAATTCCAGTTCGTTTACAATGTCGATGGAGCGCACCGAGCCCAACTTATCCTTCAGAATCAGTATCGTTTCCAGATAATTTTCCGCCGATTCGTAAATATTCACAGACAAAGCCCCCTTGCGGTCAAAAACATACGAAATTTGCTGTTTATTCATATTAGCACAAACTAACTGAATTTTCAAACCATTTTTTAATCATTATGATATTTTTCGGATATTTTTCATTCTGATATTGACAAACCCGGTTAGCGAGTGTAAACTTGAGCTGAAAGGTTAGTGAGTTCTAACCATTTTTTGTCGATTGACGTTAGCGGTAACTAACAAAAAGGCGAGGAGGAAGTATGATGCCTTTAACAATGGCGAAAGCGGGCGAGGGTTATTCCATCAAGAAGATCGGCGGTAAGACGGAAGTGAGGCAACACCTGGAAAACCTGGGATTTGTCGCCGGCACTCCCGTTACGGTCATCACCGAGATCGGCGGCAATGTGATTGTGAATATTAAGGAATCCCGCGTCGCCGTCAGCCGGGAGATGGCAAGCAAAATTATGATATAACTGGGGAGGAGAAAGAGCATGCAGACACTGAAAACCGCAAAGTGCGGCGATACCGTCCGCGTTGTGAAAATCACGGGGTTTGGGGCGATCAAGCGGCGGATCATGGACATGGGGATCACGAAAGGCGTGGATATTTTCGTCCGCAAGGTAGCTCCCTTGGGTGACCCCGTGGAGGTGACCGTTCGGGGCTACGAGCTTTCCCTGCGGAAGGCAGACGCCGAAATGATTGAGGTGGAATAGCCCGACAACCGGGATATATAGTGTATTTTAACCAAAAGTTAGCCTAAGCTAAATTTGGATTTAAGGAGGATATTAATATGCCGATAAAGATTGCTCTTGCCGGGAACCCGAACAGCGGCAAGACTACGCTTTTTAACGCGCTTACCGGCTCCAACCAGTTTGTGGGTAACTGGCCGGGCGTCACGGTTGAGAAAAAAGAGGGGAAGCTCAAAGGGCAAAAAGACGTTACCATCATGGATTTGCCCGGAATCTATTCCCTTTCGCCCTACACGCTGGAGGAGGTTGTCTCAAGAAACTACCTGATCGACGAGCGGCCGGACGCGATCTTAAATATCATCGACGGCACGAATTTGGAGAGGAATCTCTATCTCACCACCCAGCTCACCGAGCTTGGCATTCCCGTTGTTGTGGCCATCAACATGATGGACATCGTGAAAAAGAACGGCGATAAAATCCACGCGGAAAACCTGGCGAAAGAGCTGGGGTGCAAGGTTGTGGAGATTTCGGCGCTGAAGGGTACTGGCGTCATGGAAGCGGCCCAGGCTGCGATCCAGATGTCGCGGGGCGGCAAAACCGTTCCCCAGCACAGCTTCAGCGGAAGCGTGGAGCACGCCATCGCCCATATTGAGGAGGCCGTGCTCCACGATTTGCCGGAGGAGCAACAGCACTGGTTTGCCATCAAGCTGTTTGAGCGGGACGAAAAAGTCATTGAAAAGTTGAAGCTGGATAAGGCGGTTCTTTCCCATATCGAGGAGGACATCAAGAACTGTGAGGTCGAGCTGGACGACGACAGCGAAAGCATCATCACGGCGGAGCGCTATACATACATTGACTCGATTATCAAGGACTGTTGCAAAATCAAAAACAAGGGGGCTCTTAGCGCCTCGGACAAGATCGACAGGGTGGTAACAAACCGCTGGCTGGCTTTGCCCATCTTCGGGTTGGTCATGTTTGTCGTCTACTACGTGTCGGTGACCACAGTGGGCGATTGGGTAACGGTCTGGACAAACGACGTGCTGTTCGGCGAGATCATTCCGCCTGCAATGGAGAGCCTGCTGGTATCTGTAAACTGCGCCGTGTGGCTGCAAAGCCTGATTCTAGACGGTATTGTCGCCGGTGTGGGAGCTGTCATCGGCTTCGTGCCCCAGATGCTGGTGCTCTTTATCTTCCTGGCGTTTTTGGAGTCCTGCGGGTACATGGCGCGCATCGCCTTCATCCTGGATCGGGTATTCCGCAAATTCGGGCTTTCCGGCAAATCCTTTATCCCGATCCTCATCGGCACCGGCTGCGGCGTCCCGGGAATCATGGCGTCCCGCACCATTGAAAATGACAGGGACAGAAAAATGACGATTATGACCACCACCTTCATCCCCTGCGGCGCGAAGCTGCCCATCATCGCCCTGATCGCCGGTGCGCTGTTTGACAACGCCGGATGGGTGGCCACCAGCGCGTATTTTATTGGTATCGCGGCCATTATCTGCTCCGGTATCATCCTTAAGAAGACCAAAATGTTTACCGGTGACGTGGCTCCCTTTGTCATGGAGCTCCCCGCCTACCACTGGCCGACCGTTATTAATGTCCTGCGCAGCATGTGGGAGCGGGGCTGGTCGTTTATTAAAAAGGCCGGAACGATCATCCTGCTATCCTGCGTTTTTATCTGGTTTGTTTCGCGCTTCGGCTGGGTTGACGGCTCCTTCGGCATGCTGGACGGCGACACCCTGGACGGCAGCCTCCTCGCGAAAATCGGTTCCGCTGTAGCGTGGATATTCACGCCTCTCGGCTGGGGCAACTGGCAGGCTGCGGTTGCGGCGGTCATGGGCCTTGTGGCGAAGGAGAACGTTGTGGGAACCCTTGGCATCCTGTACGGTTTTGCCGAGGTCGCCGAGGACGGCATGGAAATTTGGGGAACCCTAGCCGCCAGCTTTACCACGGTTTCGGCCTACTCCTTCTTGGTATTCAATCTTCTGTGTGCCCCCTGCTTTGCGGCAATGGGAGCCATCAAGCGGGAGATGAACAACGCGAAGTGGTTCTGGTTCGCCATACTCTACCAATGTGGGTTTGCCTATATTGCATCCCTCTGCATCTATCAGTTTGGTACGCTGTTTACCACCGGCGCTTTTGGAATCGGTACAGTTGCCGCAGCTGTGATATTGGCAGCGTTTCTCTATATGCTTTTCCGAAAGCCGAAGGATAAAAGCGGCGCCGAGGCGCGCGTGAAAGCGGGGGCGCATGCCTGATGGGAACTTTTGTTGTAGGCGCGATGGTATTCGGCGTAATTGCACTGGCCGCGCATGAAATTTATAGGGATCGCAAAAACGGGAAGAGCTGCGGCTGTGATTGTGAAAGCTGTTCGAGCTGCCCGAGCTGCGCGGCTGGGGACAGCGCGAAAAAAAACTGAAAAGGAAAGCGTGACGCGAATGTCCCGGTTGACAGGATTGCAGATGAAATACCTATATATAACGACACCAATAGGGGGACAGCATAATGAGAACGAAAAAAACGGAGCGCCGCTATGTGGAAGATACACTAAGGATTTACGCGAATGTAAGTAAAGAAGAAAACGACATGAGAATGTTAATGAGAATAGGGCTTCTTTTGAAAGAGATCGGTATGGAAGAAGCGGTTGAAAAAAAGATGATAGATTGGGAAATTGCCAATAAAAAAATGAATGAATTTATTGACGAGTTAAACGAACGCTTGATTTCCAAGTTGGAAAAGATTACCTGTGATTGTCCATTTGGTGGTAATGCCTATTTGGTAATGCACGAAAAGAGTTGTTATAGTGCACTATAACAACTCTTTTCGTGCATTACCAAAAAACTTTATCCGCAAGACCAGCATATGCGGGAGTTATTAAGCATTTGTCGGCGGCACCAAGCAAAATTTCAAGTTGAATATAATAAAGACCCTTTGATAAAATTTCTTAGAACGCCCGAAATCGCTGAAAGATACCAAAAGCTACTGAATGAAATCCATCCTTTGCCCTTATCCCGCGATTCAGAACCCAAAGAAATTTCTTGATACTTTAGCACCCGCGCCCCTCGAATGAGGGGCTTTATTTTTTTGTGGTTTTCTAAAAACCTAGCAGATTCCCGCCAACTAGTACAATGTAACATCCAATAATTTACAATATAATTTTAGGATATAAGCGTTTCAACTTAATGCGTGCGTCATCTGCGGTAAAATGCCAATCGACACCTTTTTGCTTGGAGTTTCTATGA
>Ga0153947_1000097_pt1 | contig 37654 bp, 30 predicted proteins | sample TSNJ031MetaG_FD_104697 | JGI IMG/M metagenome (GOLD analysis project Ga0153947, IMG submission 104697) | Attine ant fungus gardens microbial communities from New Jersey, USA - TSNJ031 MetaG | ecosystem: Host-associated > Fungi > Mycelium > Unclassified | place: USA: New Jersey, Wharton State... | reverse complement strand
CCTCACCAGCTCCAGCAGGCGGCCCCTCTGGGTGCTGCCCGCCACAATGTCCGCCTCGGGTATGCCCTCCGCCTTCTCGGGGAACGCCTGGGGGAAGCAGCCGCACAGCACCACCACCGCCGCCGGATTCTGCCGCCGGAACCGGCGCAGCATCCGGCGGCTTTTTTGATCGCCCTGGGCGGTTACGGTGCAGGAATTTACCACATATACCTCCGCAAACGCGTCCGGGGATACCACGATGAAGCCATTTTCGGAAAACTGCTGCTCCAGCGCCGACGTTTCATATTGGTTCACCTTGCATCCCAGGGTAAAAAAAGCTACTCGCAAGCCTCTGCCACGATCCTTTCCGGATTAGTACCGACTATATTATAGGTTATTTCAAAAAGAATTACAATTAGTAGTTGACGAAAATGCGGAGTGTTGCTATTATAATGATAGAGCGAACTTAAAAACGCGACAGTATATGACAATATATAAGGAGGCTCCCCCGCCATGAAAAACAACAGTATTCTGCTCGGCACCATTAACGATGTAAAGGAATTTGTCAGCATCGTCACCATGTACGATTTTGATATAGATTTGGTCTCCGGCCGGTATGCCGTGGACGCCAAATCCATCATGGGCATTTTCAGCCTGGATCTTTCCCGTCCCATTCAGGTAAACGTCCATTGCAACGATGCCGCCGCCGAGGAATTTTTTGGGAAAATCAAGCAGTTTATCGTCTGACCGGTATTGGTTCCAAGGGGGCCGAGCGAACGCTCGGCCCCCTTTTCGCTTGCCTTAAGTGACACTTGCGGATGCCGCCACCCTGCCCACGCGGCCCTGCCGCGTGGGAGGGGGGAGGGGGGTGATTTTTTGCTCCAACGCCTTTTCCAAGCCGGGCAGGTTGTATTCCCGCACCACCAGAAAGGGGATTCCCGCCATATCGCACGCCTTTTCGATGATTTCCGCCTGTGCCTTGCGCTCCGGCGACATCTTGTCGCCGTGTATTACCACCAGCCGCACGGCAAGGGTGTCCTTATCGCAGAGGACAAAATCCGCATACTCCTCCGACAGCCGTTTGCTCCACAGATCCGCGTTCTCCGCCGACGGCACAGGCTGTAAAATCGCGCCCAGCGTAACCCGGGGATAGGCGGACATCCCGCTTTTCACCCCCACTGTCTGCAAATCCTGGAGCATGGTTCGCTCCTTGGCGCTAAGCAGCTCCTTCCGGTCGCACCGGGGCAGATCCGCCGGCCTGAGCTTTGGCTTGGATACGCTGGCAAACAAAAGTATCAGGCACAAAAGCAATAACGCCACAAGGACAAATACCACAACAGAAAACAGAATACTATTCAAAACCGGACACCCTTTCCTTTCCCGCGGCCCTGCTTTCCTGTGCATATGATGCCGGAAGCACAGGATAATCATTTAGTCCTTTCGGGGAAATAGCATGTTTCACCCTGTCCATGCATACATTTGTAATAATCCTCTCCGGAAGCTTGGCGGGTACCATACCATTATACCAAACCTCCGGCATAATGTATAGAAGGAAAAGGTGTGAGAAATATGGGTAGAAAATTTTGCCGCATGCACAAACGGGATAAAAGGGGAAGGTTCAGGATTATTATTTCGTTTGCTATGGCGCTGGCCCTGATGGCCGCGCCGTGTCATGTGGCGGCACAGGAAAACCCCGAGGAAATGAATCTGGATCAGGAGCTTCCTCCGGCAATCCCGGTTATCTCCATAGCAGATTCCTTTCCCGGCAAGTCCGCCGTGCTGATGGAGCAATCCACCGGCAAGGTGCTCTATGAGCAAAATCCCGACGAAAAGCTCCCCCCCGCCTCGGTCACCAAGATCATGTCCATGCTGCTGGTGATGGAGGCGGTGGAAAGCGGAAAAATTACCCTGGAGGACACGGTGACCGCCTCCGAGGAAGCCGCCTCCATGGGAGGCTCCCAGATCTGGCTCAAGGTTGGCGAAACCATGAGCGTCAGCGACCTGCTCAAGGCGGTGGCCATTGCCAGCGCAAATGACGCCGTTGTTGCCCTGGGAGAGCATGTGGCGGGCAGCCATCAGGCCTTTGTGGATCAGATGAACGCCCGGGCCGCCCAACTGGGGATGGTGAATACCCATTTCCTCAACAGCACCGGCCTGGACGCCGAGGGCCACCTCACCACCGCCCGGGATATCGCCATCATGTCCCGCGAGCTGATGCGCCATCCCCTGGTGGCCGAGTACTCCACCATCTGGATGGATTCCCTCCGGGGCGGTGAAACCGAGCTGGTAAACACCAACCGCCTTGTCCGCTTTTACTCGGGGGCCACCGGCCTGAAAACCGGAACCACCAACGGCGCGGGAAGCTGCCTTTCCGCCACCGCCACCCGTGATAACCTCTCCCTTGTCGCCGTCGTCATGGGCTGCCCCACCTCCGACGAACGCTTTGCCAGCGCCCGCGGGCTTCTGGACTACGGCTTTGCCAATTACATCGCCCTCACCCCGCCCCCCATTGACGACCAGATCATTCCTGTCAAGGTTCTCCGGGGCGTCTCCGCCTCCGTAATGCCTGTCTACACCCAGCCCGGCACCATTGTGGTGGATAAGATGCAGGCCGACGCCCTCACCCAGCAGGTGACCCTGCCCGCCGACGTCCAGGCGCCCATTGAGCCAGGACAGGTTTTGGGCATGGTGGAGGTTTTGGTGGACGGTCAGGTGGTCTCCAGCTATCCCCTCACCGCCGCCGCCGAGGTGGAGGCCATGACCTTCCCCAACGCCCTGAAAGCCCTGACCGCGGCTCTCTTTCGCATGAACGACGCGCCGCCCCCTGTCACCGACCTACCTGATCCCTCAGAAGCCCCCGTATGCACCTGCCCCGACGGCTGCCCCTGCCAGAGCGGCGGCTCCTGCCTGACCGGCGGCGAAGGCTGCCCGGCCTGCCCCAAGGCTTCCTGATCCGGCTTGTGGGAATTACGTAATAATACAAAATAAGCGGTATGCCGCGAATGAAAAAAGCGCTTTTCCAAGCCATGGAAACGCGCTTTTCACCGGTATGGGATATTCCGGCTATCGTTTTTAGCCATAATGCTATTAGGTTGGCCTCTGGCTGGGGCTTTTTACTGGGCATTAGCCCTGCCTCGGGCCGGGCCGCTGCCTCGGGCTTGGCTTGTGCATAGCATGGCTTTGCCTCCGGCGGCCGGGCTCCGCCCGAACCCGCTTAGGGCCATAATGGCCCCCCTAAAGGACTAGGAGTGCAAGCACTCCGTCGTAAGACCCATAAATCAGCAAGGTTGTAAAGCTCTGCACAGCTAAAACTCCAATCAAACCGTCCGCTCCCTCCATGGGGCCCAAAAACCCCATTCCGGGAGCTGCCTTTGTGCTCGAGTTTAGGCGTTAGCCTTGCAACTGGCATGGTTTTGTAAAAAAAGCAGCGCCGCGCTGGGCGGCAGCCCATCGACGGCGCACCCCGTAGCACCGTGCCACCGGCGTTTGCCAAAGAACACTGGATTCTTAAGGACTGGAAGTCCTCAAGCAGGGTCTTAGGGGCAAGAGCCCCTATTTAAATATCGCAGATACCTCTGAACTGCTACAAGCTTACCAAAGACAGTTCCCCAGGGTGCAAGGGAGGACGCGGGGGCAGGGCAGCGCCGCGCCGGGCGGCAGCCCGCCGACGGCGCGTCGCACCGCGCCACAGCGTTTGCCAAGGAACACTGGATTCTTAAGGACTGAAAGTCCTTAAGCGGGGGATTTAGGGGCCGGTGCCCCTATTTAAATATCGTAGATACCTCTGAACTGCTAAAAGATTACCAAAGACAGCTCTCCAGTGTGCATGGGGGGTCACGGGGGCCCTCCCCCGTGGGAATTTTGGTTACTTTTGTTCCTCCAAAAGTAACTGCCCGTCGCGGCATGAGCGACATGCCACCCCGTGGCACAGCGGTAACGCATAAACGCAACGCAACGCGACACAGTGGCTACGCAAAAGCCACCGCCTTTTTACCCCTTATCCATACAGCGGATAATGGCCTCCCGAATACACCCGTAGCCCTCGGGGGAAGACAGCACCAGCTTCTCCCAATACCCCGTAAAGTGCCCGTGGGACGCACATTCGCGGTCACAACCGCAAATCACCAGCACCAGGTCAGGCGATGGAGCGTCCCCGCCTCCGACCTCCAGCCACGGAAACTCTTTTTTTATCCGGGCGGCCAATTCCAGACGGCCATACCGGGGATTGCAGCCCCCGCAATACTTGACCGCGACTGTCATGCCCTACTTGATGTGGGCAATGGCCTTCGCCAACTCCTTCTTGTGGGCGATATTCCCCTGCCGCGCAATCATAATGCGCTGCGCCTGGGGTGAGCCCGCGCCATGCATCGACTCGGTGCGGTAGCCCACGGCGGCGGTGCCGAGAGTCAGGTTTTCGATAAGCCGCAGCACCTTCAGGCGATCCTCTGTGGAAACGCTGTCCACACCCTTCAGATATTTCTCGATATAAGGGCCGATCTTCTCATGGCGGAGATCCTTTTCCGAGGGGGCGGTGACCATGAGGCCGCCGGCAATGTCCTCCGCCAGTCGGGTAATTTCATAGGGGAAACGGGTAACATTCTGCTTGCAGACGTTGGCCAGCAGCAGGTCAATGAGGTAATTGCCCGATTGGGTCGCGTGGCCCTCCGCCGAACAGGCGATGCCACAGGAATAAAGGGTTTCGTTGAGGTGGGTCATCTCAATAAGCTTATCCTTGACATGGCTGGCCTTCTGGGCGCCGTTGCAGTCCGCCGCCAGCGCCGCCGCGCCGATGAGCACATCGCCCACGCCTACCTTGCAGCCGCCATAGCTCTGGCGGTGATATCCGGCGAACCGCTCCACCAGCATGCCGGAGAAGTCCACCTCGCCGTTGAGGAAGATGCGGTTGTTGGGTACGAATACGTCGTCAAACACAACCAGGGCCTCCATGCCGCCATATGTACAATTGCCCACGTCCATCGCGGAGCCCTCCAGCTTGCGGGTGTCGCAGCTCTGGCGGCCGATAATCATGAAGATGCCCTTGGTATCCACCGGAACGGCGAAGGAAACCGCATAGTCCTCCTCGCCGGGCTTCATGGCTACGGTGGGCATTACAATCACCTCGTGGGAGTTGGTGATGCCGGTCTGATGCGCCTTCGCTCCCCGCACCACAATGCCGTCGGGCCGGCGCTCCACAACCCGCAGATACAGGTCGGGATCGCTTTGCTGGCCGGGATTAAGGCCGCGGTCGCCCTTAGGGTCGGTCATCGCGCCGTCTACCGTCCAGTCATTTTCCTGAACCAAATTCATATAGGCGACGAAGTTCTTGTAGTAATCGGTGCCGTGCGCCAGATCACACTCGAAGGCGGTGCTGTACAGCGCGTTCATGGCGTCCATTCCCACGCAGCGCTGGAAGCAGGAGGCGGTTTTCTGACCCAGCAGCCGCTGCATTTTTACCTTCTTCACCAAATCCTCCGCGCTCTGGTGGATGTGGCAGAACCGGTTGATCTTCTTCCCGGTCAGGCTGGAGGTGGCGGTCATCAGGTCTTCGTATTCATCCATCTGCGCCAGATCATAGGTGGCCTTAACCGAGTTGAGGGAGGGCCGGAGGATGGGGCTGTCCGCTGCACTGGAAATCCTCTCGCCAAACATCCATATCTCCATGTTTATCCCGCGGATACTCTCCACGTATTGTTCACCTGTCATCATTGCAATTAGCTCCTTTCAATTTGGCTGTGGCGACAAAAATAGTATTACCGGACTAAAACGGAGATAAAGGTTTCCAAGTCAAGGGCGTTAAAAAATTCACCGATGGGAACACCCTCCAACCGCTCTCGCAGGGCGTCCGCCTCGGCAGGGCAATCCTGTAACAGGGCCGCCAGCTCATCGGATTCGCGGTTTCCGAAATAATCCCCGTAAAATTTGCATTTTCGGATATACCCCTTCTCCACATCCAAATAGACCTCTAATTTCCCGCACCCCTCTATCCGCCGTTCCTTCTGAATCTGATACCGGGGAGAGGCCCCGTAGTTCCACGACCACTGCGCGTATACCTCTGTTTGGAGCCTGCGGACGGTCGCCAGATCCGACGGCGTCAATTCATATGGCCGCAAGCCGTATTCCTCAAACATAAAACCCCGCAGCCGTTCTAAAAATTCCTTTGTGCCAATGTCCTCCGCCACATAGGGCCTTACGTTGGTCACCCGGCTTTGCACGGATTTCAGCCCCTTGGATTCCACCTTGTCCCTGGAAACAGCCAGCGCCTTGCCAATCACCTGAAGGTCGGAGTCATACAAAATGGTGCCGTGGTGCATGACGCGTCCCTGCTTCATATATTGGGAATTGCCCGAGAACTTTTTCCCGTCGATGGTCATATCGTTCCGGCCGCTAATTTCCCCACGGACGCCGACGCTGGCCAGAGCCTTCAGAACCGGCTTGCAGAAGGTGGCAAAATCAAAGGAGTCTCCACCTGCATAATCGGCTATAAAGGTGAAATTGATATTCCCCATATCATGGTAAACCGCGCCGCCTCCGGACAGGCGGCGCACCACGCGGATATTCCGCTCCGCCACATACGCTGTGTTAATTTCGCCAATGGTATTTTGATGCTTCCCGACAATCACGGCGTTGTCATTTTGCCAGAGCATAAAGTATTGGTTGGATCTGTCGAGACAGTCAAACACATATTGCTCCAGGGCCAGATTAAAATAAGGATCGTTACCGGGGCTTTCAATGTAATACATCACGGCGGGTTCCCTCCTCCGGCAGGTAGTTTACGGATCCAACCGGGTGTATAGCTGTTTTGACCCATGGCAGTATTATAGTGAGTTGATCGCCCTGCCATTCCACGCGGCCATAAACGCCTCGCCCAGCGCCTCGTTTACCGTAGGGTGGGGATGGATGGCGCGAATGACCTCCTCCGCCGTGGCCTCCGCAGCCATAGCCACGGAGATTTCCCCGATCATGTCGGTGACATGCTTGCCGTAAAGGTGCACGCCCAAAATTTCTCCCAGGTTGCCGTCCACAATGACCTTGAACATGCCGCCGGTATCCCCTTCCACCAGAGACTTCCCGTTGGCGGCCATATGAAAGCGCCCGATCTTTATGCTGCCGCCAAACCGTTCCCGGGCCTGGGCCTCCGTGAGGCCGATGCAGGCGATTTCCGGCTCCAGATAAATGCAGGAGGGGATGCGCTCATAATTCATCTCCTCTTTATGGCCGCAGATATGGTTGACCGCCACCATCCCCTCATGGGAGGCGGTGTGGGCCAGCATTACCTTTCCGTTAACATCGCCGATGGCGTAAATATTGGGGATATTTGTGCGCATATACCCATCGATCCGGATGGCTGCACGGTCGAACGCAATCCCGATCCCCTCCGCGTTCAGGCCCTCCGTGTCGGGTGTGCGGCCCACGGCCATCAGAACCACCTGGGACGTAACCTCCTGCTCCTTCCCATCCAGCTCATAAAAGACGGTGTGATCCTTTACCCTGCCCACCTTCGCTCCCAGGCGGAAGGTAATGCCATCCCTTTCCATGCGCGTTTGGGCCATTTCCGAAATCTCGGGATCCACCATCGGCAGAATGTGATCCATCAGCTCCAGAACCGTAACCTTGCTCCCCAGCCTGTTCAGCAGATAGGCAAACTCCACGCCGATGACTCCCCCGCCGATAATGGCGATGGAATCGGGAATATGGTCAAGGTTCAGGGCCTCGGTGCTGGTGATGATATTGGTGTCTCCCTCCCGGGCAATAAAGGGGGGCATAAAGACACTGGAGCCGGTGGCAATGATGAAAAACTCCGCCGTAATGTTTTTGCCGTCCACAGATACCGTATGCGTATCCACAAAGGACGCCCGTCCCTCCGCCACCGCCACCTGATTGCCCCGCAGAAGCCCCTTGACGCCGTTAACCAGGGTTTTAACCACCGTGGATTTCCTGGCTTGAAGCGCCTTCATATCCACGGAAACCTGACCGGCCTCCACCCCCCGGATGGCAAATTGGGAGGCATTTTTGACTTCCTCCAGAACGTTGGCGGTTTTAATGAGTGTTTTGGTGGGAATGCAGCCGACATTCAGGCAGGTGCCGCCAAAATAGGCGCTCTCGATAATGCAGGTTTTTTTGCCCATCTGGGCGGCCTTGATGGCGGCTTCATATCCGCCGGGGCCTGCGCCAATCACCGCGATATCGTAATCATAAGCGCTCATTGCTCCCCACCCCCTACATCAAAATCCGGAGCGGATTTTCCAGCAGCTCCTTGAAATAAGCCACAAACCGGGCTGCCAGCAAGCCGTCGATGAGCCGGTGATCCACCGTGAGCTGCACATTCATCATGGGGCGGATGACGATTTCATCCCCGCCGTTGTCATTGGTTACGACGACAGCCTTCTTTCTCACCGCGCTGACCGCCAGGATGGCGGACTCGGGCGGGTTGATGATGGCGGTAAAGTTCTCGATGCCGAACATACCCAGGTTGGAGATGGTGAAGGTACCGCCTGAAAATTCCCCGGGGGCGAGGCGGCCCGCCTTGGCGCACTCCACAAGCTCCCGGCTTTCCTCCGCCACCATCGTGAGAGTTTTCTCCTGTACATTTTTGACAACCGGCACAATCAAGCCGTTCTCTCCGGCTACGGCAATGCCGATATTGATGCTCTTATACTGAATAATCCGCTCATCCACAAGGGAGGCGTTGATTCCGGGAAAGGCTGCCAGCGCTTTACCGGCGGCCATGGTCAGCAGGTCGGACACCCCGATTTTTTGCGTGCCTGCTTCATTCAACTGCCTGCGGAAGGCGCTAAAGGCGGTGGTGTCGATGCTGTCGGTAAAATAAATGTGGGGCGCGGTAAATTTGCTGTGGGCCAGCCGCTCACCGATTACCTTCCGCACACCCTTGTAGGGCGCGGTGGAAAGAATCCTCGTTTCTCCCGGAGCGGCTGCTTCAGGCGCGGGGGCCGCGGCGGCCTCCACATCGGCCTTCATCACCTTGCCGTCCGCGCCGCTTCCCTGAACCGCGCCAAGGTCAATTTCCTTTTGCTCCGCCAGCTTACGGGCCAGGGGGGACGCTTTAATGTCCCTGGCGGTGATGCCGCCCTGATAGCCGGTTCCCTGAAGCCCGGCCAGGGACACGGCGTCGATTCCCTCATCGCGGATCAGCTTTTTAGCCTTGGGCGTCAGCTTCAGTTCCCCGGCATCCACCTTTAACGGAGCGGATACGGGAGCGTCCCGGGATGCTTCCACAGCTTTAGCGGCGGTATCCGGTGAAGCCGCGCCGCCGTCGAAGGCCGCCAGGGCCGCGTCCGGATTCTCTCCCGCTCCGCCCACCACGGCAATGGGCGTGAACACCTCGGCAAACTCGCCCTCGTTTAACAGGATTTTGAGCATAACACCGTCTTCCGTGGCCTCCACGGGCATGGTCGTCTTGTCGGTATTTATTTCAAAGAGCACCTCGCCCTTCTTCACCCCGTCACCGGCCTGCTTATGCCATTTGACCAGCTGGCCTTCATCCATATTAAAGCCCAGCTTTGGCATGATGATAACTTCCGCCATGATTGTTCCCTCCTCGTATAAAATAGTATCAGACCATTTCCCGAATCTTCGCGGCAATTTTCTTTTCGTCGGGAATGAGCGGGAACTCCAGGGCAGGGCTGAAGGGAAGCGGTACGTCGGCGGTGCCAAGGCGCTGAATGGGCGCTTCCAGATCATAAAACACCTCGGGCATAACCCGGGCGGCAATCTCGCTGCCGATGCCGAAGCTGATATGCCCCTCGTCCACGATTAGCAGCCTGCCCGTCTTTTTGACGGATTGGATGATGGTATCCGTATCCAGCGGCACGATTGTCCGCAGGTCGATAAGCTCGGCCCGGATGCCCTCCCTAGCCAGCTCTTTAACGGCCTTTTCCGCTTTGATTGTCATCATGGAGTTGGCCACTACGGTGATGTCACCGCCTTCAGCCACAAGGCGCGCCTTTCCGAAGGGGATGCAGACATCCTCGCCCTCGCCGGGTACATCGCTGAATTTTGCGGTGTATAGCATCTTATGTTCAAAAAACATGACCGGATTGTCATCCCGAATGGCGGTTTTCAGCAAGCCCTTACACTCTCCGGCGGTGGACGGCGCCACAACCTTGACCCCGGGGATATGCGCGGCCCAGGCATGCAGGGACTGGGAATGCTGGGCGGCGGAGGATCGCCCGCCGCCGAAGGGCAGGCGCACCACCATAGGCACATTGCACTGGCCGCCGGACATATAGGTGATCTTGGCCATCTGGTTAAAGAGCTGGTCGGCACAGATCATCAGGAAGTCGCCAAACATGAGCTCAACCACGGGGCGCAGGCCGGTAAGCGCCGCGCCGACGCCCATGCCCACAAACCCCTGCTCGGATATGGGGGTATCCTTCACCCGCAGGTCGCCGTATTTCTCCATCAGGCCAACCGTACACTTAAAATTGCCGCCGATTACGCCGATGTCCTCACCCATCTGGAACACCCGGCCGTCGCGGGACATCTCCTCGTCAAGCGCCTCCCGAATCGCGTCTCTTACCATTAACTCTCTCATTTTACGGAAGCCTCCAATTTAATTCTGATCTGTAATCTCCTTTACGGTAGTCAGCCTACAAAGACGTCGGCAAACGCCTCGGATTCATCGGGGTAGGGGCTTTCCTCCGCGAATTTACACGCGGCGGCAATTTCCTCCTCAACACCGGCCCTGATTTCGCCGATCTCTTTTGGAGAGAGGATTTTCTTCTTTTCAAGCTGGATGATGGGATCCCGCGCCTTCCAGGCCGCCAGCTCCTCGGGGGCCCGGTATTCCCCGGGATCGCCCACATGATGCCCCTGCCAACGGTAGGTCTTGCATTCGATCAGTGTCGGCCCGCCGCCCTTGCGGGCGCGCCCCACCGCTTTCTCAACCGCTTCGTAAACCTCAAACACCTCGTTGCCGTCCACGCATACGCCGGGTATGCCGTAACCGCCGGCACGCTTGTAGAGGTCATGCTCCTTGGTGACCCGGCGGATATCCACGGAAATTCCGAATAAATTGTTCTCGATAATGTAGACTATGGGGAGATCCCATGCCGCCGCCATGTTGAGGGACTCGTGGAAGGTTCCCTCATTGGAGGCGGAATCCCCGAAAAAGGCCAGGGTCACCTGATCTGTCCCCCGAAGCTTTGCGGAATAGGCCGCGCCGTTGGCAATGGGAATCTCTCCGCCCACAATGCCGTTGGCGCCCAAAATCCCCTTATCCATGGCCATGATGTGCATGGAACCGCCCTTCCCCTTGGAATAGCCGGTCTTTTTTCCCAAAATTTCAGCCATCATCCGGTTCAGGTCGGCGCCCCGCGCCACCAGGTGGCCGTGCCCCCGATGGGTGGAGCCGATGTAATCGTCGTCCCGCAACGCCGCGCAGGCGCCGGTGGCGACGGCCTCCTCCCCGAGATACAGGTGCGCCAGGCCGGGCATGAGCCCGCGCTTATAGAATTCAAAGACCTCCTCCTCAAACCGGCGCATCCTGTACATCACCGTATAGAACTCCGCCGCTTTTGCCGCTTTTGCCGCGCTTTTGGCCGTTGAGCCTTGGGTTTTTCTGCTCATATTGAGTGCCTCCATCTGAAAGTTTAATACAGCTCGCCATAAATTTTGCGAACCCGTTCCTTATCCAACGGCACAAAATTATTAGACATCAACCGCGTTTGCTTTGTTATAACCACCTCGCTGAATTCATCCAGATCCTCATGGGTGACTCCGTATTCCCGCAGCGCTTTCTTAGGCAGAATTCGGTTCAGCAGCCCGTCAAGCTCCTCGTAAACGCTGCTCTCCGAGCAGTCAAGCAGCTCTGACAGAAACGCGTTTAAGACCGCTATTTCTCCATCCCGCTTAATTTCCATGTAGTTTTTGAGCACCCCGGTAAACAGGGCGTAATTGCTTTCTCCGTGGGGAACATGATAGGTGCCGCCAAAGGGGTAGGACATGGCGTGAACGGCGGCGCATCCGGCGGTGCCGAACGCAATGCCCGCATAGTTGCTGGCAATCAGAAAATCCTCCAGCAGGGGCTTTAAATTGTCCTTGCCCTTCCCGGCTACCGCTTGGTAGCCCCGGATAATCATCTCGATGGCTCTGTACCCGAACAGCTTGGAATAGGGGGTCGCCTTGGGTGACAGGCTTGATTCCACCGCGTGAACCAAGGCGTCGATGGAGCTGGTGGCAAATACCCCGTAGGGGAGGCTTTCCAACAGCTCGGGGATCAGAACGGCGCAGTCCGCGAACATGTTGTCCGATACCAGGCCCATCTTGGTACCCAGCCGCAGCCGGTTGACAATGGAAATGTTAGTCACCTCACTGCCGGTGCCGCAGGTGGTGGGAACGATCACCAGCTCCCGTTTCTTGCTCAAATTGGGCATGTTGTCATACAGGTCGTCGACGCTTTGGTTCCCGGATACCGCCATAACCTTGGCGATGTCTATAATCGTGCCGCCGCCTATGGCAATAATCCGCTTGCCTCCCGCCTTGTCGGCATCCTTTAGCATTGCGTCGATCATAACGTCCGTGGGCTCGCCGGTTCCGTATTTTTCCTGAAACATGACATGAGCCCGCAGTCCTAAATCCCCCCAAATGGGGTTGTATATGTACTCATTGGTCAAAATCAGGTCGTTCTCTCCAATTTGGAATTCCTCCGCGAATTCCTTGCCGGTCGCAAATCTATGCAACTCGGATTTTAAGATTAGCTCTCGCACACCGCACACTCCTTGTATACTTGACATTCATTGATGTAACGGCAAACACAATTTCGGGATATCTGCTTTTGAACCCGGTCAGCCCAAAAGTCCCGGCAAAAAGAGGGTTAGCTGGGGTATATAGGTTACAAGCATCAATACGAAAATAAGCACCCCCAGCATGGGAAGCAGCCATTTAAACATATCCTCGATGGGACAGTTCCCGATACGCGTCGCGATGAACAGGTTTACGCCCACAGGCGGCGTGCAAAGCCCTATCGTCAGGTTAATGGTCATAATCAGGCCGAAATGGAGCGGGTCTACCCCCAGGCTGGTAACGGCGGGCAGCAGCACCGGCGCCAGGATAATGACGGCCGCGTAGGTTTCCATGAACATTCCTACAATTAGAAGGAAAATATTGATAATCAGCAAAACAACATATTTGTTATCCGAAATACTCAGCAGCCCCGCGGCAATCTTTGTGGGGATCTGCTCCAGGGCCAGAAGCTTTCCCATTGCCGTGGCGCAGGCCACCAGCAGCATAATGGTGCCGCAGGTGAGCGCGGATTTTTTAAAGACTTTGGGCAACTCCTTAACCGTGTATTCCTTGTAAATAAAAAGCCCTATGAACATCGCCACAACACAGGCGACCACCGCCGCTTCCGTCGGCGTAAAGATACCGCCGTAGATGCCGCCTAAAATGATGACCGGAACCAGCAGGGACCAGAAGGATTCCTTAAAAGCCTTCCATTTGGAGGGCTTGCCGTGTTCCCGTATATATGCCTTCTGGGCCTCCAAAGCCTCGGCGCCGTACCCCTTCGCTTTTGAGACAAAATATACCAGAATAACCAGGCCGATTGTTATCAACGCGCCGGGTACAATTCCCCCGATGAACAGCTTTGTGATGGAAACGCCGCAGATGACGCCATACAGAATCATGGTTACGCTGGGAGGAATAATGGGCCCCAACGCGCCGGCGGTGGCGGCAAGGGCGCTGGCAAAGCCTTTGTCATATTTTTCCTTAAGCATCTCGGGAATTGTGATGCCGCCGATGCAGGCTACCGTAGCGGTACCCGATCCCGCTACCGCCGCAAAAACCATACTGGCCAAGCAGGTAACCATTCCCAGCGATCCGGAAATCGTTCCTAAGAGCGTCCGGCAAAAATTAATCAGCCGGGTTGAAATGCCCCCCTGCATCATCAGCTCTCCCGCCAGGACAAAGAAGGGGATCGCAATAAGGGGGAAGGAGTCCATCGCCGTGAAATAGGTATTCACCAGCATATCCATCGGGACAGGATGAAATACCAATAAGTAGAGCACACTGGACAGGCCGATGCCAATCATAATCGGCGTGTTTAAAAACAGGAGAACCAAAAAAACTCCAATCAGGAAAATTCCGCTCATTGCCTTTCCGCCTCCCCGCTATTATTCTGCCCGCCTGATAGTTCTTCCGGCACCGCTTCTGCCGGGTCATCCGTTGAGTGAGGATCCCTGACCATTCTTACCTGAAGCTGAACCAGCCGTATTGCCATAACGAAATGGGAAATGGGTATGATGGAGCAGAACAACGCCATCGGGGCTTTCAGGCCAAGGGTAATCGCGCCACTTTTGCTTAAGCCCATTAGCCAGACGGCGCTGTAGTAGGCAACGATTACGCTGTAAGTAAAAAAAATTACGTTGCTGAACAGCTTGACCGCCCTTCGCCAGCGTTTTGGCCAGACATTTATAAATATATCAATTTTTATATGCGCGTTGTGAATGATTGCGTAGGCCGTGCTGATATAAGCCAGCCAAACGAGCATATAGCGCGAAAGCTCATCTATCTGGGCGCTTGATACGCCGAAGATGTAGCGCGCGATAACCTGCCAAAACAACATAACCAGCATAATGGCCATGATAACGGTACAAACTGTGCCCTCTATCTCATCGTACCATTTGGTCTTTTTGCCCAAAACCCTCACCCTTTCACAAAAAAATTATAAGTGCCGTCCCGCTTTGGTATGATAATAAGGGATATAGGAGCCTATATCCCTTATCATGTTTTCACGCAGGATAATTAACCCTCTGTGCCGGCCGGATCAGGATAAAAGCGTATTATAATCCTTGCCGAGCATTTCAAAAACAGAGTCCATCACGCCTTCACCGGGAAGGTTGTAGTTCTCCTCCCACATGGACTTGACGGCGGCCTTAAAGGGGGCAAGCTCCGCCTCGGAATACTGGAGAACCTCAACGCCGAAATCGTCCTTCAGGGCTGTCATAACCCTCTCGTCATTGGCTTTTTCATTGGCGCGCTGATATTGGAGAAAATCCTCTATGCATTCGTCGAATATCACCCGCAGGTCGTCCGGCAGGGAATCCACCCACGCCTTGTTTACCGTGGGGATGTGGAAGTGGGCGGTGGCCCTGACAACTGCCAGGTGATCGATAACCTCGGCGAATTTATCAGATTCAAAAAGCCCGGTTGCCGTCATCATCCCGTCGATGGTTCCCTGCTGCGCGGCAGTGTAAACCTCGCCATAGGCCACGACCGTCGGGCTGCCCCCAAACGCGCTGATGAGAGCCATCTGCATATCCGTTGCCATTGTCCTGATTTTTTGTCCTTTTAAAACCGCGGGATCATTGACGGGGCCTTTTTTCGTCCCTATGCTCAACCAGCCCTTTACAATACCTCCGTAAACGGTTACCCCCGCCTCGCTCTCAAGAGCCTTTGCCCATTCCTTTGCCATGTCGCTGTCAAGAACTTTGTATATTTCTTCCCAGTCTGTAAACAAATACGGGAACTCGAATACCTTGTACTGGGGTACATTGGCCATAGCCGACAGGGTGTGGGTGGGAATAGGCACCAGCTGTACGGAATTTTGGCGTACAAGCTCGCCCAGCTCTGTGTCGGACTGGGCCAGGGCCTTGTTGCCATAGTGGGTGGCCTTGATTCTGCCCCCGGATCTTTCCTCAAGAATTTCAGCCAGGTAATCCAGCGCCAGTGTGCCTGTTTCCTGGGGGGTGGCTATACTCGCCATTTTAAATTCAAACACTTCAGTGGAACCATCCGCCTGGCTGGGCGCCGCGGCGGCGCTGCTTCCGCCGCTTGCGGCGGTACTGCTTTGGGTGGTTGTGGAGCCGCCTCCGCAGGCGGCCAAAAGGACTGACATAATCATTGACAGACAGATCAGAATTGCTATACTTTTGCGTTTCATATGGAACTCCTCTCAATTAGTTGACTAATAAACGGCCGACCTGAAATTATACGTCGCATCATCTCCCACTACATAAAAATTATGGCTTAGGGGTGCGGCAGGCTGCCGCATCCTTTTCCGGCCTGTGTATCATTTATTAATGCGCTGTAAATATATAAAGCAAAATACATGCCAAAACAACCTTTGAGATTATTTTGTCCTTTGCATCAGGGAAAAAAACTCTATAACGCAGTTGCGTTACGGGCCGGACTGTGACATGTGCCATAATGGCACGATTTGCGCGTGTCATTATGGCACGATTTTGGGTTCCATGCGCGAAGAAATGAGGCAGCCCAATAGGGGCGGCCTCATTCTTTCTGTTAGACCATCGCGTTAACTCATGCCGCTTTTATTTCAGGCCATACTTTTCCATCTTTCTATAGAGGGTGCGCCTGCTGATTTCCAGGTATTCCGCCGCTTTTGTCACATTGCCGCCCACCGCCGCCAGAGCCTGCCGAATCTTCACCTGTTCCGCTATGGGGATGGAATACGCCTTATCCTCGGGCACCTGCCAGGGCTTCTTATCCGACCTCCCCGCAGGCCCGGTATGGCGGATGGTGTCACGGATATGATCTGGCAGGCAATCGGCTTCAATCCAGCCGGAGGCTATATAGGTGGATCGCTCAATGACATTCTCCAGCTCTCTCACATTTCCCGGCCAGGCATATGCCTCCAGGCAGCGGTACGCGTCCGCTGTGATGCCATGGGTTTTCCTCTGGGCAAAGCCGGAATACTTTTGCAGAAAATAATCCGCCAGCAGCCTGATATCTCCCGGCCGATCCCGCAGAGGGGGGATTTTAATGCTGAAAACATTGAGGCGGTAATACAAATCACTGCGGAAGGCATTATTGTTGATTGATTTTTGCAGATCCTGGTTGGTCGCCGCAATGACACGCACATCCATACGCAGGGACTTGTTTGAGCCGATTCGGGTTATCTCGCGGTTTTGCAGCACCCGAAGCAGGCTGACCTGGACGTCAAAGGGCATATCGCCGATCTCGTCGAGGAAAATCGTGCCGCCGTTGGCCAGCTCGAATTTACCGGCGCGACCTTCCCGCTTCGCGCCGGTAAAGCTGCCGCCCTCATAACCGAACAGCTCACTCTCAATCAGGCTTTTGGGCAGCGCGCCGCAGTTAATGGCAATGAACGGCCCGTCCGCCCGGGCGCTGGCGTTGTGGATGGCCTGCGCGAAAAGCTCCTTCCCGGTGCCGCTTTCTCCGATAAGCAATACGCTGGAGTTGTTTTCCGCCGCAATTTTAGCCAGGGTTATCGTGTTTGCCAGCGTGGACGAGGCGCCTACAATGTCCCCAAAAACAAAGTGGGCATTGGAGCCGATGACCTTATTCACCTTTTTATGTAATAACTCAGCCGGTTCCACCGTCACCAGGTACTCGGCCCCCTCTGTCCTAGTAACCGACACAGATAAATTCATCTGCCTGTCAGCCAGCTGCACGGTAATTTTCCGGTCGGACACACCCTCAAGAAAGGCTTCCGGAGTGAAGATATCCTCGCCAAACAAATCACTGAGGGAGCGGCCGACAATCTCCTCCGCCGACAGCATAAACAGCTTTTCGGCTTTTGAATTCACCTGCTTGACAATAAAATTCCGATCCAGTAAAAACAGGCTTGAGGGGATATGCTCTATAATTGAGCGGAGATTTTTTTGTGTCTGTTCGATTACATCCTGGGCGGCCTTCATTTTCAGCTGCCGTGTGATGGCCTCCGCCGACGCCGCCGCCATTCCCAGCGTGTGGAAGGAAACCTTTTCATTTGGGCCGATAATGCAAAACACACCAATGGTTTTGGCGTCCGGATTGAAGATAGGCGCGCCGGAGCAGACCCAATCGGAATGGGGGGAATAGTAGTGCTCCTTGCCAAAAACCTGAATTGGCTTGCCGGTTTCCAGAGGGGTGCCGATGGCATTCGTGCCCAGCTTCCGTTCACTTCGGTTGCAGCCCTCCACAAGCATATTTTTCCTGGCTAACTCCATGATCCCCTTGTCGCCTATCGCTTTGAGCACATAGCCCTTTTCGTCACTGATAACCGTTAGGAAGCCCGAACCGGTGGTAAAGGTATACAGGCTTTCCATAACCGGCACGGCAATCTGATACAAATCCCGGCTCTTATCAATCCTCCGCCTTAGCTGATCTTTTGAAAGCACCCGCTTATCGGCTTTCTTTTCATTTACGCCGAAGGCTCTGCTTCGCTTCCAGGATTCCAGAATTTCCGGACGAACAGTACGATGTTCAATTGGCCTGTTTTGAAAGAAAAGCTCCTTTGCTTCTTGAATATCTTCTTGCACGGTCACACCCTCCCATCTGTCTTAGGCCGGAATTCTATAGTTAATAAAATTTTACCTCATTTATTGTGCCACTGCAAGCCCAATTCTCGTAAAACGGGATTTTGAAGGTTAAAAGTTCAATTAAAGCGCGGCAGTTGTTTTATACATTGCTTCCCCATAAGAGAGGAGGGAGTTACTGTTCCGGAAATTAAGGAAACCTCCCAGTTGGTGTAGAATCAAGACACCGACAAGGAGGTTTTACAGCAAAGGGAAGAAATAACGGGAAAAGCGGGCTCATTCGGCTTCCAGCCGCTGAATCAGCTCCTCCAGGCTGTGAAAGGGCGGCGCGCAGCTCTGATCCTGGCAGAGGTAGAAGCTCACCCCCTTGCCCGGGGTGGGGGTGTATGCGGCTGTGAAGGGTGCCACGGCGGCCAGGGCTTCCCCATTGCCGGGAGTCTTTACCAAAACCGCTGTCTGGGGATGGAAATATCCCCCCAGCACCTGGGCCAGCCTGGCCACATCCGCCTCATCCTCCATTACGCAAACCAGCTCCCGGGAGGGATAGACCTGCCCCATCAGGGCGGTGAGGGCAAAGGTACAGGCGGTGGGCTGGTTTCTGAACATTGGCATATAAAAGGCCAGCTGCCGATCCAGCGCTTCCCGGAAGCGGGCCTCCCCGGTGAGGGCCGCCAGCCTGGAAAGGCACCAGGCCGCCACCGAATTGCCCGAGGGCATGGCTCCGTCGAATTGCTCCTGGGGGCGAAAGAGCAGAGCCTCCCCGTCCCCGGGGGACAGGTAAAATCCTCCGGCGGGGTTGGAAAAACGGTTGAATACAGCGTCCATGAGCCTGCAAGCCCGCTCCAGATAATCCACTTTATAGGTGGCCTCGTAAAGCTCCAGACACGCCCAGGCCAGAAATGCGTAATCGTCCAGCAGGCCCTTTCCCTTGGATTTTCCCTCCCGGCAGCTGATGTAAAGCTCACCCTCCCCGTCGGTGAGGGAGGTGGAGATAAACTCCAGGGCCTTCGTGGCGCTGTCCAGGTAATCAGCCTTGCCCAGCGCCCGGAAGGCCCTGGCGTAAGCCGCGATCATCAGGGCGTTCCAGGAGGTAAGAATCTTGTCGTCCTTGTGAAGCCGGTACCTGCTTTCGCGGTATTTCCGCAGCTTTTCCAGCAAGGCTTCCATATGGGTATCAAGGGGGCCAAGCTCCTTCCCGATGCGGTTTGGAATGCTCTTTCCCTCGAAATTACCGGCGGGCGTGATATCGTAATGGCCGCAGAAAATGCTTCCATCCGCCTCCCCCAGCGCTTCTGTGATTTCCTCCGGGGTGAAGGTGTAAAATTTCCCCTCCTCGCCGCCGATGTCCGCGTCCTGCGCCGAATAAAAGCCTCCATCGGGGGCGGTCATCTCCCGGCGGATATAGGAAAGCGTCCGCTGGGCCGCCTCCCGGTAAAGGGGTGCACCCGTCACCTGATAACAGCTTACGAGCGCCATTACCAGGAGGGCGTTGTCGTAAAGCATTTTTTCAAAGTGGGGGGCCAGCCATTTTTCATCTGTGGAGTACCGGGAAAATCCGAAACCGACTTGATCGAAGATTCCGCCCCGGAGCATCCCGGTCAGCGTCCTCTCCACCTGATCCAGCGCCTCGGGCGACACCCCCAGCCCATGGCAGTCCAACAGGAATAAAAGGTTGTGAGGCCCCGGGAATTTAGGCGGCTTGCCAAAGCCGCCATACGTTCGGTCAAAGGAAAGGGCCAGTTGGGCAGCCGCGTTTTCCACAGACTCCCGATCCGGAGCCGCCCCGCCAACCGTCCGTCGCGCGCCCTCCGCGAAAGCGGCGGCTATGCGGTCGCCGGATTCCAGCAGGGACGCCTTTTCCTTCCGCCATTTCCCCCATATGGCCTCCAGCAGCTCCAGCAGGCCGGGCTGGCCATAGCGGCGGCGTTTGGGAAAATAGGTTCCGGCGAAAAACGGCTTTTGCTCCGGCGTCATAAAGATGCTGGTGGGCCACCCGCCGCTGCCGGTAAGAGCCTGGCACACGCTCATATACACCGCGTCGATGTCGGGACGCTCCTCCTTATCCACCTTGACGGATATAAACCGGGCGTTCAGGCAGTCCGCCACCTCCCGATCCTCAAAGGATTCCTCCTCCATCACATGGCACCAATGACAAGTACGTAAAATAGACATTCATTCAGCTATACCCAATAGAAAGGAACACCGGCTTATCCTCGGCTTTTGCTTTGGCAAAAGCTTCTTCACACCACGGCCACCAATCCACAGGATTGTAAGCGTGTTGCAGCAGATAGGGCGATGTTTCGTTTATCAATCTATTGGGTATTTGAGTTGAATGTGTCATAGGGCATCACCTGCCTTTCTATAAGAAATTGATTTTCATTTCAATAGTATCCCCCTCTCTGCGCCATATTATGCCTCCACTCAAAAGCGAAGCCGCTCGCTGGCCCGATTGCACTATGTTTCGTTCTTTTCTTTAGTGGGCAGACAGCGCCTTTCAAAGCAAGCAGAATATTTATCCGCTGTTATTTGTAGTAGCTCCTAAAGCACAGCTTCTTAAAAAATGTCTCCCCACATCTTGCGAAGATTTTCCGCAGAGTAATACTTCACCATGTACTCACGAAATAGGATAGCCGCTTTTGAGAGTTTGTGCGTTTTCCTCCAAGCAATGTTCATGGCACGATCTCCAGGCAGGTCAAGAATTTTAAGCAGGGATGTGTTTTTATAAAGCCCTGAAACATATGCTTGCATAGTTGTAATGCACAACCCTATTCCGCGACTAGCCAAAGATGGCATCACCAGTACATTTCCCTCGCATATATATTGGGGCTGAAACCCAGCGGCTTGACATACGGCATCAACCACCAGTCGAAATGAGATGTCAAAGTTACAACCAATAAACTTTTCATCCTTAAGTTCAATCAGGTTAATCTCTTTTCTGTTTGCCAGGCGATGAAAATTCGGAACAACAACTATAATCGGGTCATTCATCAAGATTTGTGATTCCCATTCATTCTTCGGTAGAGGGAGAGCGGTAAGCAGAAAGTCGACATTCAGCTGTTTAAGCTCTATTTTATGCATCTCGGCTTCTACATCCCGCTGAATCACATGGATATCAGGGTGGTTCTCAATAAAGTCAATAATGGAGTTTTGCCAGAAGTTCACGCTTGTAACTCCAAATGTAACACTTTGCTCAGTATGCATTTTTTGCTCTTTCAACTCAGAAAGAGCATTTTGCTGTGCCTGTAAAATTATATCGGTATATTTTTGAACGATTCTCCCGTACTCATTCAAACGAATATTGCGCCCAATGCGATCAAACAGCTTAACCCCTAATTCGTCCTCAAGATTGGAAAGGCTTGCGCTAATAGCCGAAGGCGTTACCATCAGTCTCTCTGCCGTCTTTATTAGATGCTCATTTTCAGCAACGGACTGGAAATATTTCAATTGCAGGAAATTCACAGCAACATGCCCTCCCCCTGTTTTGAACGATATGTATTATCAATATTATATCCTATGTTACTTGTGAATTCAAGCGAGCTGACGGGAGGTTTCCGGGTTGAGTAGAAGTGAATTGTTCGCAATAAGTTAATTGCAATTAAAAAAACCTAGAATAGACAAAATGATTGTGCAACATGTATAATTGGTACAAGCTACAAATTTAAGCGAGCGATCAGCACATGTGTGTATAAATGAAAGGGGAACTAATTAATGAAACAACTTCCATTGGAAGGCGTAAAGGTTGTAGAGCTTGCTACATGGGTTGCGGTGCCCACAGCCTGTAGACTGTTAGCTGATTGGGGAGCGGACGTCGTAAAGATTGAGACTACCAGCGGCGATAATTATAGGCAATGGGGAGAAAGTCACAAGACCTCCATCACGGATGATGAAAATCCGATTTTCTCCTGCACTAATATGAATAAGTCGATTGTCGCTCTAAACCTGAAGACTGAAGAAGGCGTGGCGATTCTTAAAAAGGCTATTTCGCAAGCCGATATTTTCGCAACCAATGTGCGGATCCAATCACTGGAAAAGCGGGGACTTGATTATGAATCTGTGAAAGAGCTCAATCCGCGTATTGTCTATGCTTTCTTTTCAGGCTTTGGCGTAAAGGGCGAGGATGCCGCGCGACCGGGGTATGACTCTGTTGCCTTTTGGGCGCGTGGCGGAATTGTAGACTGGACCGAACAGGAGGCATTCCCCGCCAGATTTCCGGCGTGCTTCGGAGATATTATTTCTTCTTCAGCAATCTGCTCCGGGATTCTTGCCGCGCATTGTGCCCGTGAAAAAACAGGAGAAAGTTATTACATTTCATCCGCACTTTATGCTAACTCGCTTTGGTGTGGCTATAATAACCTGATCGCCACGCAGGAACAGTACGGCTTTCCAGTTGGTATCTCCGGGTGGAACGACAAGCCGATTCATCCCTTTGCGCAATTTTACCGCTGTAAAGACGGCGAATGGATGCAAATCACCATTATGGATTACAATCAGGGGGGATTTCGCCGCGCCTGCAAAGCCATAGGACTTAACCAATATATTGACGACCCACGTTATTCCACGCTTAACGAGCTCTATAAGCCGGAAAATCAGCCTATTTTTGTAAAAATTGTAAAAGACAGATTCGCAGAAAAGACAGTTGCGGAGTGGTGTCAGATTCTGACGGAAAATGATATACCCCATGAGCGGCTGGTGCATTACAGCGAGTTGTGTAATGACCCGCAGGCATGGGAAAACAATTTCTTGCAGAACGTTACCTTCCCCAGTGGGCGGAAGGTTGTCCTTCCCAATAATCCGGTGGTTATTTCCAACTGCGAACGTTTTGGGAACGACCGGCTGCCGGGCGGCGTCGGCTGCGATACCGAAGATTTTCTAAATCAACTCGGCTATTCAGATTTGGAGATTGCGGATTTTTGCCGCAAAGGCGCGGTAGTGTGCAACAATGACCTCAAATCAGAGCGTTTGCAGACAAAATCCGAGCTGGCTCAAGCTCAATAATTTATCAAAAGGGAGGCTGAAATGATGAGTGAAGCGAAGACGCTGACTTGTGAGATCACAGGTCACATTGCATGCATCACTTTTTGCAATCCTCCGGTTAACACGTTGACAATTGACATACTGTCTGAAGTCAGAACCTGCTTTGAGGAACTGGGGAAAAACCGTGATTTGCGCGCAGTGATCTTTACCGGTAGCGAAAAATCATTTATCGCAGGTGCGGATATTAATTCTTTCGCAGGCAGAAAGGGCGGTGAAATCAGCAAGCTTGGGCAGGAGGCTCTGCAAGCGATAGAGGAGTGCCCATTGGCTGTAATTGCGGCGATTAACGGCTATGCCTTAGGTGGCGGCGTCGAGCTGGCTTTATGCTGTGACATTAGGCTTGCGGCGGATACAGCAAAATTTGGGCTGCCGGAGTCCCGTCTGGGTATTGTCCCCACTTACGGCGGACTTACCCGGCTTCCCCTCCTCATTGGTGAGGCGGAAGCGAAACGGCTACTGTTTACGGCTGAAAGGATAACCGCGCAGGAGGCGGAAAAAATCGGGCTGGTGCAAGCTGTTTATCCTCAGGCAGAGCTTATGAGCCAGGCTATGGCTCTTGCGGAAAAAATTGCGGAAAATGCGCCAATTCCGATTGCGTTGATCAAAAAAGAGATGCTGCGTGCGCGTAATATCTCATTTCAGGATAGACTACTTTCCGAAAACGCCATAGCATCGTACACGCTGGACGAAACAGAGGATTACAAAGAAGGAATAGCAGCCTTTCTTGAGAAAAGAAACCCTTTATTTCGCAACTGCTAAAGAGAAGAGAGGAAAAATGGCTTATGGGAACGAAAAAGATATGCGTCGCCGGCGGTGGCATGATGGGGCGTCAAATTGCCCTTAACGCCGCAATCTCAGGTTACAGTGTTACAATTACAGATAACAACCCTGATGTGCTCAAGGATGTCAAACAGTGGGAACAGGAGTATCTTGCCGGGCGCATTAAAAAAGGCGCTTTGACAGATGAAGATGTGCAGCAAATTATGGAGCGGTTCCAAATTGTCTCGGAATTAAGCGAAGCGGCCACGGGCGCGGATCTGGTCATTGAGGCGATTCTGGAAGTAATGGAGGTTAAAATCACTTTCTTCAAGTGCCTTGCCCAATATATCACAGATGATACGATTGTCGTGACGAACTCAAGCCGAATGGTATCCTCCCTGTTTAAGGACTACGTACCCAATAGCGCTCGCCTCGCAAATATGCATTACTTTAGCCCGGCCCTGGTGATGAAGCTGGTTGAGATTGTGAAAGGATCGCATACCAGTGATGAAACTGCACAGAAATTGGTGGAATATGCAAAAAGCGTGGGAAAGACGCCAATTCTACTGTGTAAAGAAGTCGACGGCTTCGTTGTCAATCGGGTAATCGACGGAATTTATGATGCCAGCTTTGAACTTGTGGAAAGCGGTGTCTGCACTCCTCAGGATGTCGATATCGCAATGGAATTGGGCTGTAATCACAAGATGGGGCCATTCAGGATTATGGATTTCACCGGAGTTGACCTGCTTTATCTGCAAAGAGAGCGACAGTATGCCGAGACGGGGATAAAGCCGGCTGGCTACGATATTTTGAAGGGTATGTATGAGCGCGGCGAGTTCGGTCAGAAATCCGGCAGGGGCTTTTATGATCACACTGAAAAGTGAAAATGGAAGGAGACGGGGAATGCAAAATCTGAAGGGAAAATACGCGATCGTTACCGGTTCTGGCAAAGGCATTGGAGAGGCAATCGTTAAAAAATTTCTTGAAGAAGAGATTGCGGGTGTAGCCATGCTTGAGTGGAACGAAAGCCTGGTAAATGAGACTGCCGCCCGCCTTGATCCTTCTGGAAAACGGCTCCTGCCGTTACGGTGCGATGTATCCAATTGGGAGGATGTTAAAACCGCTGTAGCCAGAGTTCTTGAAGAATATAAGACCGTAGATATTCTGGTCAATAATGCCGGCATTACACGGGATGCCATGTTTCATAAAATGACGGAGGAACAATGGAACCAGGTTATCAGTGTCAACTTGAACGCCCTTTTCTATAGCTGCAAAGAGGTCGTTCCGACGATGCGCGAAAAGCAGTATGGGAAGATTATCAATGTTTCATCAATTTCCGCTCTGGGAAATATTGGACAGGCAAATTATGCATCATCAAAAGCGGCTGTTCAGGGCTTTACAAAAACGTTGGCAAAAGAACTTGGCCCCAAGGGAATTAATGTTAACGCAGTTGCCCCTGGTTATATCATGACGGATATGGTTGAGACTATCCCAGAGGATATTTGCAATAACTGGATAAACAATTTTATTCCCTTGCACCGATTCGGGAGTCCGGCAGAGACTGCCAGCGTCGTCTGCTTTTTGGCAAGTGACGAAAGCAGTTACATTTCCTCACAATGCATCTATGTATGCGGGGGGGCTACGACAGGCTGATGGGTCTTGTTCAGTTAAGGCACCATATTATGCGAGGAGGTATTTTATGAAAGTCCTTCGTTGGCTAGATGACAATTTTGAAATGTACTTTGTTTCCACGATTTTATCCATTATGGTAGTTGTTGTAGCATGCCAAGTGTTATTCAGGGCAATTGGTTGGAAAGTGGCCTGGCAGGAGGAGATAGCCCGCTATCTTTCCGCTTGGCTCATCCATATCAGTGTTGCCTTATGCATTAAAAAGAAAAAACACATAAGTGTCGATATCCTGCCTATGTTGCTTAAGACAGAGCGGCAGCACGTTATACTGACAATAATCACCGACATTGCATTTTTCGCTTTTGCTGTGTGCGTTTTTTTCCCGGGATATGGAATTATCAACAAGCTGATGTTTGTCTCCGTGCAAAGATCTGCTTCTATGCGGATACCAATGTGGATTCCCTACTTGTCTTTTGAAGTTGGTTCGCTTATTTGGATTATCCGTCTGATTCAGGATATTTATCTGCAGCTCAAATCCCTGAAAAGCAAGGAAGGCGGGGTGAACACACAATTATGATACTTTTGTTTGGCTCTTTGGCTGTCTTTCTGTTGCTCAGTGTACCGGTAGGCGTGAGTATAGGGCTGGCTGTGGCATTGTTCCTGTTCTTTGGCAATGCCCCCCTGCCGCTTTCCTATATTGCCACAAACATGTTCACCAGTATTGATAGTTTTCCCTTATTGGCGATTCCATTCTTCATTCTTTCCGGTGGCCTGATGGATGGCGGCGGCATATCCAAGCGGCTGATTAATCTCTTCAGCACGCTCTTGTGCCGAATTCGTGGACATTTGGCTATCGTCGCAGTGGTGGCTTGCGCCTTTTTTGGTGCGATTTCCGGTTCGGCACCGGCGACAGTTGCGGCGATTGGTGCGGTAGTGGTGCCCTATATGGTCAAGGATGGCTATCCGCCCAAATTCAGCATTGCTCTCGTCGCCGCAGCCGGATGCCTGGGCATCATCATTCCGCCCAGTATCCCCATGGTCATGTTCGGGGTAGCCACAGGGGCCTCTATTGGAGGATTATTTACCGGAGGCTTCGGTCCCGGTATCTGCGCAACGATTTTGCTAAGCATTGTGGCCTATGTGCTATGTAAAAAGAACGGATATGGGCAGGATGTCAAAAAGTTCAGCTGGCGCGCGGTGAGCAAAGCTTTTCTGGAGGCCATTTGGGCCCTGGTGGCGCCCATTATTATTCTCGGTGGTATCTACGGCGGTATCTTTACCCCAACGGAAGCAGCCGTAGTGGCCGTAATTTATGCGCTGCTGGCCGGAATTTTTATATACAAGGAACTAACCTTTAAAAAGTTTATTGAAAGCTTGGCGAATTCCTGTCAATCCGTGGGCGCAATCATGCTGATCGTCTGCACCGGCATGGTTTTGGGCAAGGTGCTTGCACTTGAAAATGTTCCGGCAATGGTCAAAGACTGGCTGCTTTCAGCGACCGATTCGCGCTTTGTGATACTGTTGCTGATCAACATTATTCTTTTGATTACCGGTTGCTTCTGCGATACGACCGCTGCAATTCTGATCTTGTCGCCCATTCTCTATCCGGTTGCAAGCGCCTTCGGCGTCAATATTCTTCACTTTGGCGTAATGATGGTCTTCAACCTTGCAGTTGGCTATTTAACTCCGCCTGTCGGCATTAATCTTTACACCGCAATGATGCTGCGCCCGGAGGTAAGCTTTAAGGACATGGTGAAACAGGTTATTCCGTTTTTGATAACTATGGTTGCAGTGTTGCTCATGCTCACTTATATCCCAGATATAATCCTGTTTATACCGAGGATTTTTGGCTATGTATAGTCATAGTATATCAAAATAAATTTAAAAGGAAGTGTAGTAATGAAACTGGAATCTGTAGAAACTTTTATTATCAAAGGTCCCCCGCCTCAGATAGGTGGCGTCTATTTCTATTTTGTCAAACTGACAACCGATGATGGGGTAGTTGGCTGGGGCGAGAGCGCTATCCTTAATACTATGACCGATATGTATAAAGCTTTCGATCCAATGGTAAAAGGGGTATTTGAAGCGCAGGTCAAGGGGCGTAACCCGTTTGACAGCGAGGCTATTACGCTCAGCCTGTATAACCGTCTATGCGCAACCCGTCCGGGCTATGTGGAGTTCGGTATTGTCAGCGCATTCGATACCGCCCTATGGGACATTAAGGGTAAGTATCTGAATGTACCGATTTACAACATGCTTGGCGGAAAAGTGCGTGATAAGGTTCGCGCGTATACCTATGTCTACGCCAAAGAGAATCTGGAATCCATTAAAGAGCTGGATCAGTGCGCCGGCGAGGAGCACCCGGTTATCCACGGCCCGAATCTGGGAAAAACCTTTGAGCTTTGGCTCTCTCCAAAGGAACTGGCGGAGGCTGCCAAACGTGCCGTAGACGAGGAAAAATTCACTGCGCTGAAGTTTGATCCCATTCCGATGCCAAACATCATGCATATCCCGCCAACACCTTGGGAACTGTCACCGCAGGAGTATCGGCGTGCAGATGAAGCGGTTCGCTTGGTAAGAGAGGCGATAGGGCCTGATGTGGAAATTCTGATTGGAACCCATGGACAGACAACACCCACTGCCGCAAAGAAGCTGGCGAAAATTCTTGAGCAATACGACGTAAGTTGGTTTGAAGAACCGATTCCATGTGAGGAACAAGAGCTTATGCGGCAGGTTTTCGATTCTACGACAGTTCCCATCGCTACGGGCGAGCGTCTTGTCGGCATTCACGAATTCCGGCGCTTGTTCGCTCATGGTGGCGTAAGTTTTGCCCAGCCGGATCTCGGCGCCTGTGGAGGAATTACCTCTGCCATGAAAATCGCCACCCTTGCGGAGGCTCATTATGTGCAGATGGCTCCTCATGTATGGGGGGGGCCAATCATTGTGGCGGCGGCTTTGCAGGTCGATATGGCAATTCCCAATTTCTACATTCAGGAATGCCTATACAAGATGGGGGGCATTTGCGCAGCTATTTTAGATGAGCCGATCCGGGTAGAGAACGGCTACTTTATTCCATCGGAACGTCCTGGCCTGGGTTATAACCTGGTTGAGACACAGCTGAAAAAATTCCTGGCCTGAGGATCATAAACAACTGCCATAAACCAGATTGTAAGATAGGGATGATGCTATTTGGATCAAAGTAAAAATTCCAAGCAGCTTTTGGACGAGCTGGTGGCAAAACACAATCAGGACGCCATAAGAGCCAAAGAGGAAGGGCGGCTTGTTTGTTGGTCAACCTCTGTGGCACCGCAGGAGTTGCTGGAGACTATGGATATAACAACTGTCTATCCCGAAAACCACGCTGCGCTTGTGGGGGCCAAAAAGCAGTCCATGGACTATATTGAAAAGGCGGAGAGCAGAGGTTACTCCATGGATACATGTTCATATGCCCGGGTCAACCTTGGATATGCCGAGGTTGGTTACAGTGCCGCGGGGAATATCCCCGCTCCTGATTTGCTTTTTTGTTGCACCAATATCTGCAATACGGTAATTAAGTGGTATGAGAACCTTGCCCATATATATAAGGTTCCTCTTATCATGTTTGATACGCCGTTCTGTTATGACACCGGGGTCAATGAGCGAAGTATACAGTATATGCGAGGACAGATTGTGTCGGCCATCAAGAAACTGGAGGAGATTACAGGGCGAAGGTTTGACAATGACAAATTTCGCAAGGTTATGGATAACTCCTGCGAAACGGCGAAATGGTGGGCGCAGGCGTGCAGCTACGGTAAATGCACCCCATCGCCACTTAATGGATTTGACATGTTCAATTATATGGCGCTCGTTGTTTGCATGCGTGGAAAGAAAGAGACCGCTGAGTTGTTCCGTCTTTGGGCAGCAGAGTTAGCCGAAAAAGCGGCGGACGGGATTGGGCCGTGGAAGGATCAGAGTGAGAATTATCGGGTTTTCTGGGATGGAATCGCGTGCTGGCCATATTTGTCGAGCACATACAAAATTCTAAAAAAGAACGGCATTAACGTGGTGGCCTCCGGATATCCGAAGACATGGTCGATCGAATATGAGAGCGGCGACATTAATGGAATGGCAAGAGCATACGCACAGCTTCGCGGCAATGGAAATATGGAAATGGCAATGAATGAGTTTACAACAGCAGCTCGGGATTACAATCTGGATGGCGTGATTTTTCACTCAAACCGAAGCTGCAAGATGCTGGATCTTAGACAATACGAATTGATGCGCCGCTTTTATAAAAAAACAGGAGTTCCTATTATTATTTTTGACGGCGACCAGACAGACCCCCGAAATTTTTCAGCGGCGCAGTTCGAGACCCGGATTCAATCTCTCGGGGAGATGATGGCTGAGCGAAAAGAGGGAATACACCGTGTATGATAAGCTTAATGACCTGATACGGGAACTGTGCAGTGTCGCATCTGATCCCAAGGGCGCTGTCAAAAAGGCAATGAATAATAGCGGTAAACAGGCAATAGGATGTTTTCCTGTTTACATTCCGGAGGAAATCATATATGCTGCGGGCTTCCTTCCGATTGGCCTTTGGGGCGGCAAGACAGATATGAAAAAGGCCGACCAGTACCTGCAAAACTTCTGCTGTTCAGTGATGAGAGCGAATATGGATCTTGCCATACGCGGTACTTATGATTTATTGGCGGGGATCGTGGCGACGGGCTATTGTGACACACTAAAGTGCATGATCCTCAATTTCAGAGCTTTTTACAAAGATAAGCCGGTCATAGGCTTCGTTTGCCCACAAAACAGAGATGAAGGGCTGCAATACCTCATAAGGGAAATGGAGTATCTGGCGACGGAGCTGGAACATATTAACGGATGGCATATCTCCGACTCGGATGTTGAAAGAAGTATCGCCGTTTACGAAGCATACCGGACAGCCGCGCGTGAGTTTGTGGATACGGCACGCGATTATCCCAAAACTTTTTCGCCTCTTGTCAGGCATCAGATTCTCAAAGCAGCGTTCTTTATGGACAAGGCCGTGTATGCCCAAAAGCTATCGGAGCTGAATCAGACAGTTAAAACGTTGCCAAAGGAGCAATTTAATGGAATTCGAGCCGTTGTAACGGGAATTATGATGGACTCTCCGGCCCTTTTGAACGCGTTAAACTCCTATGGTATCACCATTGTTGCTGATGATCTTGCTCAGGAATCCAGACAATTCCGAACATCTGTAAAGCCTCAAGGCGCCCCGCTGGAACGAGTGGCCCGCAGAATTCTGGATATAGAAGGGTGCTCGCTCCTCTATGAAAAGGAAAAAAACAAAGCAGAGTTCATTCTGCAAACGGTTCGGGAAAGCGGAGCGGAGGCAGTGATTGTGTGCATGACCAAATTCTGCGACCCGGAGGAGTTCGACTATCCGCTTTTGCAAGAAGGCCTTGATCAGGCGGGCGTGAAGTCTCTTTATATTGAGGTAGAGAACCATGTAGAGGCTTTGGGGCAGATGAACACAAGAATTCAAAGCTTTTCAGAGATGTTTTAGGGAAAATGCCTTCACGGAAAGGGGGAGGAGAAGAAAATATTTAAGCGGAACCCACTCCATAGAAAAATAATTGAAAGGGAATGAAATCTATGAAAAAAGCATTTATATTACTTCTTACCGGCATTCTTGTACTTTCCCTTGTGGGCTGCGGCAACAATGCCAGTCCCAGCAGTTCTACCGGTACCTCCACTAGTAAAGCAGCGGAAAGTGCACAGGACGCAAACTCTACTTCCGACGAAAAAATTGTGATTACCTTCGCCGGAACCACTGCTGAAACACACCCTCTTGCACTCGGTGCATATGCATTCAAAGAGTATATGGAAAAAAACAGCGATGGGCGCGTAGAAGTTAATCTTCACCTTAACGGACAGTTGGGCAGCGGTCGCGAACTGGCAGAGGCTGTGCAGGCTGGAACTATAACACTCTGTGATAACTCCATTTCGAGCTATGCTAACTTCACAGACAAATACCTGGGCCTCAGCCTGCCGTTTATGTTCACCAGCAATGGGATCCTGAAGAAGTTTTTGGACAGCGATGTGCTTGAGCAGTTAAATCAGGAAGTTGCCGGCGATACCAATATTTACGCCGCAGCGTTTTGCTTCAACGGTACTCGCAGCCTTTCCAGCAGCAAATCTGCGGTTGTCAGTCCTGCCGATCTGAAGAATCAGAAAATCAGAGTTATGGAATCCCCCATGTATATCAAAATGTTTGAAGCTATGGGTGCAAGCCCCATTCCAATGGCGTATTCCGAGCTCTATACCGGGATGCAGCAGGGCACTATCGACGGGCAGGATAATCCCCCGGTGACCTTCTATACCAACGCTTTCTATGAGGTTCAGAAATACTTTACCTATCTGGGCCACACCAGAGATATCAGCGTTTGCATGAGCAATCAGGAATGGTACCTTGCACTGCCCGACGACATCCGTGAAATGTTTGACGCCGGTATGATAGTCTATCGCGATACCGTCAATGTCGGTATGGACGACATGGAGGGTTCTGCTCTTGAGGATTTGAAGGGCGTCATTGATGTAACTATTTTGAACGATGAGCAGATAGCTGAGTTCAAAGAATCTTGTGCACCTGTGTATGAGTGGTATGAAAAAGAATATACCGATTCTTATTTGGATGCCATTCGCGCAGAAGTCGACAGCATTGCGGCTTCGATTTAATCGAAGCTTTGTAAAACGCAATTAATTTCGCGGTCAGTCTCCGGCATTTATGATGCTTCTTTATGCCGGGGACTGGCTGCACTAGATTTAACACATTATCTCAATAAGAGGGACAGGCGGAGGGAATGCGAAAAAATGAGCGTGTGGAAAGTTGTTGTCACTGACCATGAGTTTGCTGATTTTAAACCGGAAAAAGAGATTTTTTCATCGTTCGGTGAAGTGGAATTGTGTGTTTATCAAACTAGAAGTGATGATGAAGAGACGTTGATGGAAATTACTCGGGACGCGAATATTGTGATAGCCGCTTATGCGCATATTACAGAAAAAGTAATAAATAATTTTGAAAAATGCAAAGCCATTATTCGGTATGGAATTGGAACCGATAATTTCGATGTGGAAGCCGCTACCCGGCGCGGAGTTTACGTCTGCAATATCCCTGATTATGGTATCGATGAGGTGGCTGCACATGCTGTTGCACTGCTTCTGACGCAGATCAGGAAAATCCCGATGCACAATAAGACGATGAAAGAAGGCGGATGGAGCTATACCCCTGCCTGCCCGACTTATCGAATCGCAGACTCAACCCTCGGCTTGATTGGATTTGGAAGAATGCCCAGGCGCGTCGCGGAAATGATGCGCGGCTTTAATATCAATATCTTGGCCTATGACCCTTATGTAAACAAGCAAGCAGCGCTGGATGCGGGAGTCCGGTTGGTGGAGTTAGATGAACTCTGTAAGGAGAGTGATTATATTTCCATCCATTGTCCGCTGAGTGATTCTACACACCACCTGATTGGTAAGCATGAGTTCTCACTGATGAAAAAGCGAATGGTTCTTGTCAACACGTCGCGGGGGCCGGTCGTTGATGAGGCGTCGCTGATCAAGGCGCTTGCTACGGGGCAAATCGCAAGCGCGGGGCTGGATGTTTTTGAGAAAGAACCCCTGGCGGCAGATTCCCCACTCAGAAATATGGAAAATGTCGTATGCACGCCTCACGCTGCATGGTATAGCGAAGAATCCATACTACTGATGAAAACAAAAGCGGCGCAGGAAGCTGTAAATATTTTGGCGGGGAATCCGCCGTTCCACCCGATTAACCACCTAATGTTATCAGAATTGGAAATATAGAGGCTTGTGATTTAGTATAGATATTGCCTTGCCTCCCTAGTTAGTGGAATTGCAATCACATTTTAGATCAATTGATATCATTTGCAACTGACTTATTTTTTAAAAAGTAAAGAGGGATGAAGGAAATGACAGAAAGAGAAATCGTTATTGTAGACGGTGTGCGGACTGGTTTCGGCAACATAGGCGGTTCCTTGCGCGATTTCTATCCTACAGAGCTGTCTGCCATAGCTGTCCGCGGACTGTTGGCGAAGACCAAGATTCTGGAACACGGTGGCAAAGTGGACTCTCTGTTCTGCGGTTCCGCTTTTTGTGACGCGCAGTCCATCAACCCTGCGCGCTATATCGCCTTGGCTTCAGGTTTGCCTTATGAAACATCCGCCACCTATGTTGAGATGCAGTGCGGCTCTGCCATTAATGCCATCAATCTTGCCGCCTGGAAGATGCTCGCCGGTGCTGCCGATGTCATGATTGTGGGGGGGATGGAATCGCACAGTCAGGTTGTTGCCAAGTTTCCCACCTCCGTCACGCCCTATAAGAACATAGCTCCTGCGGCCATCAACCAGAAGCTCGCCCCCACCGCTGACCAGGACATTTCCATGATAGAAGTCTCCGACGGCATGGCGAAGCGCTGGGGCATCAGTCGGGAACAGTGCGACGAGTTTGCGCTCCGTAGCCAGCAGCGTGCCAGCGTGGCCATCGACAAGGGTTATTTTAAGGAAGAGATCGTTCCCATTACCATCAAAGGCAGCAAGAAGACACCGGACATTTTTTTTGCCGAGGACGAGTTTGTGCGCAGAGGTACCAGCATGGAAAGCCTCAATAAGCTGAATCCTGTGCTGGGGGGAAACGGTGTCACCACTGCGGGTAATGCCTCCGGTCGCAACGACGGCGCGGCATTTGTGTTGATGATGACTGCCGAGAAGGCAAAGGAGCTGGGTTATACATCCTATGCCCGCTGGATATGTGGTACCGATTATGGTGTCGAACCGCGATACATGGGCATCGGTCCGGTATACTCAAACCTGATCACGCTGAAGCGCGTAGGACTGAGGCTTCGTGATATTGGTGTGTATGAGTGCAATGAGGCATTTGCAGCTCAAAATCTTTCTGTCATCAAGGAGATGGAAATCCAAACAGGTGAAAAGATTGACCAGGCAAACTGGAATCCCAACGGTGGCGCCATTGCGTTTGGCCATCCGAACGGTGCTTCCGGAGCTCGGATCTGTATATTCGCCATGAAAGAGTTAGAGCGCAGGGGCAGTAAGTATGGCCTGTTTTCTGCCTGCTGTGGCGGTGGTCACGGCGTCAGTATTCTAATCGAGAATCTGCGCAGGTGAATTGACGCAGCGGAGTCCGGTAAAGGCAAAGGGCCACAGGTACGAGCACACGAAGAGCGGGGTTTGCCCCGCTCTTCGTACATTTATAGGAAGCGGCGCTGCATTTCCTTCGCTACGCAGATCAAGAACTGCGTAGTATTGATTCATGCACTTCATTGTGGTAACTTTAGAAACAATGAAATACCATGAATAAACCCAGGCTGAACAGCCAACGGGGTCGAACTTTGCACGCAGTTGGGATTTATTGCTTTCCGGTAACACAAGTCATACAATAAATGCAGTTTGCAACAAAAACGGAACAGGGCTTTTGATTTGCCCTGCTCCGTTTTTACATGTGTTGCATAATTGGCGCTACTTCCGCTCTAACGCCCCCTCGCTGATGATAATCTCCCCGGCGTATTCGGTCGTAAACCGCAGATACCCGTTTTTGTCTATCCAGTAAGCGGGCTTCTCGATGCGCTTGTAGCTGTTTGCCTTTTTATCATAGGAATAGAAACAGAGATTTTCCGTATCCATGCCGGATAAGTCTACCCGCGCGGCGATCTGCACAGGCTGGCCCCAAGCGCCCTGCTGCTCCAGATGAATGACCCGCACCTTATTTTTGAACCACTTCTCAAAAATCCCTTTGATACTGTTTATCGCGTCGCCCTCGACCCGGCCGGAAAGCAAAACATCCGTTGTAATGGCAGAGGGATTTGTGAATTGCACGCGCACCTGCACCGCGCCGTCCGCCGTCGTGTCGTGTATGTAGGGGGATTGGCCGAACAGCTTCCACAAACCGGCCTTAACGCCTGCGGAGCCGCTGTACCTTGTCCGCGCGGGAGGCCCGCTGCGTATCGCCGCCTCAAGCTCCGTCTTGGTATACCACTTGAACGCGGGCGCGGCGGTATAATCGACTCCACTTTTGGCGGAATCGCTGCCGCTGTCGCCGGACGAGCCGCCGCCAGTGCTGTTTTGCGTCCACTGCGCCGTTACGGTCATATCCGTGGTCACGTTTGAAAAAGATTTATCCCAGCCGCCGAAGGTATATCCGCTGCGTGACGCCGTTGGCGCTGTCGCCGCGCCTCCATCGGGTACGGACTGCACCAGCTCCCCGCCCCCGGTGCGTGTGCCGCCCGCAAGGTCGAAGGTGACGGTGTGGTATATCGTTTGCTGTGTGGAATCGGTGACGTTGACCGTCACGGGGATGTTGGCCGGCGTTGCGAGGTCGCCGCCGCTGAAGCCTATCGCTATTGTTGTGCTGCCTGTTGACAGGCCGGTGACGGTGATTGCCGCGTCGGTGGTAACGGATGTTTGACTTAACGAAATCATGCTCGTGTCATAGCTTGTAAGGTCGGCCCCGGCGGCCTGATTGCCGGATTGCCCCAGCGAAATGGTCAGCCTGCCGGTGGGGTTGCCGTTCAAATCCAGATTGAGCGTCCTGGGCGAAACTGACAGATCAACCGGCGCGGCGTCCACCGTCAGCGTCGCCGCGTTGCTGATAGCCTCGTGCCAAACAAAATCGGTTACGACGCAGCGGTATTGCTTCCCGCTGTCTGCGATCGCGACGCTTGTTAGCGTTAGCGTGTCGGTCGTCGCGCCGGAATAGACGCCGCCATCGGTTATATCCGCCCCATTTAGCTGCCATTGATAGGTCAGCGGAGCCGTGCCGCCGCTTGCCGATACCGTAAATGTTGCGTCACGGCCCGCGGTGACTGTTTGGCTCGCCGGGCCGGTTGCGATGCTCGGCAAAGACGGATAGCCCGCATCGTTCGCATCAGGACGGCCTGTGAGGTCAACCGCCGGACCGTCTGCCGTGGCGGAACTGCCGCCGTCAACGGCAACTTCCGCTCCGTTACTATTGTTGGTTCCCGCGCCGCCGCCGTTGCCGCAAAGCGCGCCGTTGCCGCCCGTCGTGCCACTGGTTCCGCCCGTGCCGCCGACGCTGTCGGAAACCAATTTACCGCCTGTGATGGTAATGGTGCTGCCCGTGCCGCCGCTAGAGTTGTTGGTGCTGCCGCCGCCGACGCCCGCACCACCGCCGCCTATGCCGGCGCCGCCGCATAGGTCGATCGCGGCTGTTCCGCTTACGGCCTCCACATACGAATTAGTGATAGTAATAGAACCGCTTGCGCCACCCGCGGCATTACCCCCGCCACCACCAATGCCCGCGCCGCCGTTTGTGCCCGCAGCGATAATCGTGGCGTGGTTGATGGTTATATCCCCGCTGGGCAGGCCCTGATTCCCGCCGATGCCCGCGCCGCCGTTATTCCCTGTCGCTGTCAGCTTGCCGGGGCCGGTGATGGCGAGGGATGTGGCTGCCGGAACTCCCACGCCCGCAAGCTTATTGGGGCCCGTCGCGGTATTATCGCCGATCAGCACAAGGCCGCAGCCCATGCCGCCCGCCCGTATGGGGTTGTCGGCGATTGTGCCTGTAATGTCCGCGTCCTTCAGCGTGAGGGTGACGCCCGCGTCAATCACAACGGACAGGTTGCCGTGCGTCCCCGTCAGGCCGATTCCGTCCGCCGCGACGGTGATGACCGCGCCGTCATTGGCTGTGCTTATGTTATACAGCCCCGGCGTATCCAATGTGAGATCGCCGGTGTTTTGCAAGTCTGTCGCCGTCGCCGCATACGCCGTCACCGGCATAACCGCCAGTCCGCCCAGCGTCAGACATACCGCCAGCAGCAGGGACAGGATTTTGCTTGTCGCTTTGCTCATTTCTCATTCCTCCGGTTTTTTTAATTAATATGACTATCCAAACGGAGCATAATATGATAAAATGAAAGAAAATGGTGCGGGGATGATAAGGGGATGATAAGGGGATGATAAAATGGCGGGACAGGAAGCAATGAGCCTGATGGAATTTAT
>Ga0153947_1000094_pt1 | contig 37911 bp, 43 predicted proteins | sample TSNJ031MetaG_FD_104697 | JGI IMG/M metagenome (GOLD analysis project Ga0153947, IMG submission 104697) | Attine ant fungus gardens microbial communities from New Jersey, USA - TSNJ031 MetaG | ecosystem: Host-associated > Fungi > Mycelium > Unclassified | place: USA: New Jersey, Wharton State... | reverse complement strand
ATTATGGTGCAAATAGTTTCTGAAACGCTGTCAAAGGCAAAGACGATGTCGGTGAGTTGCAGGTCATCGATTTTTTTCACTGGTTCTTAGCTTCAAGCCAAGTTTGTATTCTTAGTCCGAATGATATCGGTAAGCCTCCTTTGTAGCACCGTCAAGTTATTGATTGACGTTTCAGAATATGGTATTGCTGTCTGGGCGATCCACCTCTTCGGGGGCATTGTCACGTACGTTCGTAGTCATCATCCCCGAATGTGGCGAATTCAATCCTCTGTTAGCCCAGGAAATCCCAACTATACTATCGACGAACTTGCACATCTAATCACCCTCACTAAGTGCACACTGGTTGTCGCCCATCCATCTTGTCAGAAAACCATTCTAGCAGCTGCCCATGCAACGGGACTCCCACACTCTCGGGTCGTATTTTTAAGGGAAGCGCCCTCTCAACATTTTTGGACCGTTGATTCCTTGATTGCCTTTGGAGAAAGTTCACCAGATAGATTTCAAGAGAGAAGGTTTTTGAGTGGCGAAGCACGGAAAGCACTTGCGTTCTTATCGCTGTCCAGCGGCACAACAGGTATGAATCCCAGTTGTCTACTCGACCCAGGTTGATTTCTCCCAATAGGCAAACCAAAAGTAGGCCTATTTGTTGGTCAGCAAACTACCATCACTTATTAGAACGCAAAGGCTGTGGCAATAACACATTTTGCTCTGATTGCCAATGTATTATTGAAGGTGGCACACTTCAAAATCAATGATCCTTCTTGGTCGAACAAATTAATGTGCCCCGGTGATGTCAGCCTAGGGGGTAGGTTATATTGTTCATTGATCGTTTGAGCTTTACTGATAGATTTAGTTCTCCCATTCTTTCGTGAGTTTGTCATCTTTTTCGTCGCTACACCAGTATTCATTCTTTTTCAGACATCTTTGGTCTTGTTTTCAACGTGAGCTTTCTATTGATTTGGTTGGACGCTCCTGTGAGATTTTTTAAGCTCCACTTCCAAGTATTTTGTGGGGTATGTAATCACCGCCGTCGAACGTATGAATTCTGATTCAACCCGAGCACATCAGATGTCCATTGTCGTTGTCCCTAAATTCAACTTCACTCAATTTTTGCAAAGCATTGTGAAGTACCGCATCACAAGTCTCAAGTATTCCTGAATTCGTTTTAGTCGCAACGTGACCGGCTAACCTTTGTTTGAGTCTGGTTCCCTCACAGATCCTTCTCCTCTGTAAGCAACGAGTGACCGGGAAGTATGATTTAAGTCACGTCAAATTTTGTATATCGGGAGCTGCTCCACTTAATGGAGAACTTTGTGCATCCTTGAGGCGAATACTTCCGAATGCTACTATCGGTCAAGGCTATGGTAAGCACTGCGCCTCTTGCACCATTGTAACTGATGCTCAGCCTTTGAAGGTCTTACGGAATGCGTTGGGTCAGTCTGCGTAATCCCCCCAGAAGCCAAAGATGCTACCGTTGGAAGTGCTGGGAGGCTAATGCCAGGACTCAAGGCGCGAGTATTAAGGTCTGACGGTTCCCTCGCCGGAGAAGGAGAACGAGGACAGCTCTTCGTGACTGGACCTTCTATGGCATCCTATTACCTTGACAGCCCAACAGCGTACGTTCATCTGACTTTTCCTGGTTGCGACTGACAGCTACCCAGGACGAAGGAGACATTTATTGATTCCTGGGTCTGTACTGGAGACGACGTGATCATCCTAAATAACGAACTATTTGTTGTCGATCGTGTCAAGGTACAAAAACTTCGACTGGGCATTTGTCGAAAAGCGAGTTAAGCATGTTTTTCAGGAAATTTTCAAAGTGAAGGGTTTTCAAGTCACTCCTGCTGAACTTGAGGGACATCTTCTGTTGCATCCTGATGTCGTCGATTCTTGTGTTGTCAGTATTCCCGATGATTACAGCGGCGAGCTACCCTTGGCGTATGTCGTCCTTCGGCCAGATGTGGCCGCTCGGGTCGAAGGCGATCCAAAAGCTACCCGACAATTAAAACAGGTCATTTTCAAAGTGAGTAAAGTTGAATACTTTTGCTGCCGACCTTGACATCTGCATGTAGCATGTAGCTGATGCAAAGTCCCAGTACAAGTGGTTGACTGGTGGTATTGAATTCATTGATTCCATACCAAAGAACCCATCAGGCAAGATCGTATGTCGTAGAGCGTACGAGCCGTGATAGTTTTGTTGATTATTTGTACTCCTAGCTTCGGCGGGTTTTAAGGGAAAAGGCTCGCTCTGTGTCAAGACAAGCCAGCCGACCGGCAAGGTTGTAGACATGAAACATAATTTGACTATGCAAACACCTCCCTACTTCTGTAATGAGAGCTAGTACTATGCATTGAGCTATATTTGTGCATGTTTGACACTTATGATTTTGTGGTACCGGTACATTGAGAGCCTCCACTCCTATCACCATTTCCATCGCAAAGGATGGTGCGACGGTTTGCGAATCAAGTTCATCAGCAAGTGTCGCGCCTCATGCGCGCGAAATTTATTCAAAACGAGCCTGTTTGGTTTCGAGCTGTCCTTCAGTACCCTCCTGTTCCCCTTCCAGCAAAAGCTCCTCCTTCTCGGACAGAATACGATAACCGGATTCCCGAGCCGTCCTATGGATCAGGGGAGAGAACAAATCTGAAAAGAACAAGGAACAAACCACTGCCCATACAGTATATCGAAGATGACCTACGAAGACAGTTCTTTCGTGATCATCCTTTTGAAGCATTTCGCCCTAGAACATTGGTCGAGGGAATGGCAATTGATCCACCACACTCTGTCTCAGGAAAAGCATGGACAAGGTTACGCCAGAGAGGGAGGAATCCTATACCCGAGGAGTGCGTCCCTTTTTCATGTCTCGTACCGTTATTTGATTTTTTTAGTGCAATCCGATTTGCGATGAACTTACACGAATATCAGGGCCTTTCTCTGTCAGATGCATACTGTCGTGCAGTTGCCCAATTTCGTGCGCTTCGTTCCGAACACCACATCGCTTCGGTGTATGCTGCATATGAAGCAGAAACTTTTGGCTCCACTTTTGGGCGGTCAGAAATTGAGAAAGCGTTTGAGCGAGAGAAGGGGGTGTTAGAAACGTGGAAGCAAGAGGAACAAGTGGATGAGAGTGCTCGAATGGCGACGAAGAGATGGAGGGCAATCATCGAGAGAGATCCTGCAGAAGGAAGCTGGACCAAGGGTGAGGAGTATGTACGGTTGTGGAAGGCGAACATTGAACCAGAGTGTGCACCACAACTAACTGAGCCTATGACTGAGGCTTCGGCAGATACTGTTCCACCTTAGCATCTTCAATGCATGCAACCTCCTTAACACGCACTAAGTAATTAATGGATCTTTCTCAATCGCAATTTTTCTTCTAAGAGATGCGCGAATCAGGTGTACATGTGAGGTCAAAAATGTACGAAGTTTTAAGAGCTTGCTGTCGCCTTCACTCTTGCTTGGGCCGCTTGGGCTGCATTCATACCCATCCATGTTTTCTCAACCAAACCCAACAACTTCTGCATGTCCGAACTCCAGTCATTCATTACTTCTTCGGCGCTTCGTTTGCTTCGGAAGTTCACGATACCGGCAGGCCGGTCAATACGAGCCCATATAGTTCGGGATACGACAAGACGAGACAGAATTTCTTCCGTCTGTTTCAGAGAAAGATCTAGCAATGATTTTAATCGTTCAAGTTTGATGCGGGTGTAGTATTCAGCAATGACACGGATATTCTATGCATAATGAATAATGAGTGACTGTGTTTTTCAGCATCGGTTTCGAGCACTGACATGTTCGATCACACGATCATGCAAATCTTCCCATTGCTGTTCTACTTTGAAGACCTGGGTCTTGCGCAGGAAGTCACCATAGATGCTCTGTATACCAGGCCATCTCATCAGCTCTTTTGTAACGAAGCACTTAACAAGATTACTTAAGACAGAGAAATGAAAAGCTGATCTGAAGGAATTGTAGAACGAACATACTAATGCAGCTCCAATCGGACGAGGGCAGGATCAATATAGAGGTGGTGAAGCATGTCAGATTGTTCATTATTGTATGGTGCAAGGACAATGTAGTACACAATGTGTTCCAATGCCTTGAAGATCATTTAGCCATGGATAAAGTGGAAGAAACCATGTCAGCTTACAGTCTTTCCCTTGCCATTAACATCTTCTTTGATAGACGGTGTCTCCCATACTTTGTAATAGTATTTTGCAACATCGAGGTACGCGCTATGATGTAGAGCGTGCTGTATCATGAGATCATAGTACTTTAGTCTAAGGTCCTAATTTTAACGTTGAGATCGACGATTCGGTAAATCAGCGTATATACGTACTTCATTCTCTTTTTCTGTCAAAAATTGCTCATTGACTTTCCTGCCACCGGCACGAGCCTTGACCCATTCAGCCTCACCACCACCAAGGGTATCTTTCCCGTCTTTACCCTTGCCCTCCTCGGCGTCTTTGATTCTTGCAACGGCAATAAGGAAGCGTATCTGTTCTAGGATGAACTCCGTTTTTTCTCGACGTTCCATGGATGAGTAAGTTTCAACTTGCAGGTCATTCAAAAGATCAGATGCAGTTTGTAGCGATTCTCTAACTTTTTGCGGCACCGTAGCCCCTTTGGAGGCGCCCTCATAGTGGTGTGAAAGGAGGAGGGTCACACGGGCTCGGGGAGTTTCAAGGAAGATCTGAAAACAAATTTTTATAGTAAGTGATCCACTCAAGAAAGTGATAGAGATTGACCTTGCCCTCGGTAACAATCCTGAGGGTCTCTACAAGCTCCAACCACTTCTCTAGACCATCTCTAGATTTGATCTCGGGTAGCCATTCAATTGTTTGCTCGACAAATGCCTGGATCACAGCTTTTAGTTGACCGTGCTTCTTGCTCAGCAGATGAATATTTGAGTTTAGGCGCGGATAATCTCGAGCATCGTACGCATGTTGTCCAATCGCCTTTGCCAAGCGGGTCGTGGAGGCGGCATCGGCTGCCTGATTTCAAGCTTAGCAAAAAAATACATCTTGGAACGGATCAAGTTACGAACATTTCTAGTCTGTTTCTCTAGGGCAAATAGTTTATCAAGAGCCTCCTGGAGCCTTCCTCTCTAGCGCAATCAAAGGGATAATTAGCCAAGTTCGTGCTGAGCCATACAATCGCACCTTAGCGAGATTATCTGCTTCTGGAAGTAGCTCATTCACCTCTGAGGTAAAGTCCTTTTCTTGCTTCTTGTCGCTCATATGTGTAGGGCTCTCTGAATATTGATCTCAATGACGCGTCGTGATGTTGTCGTGATGTTGTTGATACATGTTTGGCTGAAGTGTTGCATGTCCCCGAGAGTAAAAGAATGGATTACATGGACAAGAGCACATAAAGCATAAAAGACATACGACGGCATACAGGGCATGACCAGGTGAGCAGTAATCTACATACACGAAGTCTTATTTTTCAAATAATTAGTGTAAGAAGTGGACAGTTTCCATTGAGATATCGTTCTCCGTCGAAAAATCAGCCTCAGCTTGGGCTTTCTTGCGTCTGAAATTTCCAAGAAATTCAATGACACGAGAGGGCAGGGAGGTCGAATGGAAAATGAAGATGCGATAAATGCCAGAGAAAATCGCGTAGACGTGCTTGTTCTGCCATCCCACATTTTGTCGTTCTGGCATTGATCCCTCTGTGATCTCCACTGGTTGTAATTCAGTGGCTATCGAAACGGAGATGGCAGTTGGATGAGCATCAATGGAAACCTCAGCGTGTGTGACCGTTTCTCCGATCCCAACGTCCTTCACTTCTGGAGTTGCGTCGATACAGATTGAATGCTTCTCGACGGTTGCATTAACACAACGGCTGACAAATGAGGGTGTAGCCTGGATATTCGCATTCGTGGTCTGAGGTCGTACTTGGATACCTATGTTCAGCTTCTCAGCGATGGCCTCAACGGACTTGTCAACCATTACTCGCTCAATTGGAGGAGGGAGCTCGATCGCAAAAGAGCGATCGATACGTCGCATAGACTGCAAATGTAGCAGCATATCAGAGACTTGCTGCCAGTTTCTGTCGTGAGTCTCGTCATAATGTGGCCTGTTTTTATCCTGAAACCACTTGATAGATTCCAAGTAGGGCGCAAGGTGACTGAGAAGAATCGTGACCTGTAAGGGGTGCTCGATCCATGAATTGCTTAAATGGATTCGTCGAAGTGAGGGTGACGACAATGTGCGATTCTGAAAGACGGAAATGTGACCTGGCTGAGCATCAACATTGACTTGAAGAATCTGCAAGTTCCTGCAGCCTCGTGTCAACCATCCAATAGACTCGAGGCTGATCTGAGGCCTGCTTTCCTGAAAGCGAGCCAAGGGGCAGAGTCGTAACACTTCTAGGCTCGGACACGCATATCCGACGGATTCGAGATCGGCAGGTGTAAAGATACAAGATCCAGGGAGGTCGATGTCAAGGCGGAGGAGGTGTGGGAGATAGGTAAAATCTTGGAGGGGAAGTGGCACGTTCGAATCGCCCTTGGGGATAGACTTGGAAGTTGCAGTGATATGAAGCGATCGGAGACATTGTCCAAACTTTCCACAGACTAGATGGCAGAAATTACTCCAATATACACTCTCTGGTGGGTCCTCTATGACTAGATCGAGGTGCTGGAGTTCGGAAGAGAGCTGGTCGAGGAAGACATTGATAATAGCAATCTCTCCAGTGAGTCCAAGTTTCTTCAATCGTTTGTAAGGTCCAGCCTGATGACCGACAGATTCATCGTCATTCGTCATACGAATGACCGATCTTTTGAATCCGGAATAATTGAACTCCTTATTAGAGAAGACACCACTGTCGTGGCTGCTGACAGAGCCAGGAGTGTCGTATCCCGATTCTCTGACCTTCTCGAAAAAGCCTTCGACCGCGGTGGGTGACATGCCGGTCAAGTTGAGCTGTAACGTTCTGAGCTTCGGGAGTTTCGCAAACCATTGGCCTACATTAGGGCTCAGAGCCCTTGGTGCTACTAATTCGACTTTTTCAAGCCCCTTCTGGTTATGCAGGAGGTCGGTGAAGTCGTCAGGAAGGGGTGTGGGGGATACAAAGGAGAAGCCTGTAAGCTTTGTATGACTAGAAATGCCTGTGAGGAGATTCTCGATTTGTCCGAGTCGTGAATCGACCTGCAAGTTGATGGTTTTCAAAGTGGGATTGAGGAACATGGATAAACGCTCCAGTCCAGATGCCGTCTGAACTTTCCATGTCAACTCTTCAAGATTCGAAAAAATAAACACACGCGGTCGGTCTTCAAGTAGAGAGAATGCCGTAGCCAAATTATTGGTGGCCTCATTGTATGTAATACACCGAACTCTGTCGCAGTACCTGATAACGTCAATCCAATCTTCACTCCTTGGTGCTTTGATCTAATGGTGCACCATCAAATCACTGCACGCTGGATAGGCGAGGGTTTGACTTACTAGACCGAAGCCCGGCTTGCGGGCTTTCTTCATAATATCATTTGGGAAAAGCCCTATAATAGGGACGAAGGAGTCCAGCTCTCGCCAAAGAATGTCCAATGCCAGATCACAAAATGCTTTACAAGTCCTTGCAAACCTCGAAAGCGAACGCTTCCCATTTGAAGACTCCATGATTGTTTCCAGAAGCTTTCTCATTGCCTCTGGGTCGCAGAAGAGCCGGAGGATGGGCGTCTTCACGATGGGCCTGGAAGGAGCCTTCACATTAGTTTGGTGGTGATGTCCACGGCTCCTGCTGTTTCGACCGGTTTTCTTAGCCATTGAAGAAAATCAATTAGACAATGAAAAAAATAAAACAAAGGCTCTCAGAGTCGAATCCAGCAGCAAGAACAAAATGGAGTGGTAGTAGCAGGTATGGAACTAGTCCACTGTGTGAGGAAAACGGAGCTACATCAACCGAGGCTTATAGAGCTGCAACAATGAAGTGTGTGGTGTACACGCTGTTGTCGCTCATTTCCGGGCGGTTTCAGGTTTACACACATGTCTGCTAAGAATACTGGGTACTTGCTGTAAGGATGAGCTTGGAAGATCAATTGGACCGAGCATGCACTTGGAACGAGGCTGGTAGAGTTGAAATGAATGGGTATGGGATAGGCAAGCCATAATCAGCTCAAAAGCTACAATCAAACTGTTTGTTGTGTGTTCAGCTGCGTCAGTCGGAAAATCATACATTGATTACCGTTGTGCTTGGACGTTGTGAAGAAAGCAACATGATAAAGATAGAACCTCCACGATACATCTTTCGATTATCCCAATTCCTCTAGGTGATAATGGGTCTCTGATAACTCGCCAACCTCCCAAGGGACGGGGTCCCCTTCCCATTCATCTGATTCATCGACCCCTCCTTCGTCTCCGGCGAATTCATCTCTTTCGTCTTCTCCTACACCCCAGATTTCACCCCCTTTCTTCGGGTCATAGTGGAGCACTCTTCTGCCGGACAGTAGACGCTTCACAATTTTTTCCTCTTCATGCTCAGTCTGTTTTGATTTTAGAGATTCCAATACTAAATTACGATGCAATCTGCTGGGCACTCCCAACTCCTCGTCATCGACACTGACATTTGCATCTGTATCTTCATCTTCATCCACAATGGCATAAGTATCATCATTGTTACTCTGCTTCACAAGCGACGCTGAACCCTGACTGCGAGGCTGAACGTAGCTTAATATCGGATCTTTGATCTCGAAATCATTCTCTTCTTCCACTAACACAGTACGTATACCACGTGAATGGTGAACAATGTTTACAGTGTGGCGCATGTTAAAGTCGTCGGAGCTGCCTTCGCCATCGTTGTCCGTGTCTTCCATCGTGTCATGATCTTGGAGTCTGGGTTTCTTATGATTATTACTCTTGGAAGGGTGGATAGCGCGTGTGCCACTGGATTTGGACTTCCCTGGCAGACGTGAGGTGTTTGGGTTGGGTGATGGCGGAAGCAATTGTGGAGTGGAGGTAGGCAATTTTACAGGGGGTGGGAATTCCTTGGTATCGTCGGTGACCGCACCATTCCCATGATCGATACTCGAAAGCATGGATTCGTCGGACGCCCGAGTTAGCTCAAGCGATCGCTTTCTGACGTTGTTGTTAGTGAGGGGTAATGTTGACTGGATTAGTTTAGATCGTGACTTCGTCAGTGCCGAGGCGTTTGATTTCACAGAGGGACCGGGTTTGAAAGAAGGCTTCTTGATAGATCTCGAATCATCATTGAATATATCCACGTCCATTTCAGGAAGCTTGGTCCTTGGTAGCTTAACATCTGCACGTGCTTTTACAGCAGGTGCACTGCTGCCAAAAAGCTCGGATGTAGAAGTTGATTTAATGGTCTCCTGAAAGAGGGTAGCGAATGCCTTGCAATTCGCTGCAGGCTTCATGGGACTGTCGTCAACGAACGATGAATCGCCACCATCAGGATCGTTGTCCTCCTTTCCGTCACTTTCATTGCTATCAGTGTCGTACACCAGGGCTTGTAATTGTAATTTCGGAAGCGGTGGGATAGCTGGTGATAGCACACGCCTGCGTTTCTCCTTGTTGGGTGACGGAGACACCGGCTCTCCCCTGAGACGTTTCCGCGCACGAGAGATAGCAGAAGGTAATTCCTGTGATAAGCAAGAAGAAGTTGATGCTTGTGTTGGTTGACTGAGGCCAGGAGATGGCTTTGTTTCCAAAGTCCTTTTGGATTTTTGAGGACTCGCAAATGGATGTGATGTGGACTTAGAGGAGGTGGATGGGATCGATTTCCTCTGCTTTCCTTTATCCTTCTTTTGTGGAGAAAATGGGTTATAACTTGCAAGAGGTATAGTCGTCTCGACAAAACGGGAAGCAGAAAGCAGGAGCTTGGAGGTCAGATTAGAAGTCAGATCAGAGGTCGAAAACGTCTGCCTCGGAGGTGTAACAGGTAGACCCTTGGGTTGTAAAGTTGTATCAGAAGTAATGTTGGCAGATTTAGATAGCTTCTTGTAAAGCTTATATTTCTGAGCTGGAATCATGAAATTGGTACAACACAAGATAAATGAGTTCAACGCGACGCACCAACCGTGGGCTGCTGCTTGATATCATCAATCGTCGGATTCCTACCGTTCGTATTTCTGAAGCCTCTTTCCCATGTTTTGATTTCGGCGCGGACACTCGCTAGTTCGGAGGACATACTTCTCGATGAATAAAATCCAGCTGGCCCAGGTTGTGGTGCGGCACATGACAAAGATGTTGAATCACGTGTCGGATGTCGCGGTGACAAGCATAAACAAGTAGTTGAACTTGCTCAACCAAACAAGACAACTCGCTTTCACGACTAAGAAATGACTACAAACGGTCCAAGACCAAGTCTCATTAATCTTTTTGATCCTCTGGTTAATTCTACTGTTAATTTGGATACCCCCTTGACTCCGCTACGTCGCGATGTTGTTGCCGACAAAGAGAATGCTAATAGCAACAGCCCTTTCAACAATAGCGACATGTCCATTTTTGTGGCCAAAATCTCGAAACCTTCCCTACACCCGCAACCAAGGCCATTGCGACGTCGATTAGTCGACATTGGAGATATGACCCTCGAGGATGCATCTTGTCCGGAGGCGCTTTTGGACGAGTCGATAGAGGACGAACTCAACGCATGCTTTGAGCAAACCACAGAAGATGACGAGAATGCAACACTGACATTTAGGGATATGGTCAAGGCCGCAACACCTATCAAGAAGCACAACGCTGCCCATGAATCAGAGGCACACATCCCTTCTCGCACGACCAGGACACCGCTGGCCAACCTGATTCTCGCACAAGCCACATCCACACCAATTTTAGAGTCGAACGATAAATCGCAGGAGGAACCTTCGATAAAGTTTATCACAGAAGGCAGTGCTCCGGAGCGCGTTTGCTTCAGTGCACTCGAGCCACAGGAGGCCGCGAAGCCTGTGTTGACAGTGAGACCTTCGGGTGCTCCTGAGGATATTCCTCTACCATCTTCTCCTGCTATAAGCGCCCCAGAATTCTTCCCCACTGTTGACATGGTGACTGAACAAGTTGATTATACTGAGGAACCTCTAAACTGCGCAAACACCGGCAGGACCATCCACTCTACGCCACATGGTTCCAACAATATCGCTAACAATGCATGGAAAAATGACAACGGAATTCAAATCGCCGGCACTGAAGAGCATATCCGTTCCGAAACCGATGCCTACTTGGAACCTAACTCGTCTGAATCTTCTAACACTTCTTCCACGGACATATCTATCCCCTCGAATTCCTCTCCTCCATCTTCACCTATGTCTCCATCCTTTAAGCCTGAATCCAAACCAGAAGCCGCCGAGGTGGTTTCCCCTGTGTCTCTGGTTACATTACGGCCTAGGCCTCCGACGGCAACTGATGATCGTATTTCTGTTGACCTCGACTCATCACTCCGTATGCACATGCATTCTGGGGAGATGTTTGATCTATTGAGCGACAAAGTGTCATTTCTGACCGTTCAGAGTGGGTTAGATTCATTTTTGACTACAACGGAAGATGATCCAAGCTTTGATCTGGAAGCGGAGAAGATCAATATGGAAAAGGGTTTATTGAAGAGGGATCCTGGCTCTCAGGGAGAGAAACTGGGAGCAGTCTTTCCGACCAAAACTCGTGTGTATCTACCCAGAAAAACGGTTCGTAACTGACGAATAATGACAGATGTCACCGAGCCACCTAATCAAGCCTCCCAAGTTGATACCTCTGGTTATTTCCCAGGTCCTGAATGTATCCAAATGCCCAATATCCCATCTACACCATCTCATTCCGCAAATGATGGTCGGATAGCTGGTATGCATCTAATATCCAATGACTCGCTCTGTTAATTCTCTTGCCCAAGGTACCACTCACAGAATCACCCAAAAACGCCTGAGTATTCCAGTTGCGATCTCTTCCCCTCGTTTAGTTGATGTTTCGCCGATGAACAAGAGTAGGTGGCCCAATCATGCTTCGCTGACTAGGCAACTCACTGTTCTTACAGCCAGGTCGATGTCGATATCCGTTTCACCTGTACAAAATGCGCCAATAGGCGCTTCTGAATCCTCGCCTGTTGCCTCTTCGGGTTCTGTGGTACCCCCCACAGTGGTTCCGGGCCAGAAAAAATCAACCCATTTTGTTACACCAAAGAGCAAAGATGGAACTACGCCAGAAATGCCAGCAATTGTCCCTGCTCCCAAGATCATTAAAAGGACAAGACCCAATGGACATGAGAGGAACGACTCCACTAGAACAGAATACAAGAGGAGCCTGGATCTGGTTGCCGGTTCAAAAGAGCTGAGAACAGTTATTACAGGGTCATTAAGAACCAAGAAACCAGTCCAGATCCCAGAGACACCAGAAAGAGCCGTAGCTAATCCATTACCTCCTGCCTCCCGGCAGGCGGCAAGGCCAAGGTCTATTGCTCCCCCTCGTCCATCTTTATCAAATGGATCGGGTCCCCGGCGCGTACCTGCCTCTGAAGGGGCACAATCCAAGTCTGTTACAGCCCTGAAATCTACAACAATGCCTCCCCCTTCCGGAGGCCCGAGGAGGGTCCTGGCGCCCTCTGGTCCAAGCGTGCCAACCTCACAGCCTCGTCCGTCCGTCGGGACTGCTAACATGAAAGCACCTGCGTTGGCTGGCACAGTAACATCTACCGCAACTTCGTCTCTACCCAAACCTGCTTCCCGCCTTTCTTTGACTTCACGTCTACCCGCGCCAAGAACTTTGAAGGCAGGAAGTTTGCGACGACCGACTTGAATGCATATTGACATTTACTGAGATAATTGGATAGGATCCCTTAATACGCACGCATATTAGAAATCTCATGGCGATAAAATTGTCTTAGGTACATCATAAATGTCATACTTACGAACCTTAACCATCGGCGCCGTCGGTGACTGAGAGACGTTTGAGACTCCTCACGGGACGTGGGTAGAATTTAGTAACCAACACATAAAACTGCGTAATTACAATCATCCGAGTCAAAGACGCTCTATGTGTTGACAAGGGACGACGTTCGACCCTTGTTTAAATTTTCACTTAATTTGCTTTCTTCCGTTCTTATGCACTCTGACTAGCATGCCTCAGCAGAAGATATCTTGGACTTACACGACACGGTACCATCTTGAGGGTGAGAAGGGGTTATTTTTCCCCATCAGTAGTCGATCAAGCGTGACGGCTACTGCTACTAACTATCCATGGACGATTGACAACCATGACGCGACCCAACCGACAACATTGCTCTGTCGCCGTACCAGTCGGATCCCTCGGTACATTGATGTTTCTTCACGCACAAAGCATGACAAGGCACCTGATACATTGGCGAACCGAAAGTGCTATGACGACCTGGCATTCTCTCCAGATCCCCTCGTAAACCCACTCTTCATCTCTAATCTCACTCCCACCTGGCGCTCAACCCCAGGCCCTGGTCATCCTACTCTCCAGAAGCAGCAGCAGGTTGTAGACGGAGAAGAAATTTATCCAGAACAGCCGCCGAATACTCCAGAACCCAAAACGGCAGCAGCTGATAATAGAAGCCAGTCACACCGGCCTGCGACAACTGACAACAACGATACGCCTCCTTCCGCAGATTCAACTCTCCTTGTGCCTGCTGTTCAGCTCCCTCACGTGCAGAGGATGCCACATCGTGCCCCCCGACCAGCCTCTCCACACCAACGCCTACAAAAAGCTCCTTCGTCCAAACCAGAACCTAAGAAACGACAGGGCTTTTTTTCTCGTCTATTAGGATCTCTCTCTGGCACAGAATCTTCTCAAAGTGGTGTGAGTTCGCTGCAGATACCTTCCAAGCTCCAGTTTTCTGACTTTATGTTGCACACTCAGCATCCTCAGACTATAACTGCTCTGCAGCCCGTCCCTATCCCTTGTCATCACCCGCAATCGTTACATCGTCCGGAAAGACCGCTTATGCCTCAGCACCCCAGGATCGCTAGAACTCATGCCGAGATGAGCAACCCCTTGATTGTACCTGCTGTCGTTGCCCCTGCTGCTGCTGCTGCCGAGTGTGCAACTGAGGATCGACGGCTTCGGCAGGACCTAGACAGGATTGACGAGCTTGACGAGACTAATCCCTTTGGACAGGCCGTTCACCATGGCGGCCCTTACGAGGCAGTTTCAAGGATTGTGCAAGAGGATGCGATCTTAGGTTTTGATGAACGACATCCCCGGAACGAGGTGTGTCAAATCTAAATTCACCTGTCGCTGGATCACTTATCAAGCTGTCCCTTAGGCCATTGGCACACAAAATCTTATTATGTCCGGTGATGTATGTACCTTCTACAACGTTTTTGTGCCATATGTCCAACTGTAAAACCCAGGTCTATAGATTCGTTCAATTAATGGCATTACAAACTCCCCTCAACTTGAGACCAGGCCAGATCCTCCTCCATGGTTTTGCCCAACCGAATCAGTTAGATCCCCATCCTTCTTTACACCCAGACTATCCGCAGCCTGATTCTGATTGGCATCGCGACCCTCAACAGCAACCTGTCATGAATCATGGTCACTCTCAATATATTCAATCTGGCCTACCAACATCTGAGTCAAGACGCTTGGTAGAACGTCCAGTATACCCACAAAAGGCTCCGTTGGTTCTACATTCAGAAGCTTCCCTCCGCAATCTCCCCACGATGGCAAGTGCCTCATCTTCGACGGACATACTCCCAGCGCGACCGAAGACACCATCTCTCTCTGCTGACAACCTTGACAAGGACGACACTGGCTTCACGATTGGTATGGCTATGATGAGTTTCGGTCAGAATAACTTGGACACGACTACCGGCTCCGCGACCTTTGTTGGGGTAGGGGGCGAGCCAAACTCTCCTGTTCCAATCAAGATTGGCCCTCATGAACCAGCGGATCCTAATGAAGACAATCCTCCGCCTTATGCATCAGATTTTCCCACAGACTCGATAGTAGGGTCCCTTCTTTTTGAACATCGGCCACGGGAACTCCCACCAATTGACTGGAACCACATGGAAGATAGTCTCTCAGTCATGCCTCAATTTCAGTCATTTCCAGATCAAGCACATTCCTCGCAGTTCGTTCCTGATCCTGATCCTGCTCCTGCTTCTTCATCACGGCACACTTACTGGCATCCGCAGCATTCTCAAGTTATCCATCCTCAGCCATACGTACGACCTAATCGAAGAGACGTTCAGCCATCAACACCCCAACAAAATGTCGTTATCAGTAACCCTGGTCTCAATCGATCTTCGACATACACTCCTGGCTTCTCAGGATCATCAACAAATCATCATATCCCAGCTCCTGCCTCTCTGAAGCCTATCAGTGGAACTCTGCTTCCCTCAAGCTTACGTGACAAAGAGTCCGATAACAGAAGTGTCCAACAGTCTGTCATAATGAATTCTAACGTTTCAAGTCGATCACAGGCAGGAAATCCTCGGAAAAATCGCTATCTTCCGAAACACCTTGTTATGCCCGCGCCTCTTCAGCCGATGATACAAAACCAGGCAACCATGCAGCAGGTTCGCTTTGATCCGCAGGTGAACGTCATATGCTCCCTTGCTCAAGCTCCTTCACCATTTCATGCTAAAACTTCAACCTCCAATCCTCAGCTACATCAAGCCCAAGAAACACAATCTAATGGCAAACTTCGAAAGCGATCGAGCTTGTTTGGTAGAACAAAGGAGCCTCCACAACCACCTGTCACCACAGTGTCTTTTTCAGCGAATATCGTGCCGACTGACAGACATGCTCGCGGTGTTGAGAAAGTGCATAAAAAAGTTCTCAATAAGAAGAAATGATTCTATATGGCTGTCGCATTTTGATACATTTTCACATATTGTGTTGGCAGTGTGCCGACCATGATCTCAATGTATTTTTTCCCTGGTTTCTCTTTTTTATTTTTCCAGATGCTGCTGTTCTCTGCCAGACATTGATTTTGCCTTTTTTTTTTCGCTGCAACATTTTTACATGCAATCACATCGATTATCAATTATCCATGCTCCTCTTTTTTTTCCCCTCTCTTTCTTTCTGATCTTTTCAGACAGTTGGTCAAATTTACACCCTGCCAGAGATTGTATTTCACTGTTCCACGTTGATATTGCTCTACGAACTGTAGTTATCATATAAAGCTGTTGTATCTTAGTAAGGTCAGATTGCAGACGTCATAAATGAGAATAGTTCTTTGCGTTCAATGAACTGACACTGTCACTGATTAACTCATGTTCAAAACCCTGACTAAACATCCTGATTTTTGAACATCCGACAGTGGGGTGCACTTCGAGGTCATTGTTGCACTTGATCTATAATTATATCGAGGGATGGAAAGTGGATTTGGACCTTCGAACTGATGACAGATGGAAGGTCTGTCAGGTTCGAAAATATGGGCTTCGAGACCTCTGATAGTAGGAGATTCTAGCTTGATACTGAAAATATCCCTTGCCGGTAGGTATCTGGTCTCCGTCTTCCCAAGATTAGACAAGACTCAGAAGCCAGAAGGAAGGGCCAGAGGTCATAAGACCAAGTCTTGATAATCAATTGTTTCGTGTCATGTCTCCTAGCGATCTAGCAATAGTGGACGTCAGAAGGACTACTCCTACCCTTGCAGAGGTGAATGACTTTATCGGCACCGCTTACGCGACTATTAGTTTGTCAGATAAATTAATCCAATCCTTGAGTCATCTTCCGGAAAGAAATCTTCTGCTGCTACAATATATTCTCTCATAAGAGAAGACGTTATTCGATCAAATGAAAAGTCGAAATGGTCTTCCTTCTGATGCGAGAACCCTGGTCAAAAAAAGACGTTGAGGTTGAATATCTCTTTATAGCTCGCGTCGTTGGGACAATAGTCTATTTTTGATGTTAGGTCCTGAATTTGGTTCACGCGGGTGATTTGATGTCTGTATTCCTCCTTCGTTCTCTAATTGCAGGCCATCATAGACTCCTCAGAGCGAGTGACATGAATACTCTCCAGAGGATACGGGAACGGTGTCAGAAGTACGCCTGACAAATTTTCTAAGGTCTAAGGTGGCTTTTTCAGGTGACCCTCTGGAATTCGTGTGAGTCATATATCTAAAAAAAAAAGGAGCCAGAGAGCCGTTTACCGGGACTTTCTTGAGAAGAGTGCCCATATATGAGGAACTTGACAAGAATCACTGGATGGTGAGAAATGAAAAACTATTATTAGCAGCGGCTAGGATCATTTTACCAGTGGATCATACAATAATTGATCAACGTCTCTTTTTGTTTCCGACTCCTGCTAATATGGCATCCCAGGGCACTGTTATCACTGATAATTTCTCACTGTTGAGTTTCCATGTTGAATGCTCAGATATATACACTATACGAATAACTCTTGAGGATCACATAACCCATTTTGAGTTCCTCGGGAAAACGGGTAGCAGCCCTATTTTCTGAAGCCGGGACTGGACTTGACCAACAACGTATAAGCGACTACTGGTGATCTAGGGTGTCTGGAAAGTAATGTTACCCCCCTGTAATCCATAAGATTATTGGGTACTACTTTGATTTCTTCCTCTTTCTGTTATTCAGGACCATGAAAATTGGGAAGAAGGAAGACGAGAGTGAATCAGAAGTGGTAACCAATAATTTTGAAACAGGTCACAAATCGGTTAATGACACCATAATCCTCCCTTTTGTCCAATCCATCCCCACATTGATCTAGTCTGAAAAACATCGGAGATATCATAGTCAGCCCCTAGTCCCTTGTATAGAAGGCATTGTTTACGATCCTTCTCCTCTATTTACGCTCAATATCTGCCTTGAACATAGGCCATAACTTGGACTCTATGTAGATAGCTCAAGTTCGACTGATGGTCCAACTACGAAACATCGTGAAAGGTTTTGAGGTTTTTCGCGAAAGCTTCAGTATTTCACAAAAAGACTATTATGAGATGTTACGATGCGTTGTGGAGTTTACTAACAATCCACCAAGTTCATTGTTGGCGCAAAGAAATGCTACAAGATCCAGGACCAAGTTACTGAGAAAATTGAGAAAGAGTTTGTTGGACGTTGAAGGCGACACTGCCTACCTCAGTAAAACGGACAAGAGACAACACCTTGGACTCCACAACATTGACGTCTTCTCCTTGCTCAAAGGGGTCTTTGATTCCCTCGTCTTCATCCAAATACAAGCTACTTCTGCGACTAGATGTCCTTGAGCGTGGTTCTCCATGCCCTAAGTTTGTGGCTCTGCTCTACAACTGAAAAATCCTTTTCATCGAATGCCGCTATTAATTATACACGCACTTTCCGAGGTCTCCTGAATCTCTGTCTTGTTATTGGGGGATCGAGATCCTCATTACTGGTATTTCTGGAGGTGGGGATATATTCAATATAGTACGTTGTGTGATCACTCATATAGCATACGACTTAAAATGCTGTTTTAATATCCAAATTTGCATATCTTCCAGGAGACGAGCGGGTGGGTATCGGCGGATTACCGTCTGTATGAACTTTTCAATCTCAGCATCACCACTCTTTGCCACAGCCTCCAGACAACGCCGATTGCTGCAGCCAAATGCAAGAAAGGAATCAAGGAGGAAATGCATGTTGCATTTCCTCAAAAACCCCTCCACCTCTGAATTCATGTCCGAAGGAGAGCTCGGTGAGTCCTCTGTGAGATCAATGTAGCCTAGATTTAGCTAAGAAAAGACATTATCAACAGTCGTTACTCAATAGGTAGGATACGAACCGGAGCACTTGGACGAGCACTTGGACGACAGGTTTCGTCATGAGAGACCTGGAGGGCCTTTCTTTTATCCATGATATAATTTCTTCCGTATGATAAAGCGGCCTCCATTCTTTTCTTCTTATGATATAGACTGAGGTCAGGATCCTCGAAAATATTAGGGAAGGTATCGCTCAACTATAACATGAAATCAATCAGTAGATACAGATGACTATATGAACACTTACCATTCTTCTGCATGACTCAAGACACTGTTCCCGGTAGTTGACCCCTGGGTCAAAATTTTCGTCTATCACATCCTGGATCAAATACTAGATTGACTCATCAGCCTTATGATCCATTAGGTACGAAGGATCTACTTTGAGTGTCTTCACGAGTTCAGGCTTGTCATTCAATCTTAGTTTATCCACCAAGTTGCCGCATGTCAAGACACGCTGAGTATCAGCTTTCAATGTGATATAAGCAGCAAAGGAGATAATGACTCACCCTACCACTAGAGAATTTTCGGCGTGTCATTTAGTCTTGCTGACTCCTTTCACAGGATGCTGCTTTTATACCAAAGGTTTGTTGATCACGCCCCTCGACGCGTACGCGTACTTGCGCAATCAACACATCAAGTCCCAATGAAATTGCAGAACATTGATCCAGTAAATGAAGGTACGGTGTACCCGTGCTTGTGTTGCTTACCCGTCCCTTTACATAAGGATGATCCGTGTTTTGACATGACTGCAGGTACGGTGCAGGTGGCAATCAAACGACCTGAGGGTCACCCCTGATGGGCCCTACGAGGTGAGGTGTTCTTCGAGGAAAATTTCCTGTTCGATTGGTTAACATTTTTGTAGGGCTTTCCTTCAGATGACACATGCTTGACACATGCTTTGAGTACCCCAAATCGGGGGCCCCTCAGGGATAATCTTTGACAACACTTATTTTCAGGGCTCGGCACCTCATTTTACACTCGGGTTAAGATGACCTAGGGCCCACCAGGGTATACCACCAAGGGTAAGGGTAAGAGTAGAGTTTACTACACCCTCAGGATAGGGTAAATATGTCCTTAAAAATAAAGCACCCTTTTATTTTATAGTGATTAACTACTAATATACTATCTTGGTCAGAATGCAAACTCAACCAAGTAAATCAGTCATAGCATGACAGCTCGACGAGGGAGTGAACATCATATCTGAGCTAAACATAGATGCAGAGTCAGTCCTTCGAATAAAATCAACACCAAAATTGGCCCTCAATGCGGTAACGAGAGGCCCAATGGGGCGCTGCTTCATGCGAGCATTGTCAATGATAACAGTAACACCAGTATCATCCTCAAGCAAAGTCTGGACAAGAGAACAATGGCGAGGAAGCGAGCAGCAATTCCGGCATTCCCAAGATAGCTCTTTACCCTTACCCTTAGGAGGTACCTTCGCCACCTTCAACAACCAGGGTATCGCCATTGTCTTCGCATATTAATTTAGCGCAGCGCCCTTCCCTGAAGCGTCAGAGTAAAGACCTTTGAGAGCAGACATCATGACCTGTGTATCATCGAAATGCGATAGGTTATTAAGTCTGCAAGTGCCTTTTCCCAAGGCGGCGAGCACCAGAGCACGGTTAGAAATACTCTTGGAGCCGACATCATAACAGGGTTATGGGAAGGGTCACTTTTTCTGCCTTGGAGAGCGTCTTCGCGATGAGCTCGTCCTTGACCAGAGTCGCCTTTGGCTCATAGGTTGCACCACTTCTCCCAGGCGACGCAATGTTGAAGTCTGATGTCATGAGTCAGTGAGTCGAACAGCGGCAACGGTGCGGTCATGTCTAAGGCTGGGATCGTTGGGCATGATGAAACATTACAGGCGCAACAGTTTGGTCTTGCTGTCCACTGACATCGTAGAAATTTCGCGCAATGACCGTTCCACTGCGTTCCTGACTGACAGAAAGATAAGAGTATCGCCGTCATCGTGGGAACACTGGTTCCTGAAAGAGTAACAGCAGCAGAATTGGAGGTGAAGATATCACTGGCGAATGCAGAAACTGAGATTTGAGTGGATGTAGTCTGGACGAACGGTAATGTTGAAGTCAGATATGAGTCAGTGAGTTGAACAGTGGCAACAGTGCAGTCGTGTCCAAGGTTGCAAAATGCCTTCAGCAGACACACGTCTTGTTCTGGGCAAGAACCCCCGCATCATAAGTTGCTTTGAGACTGTACATACCGCTGCCGTCGTCGCCGAGGCACCAGCACGGTGGAAGACCGAGCGTCGAGTACGATGACATGCAGATGGGGATATGTTTGGATTAATCAGATGATAACGGTGGATGTAGATGATAACGGTGGATGTAGATGATAACGGTGGATGTAGATGCTTCAGTGTTGACAGATGAGGTGATAATAGACATGTGATGCAACTGCGGTGCATCCTCCATTGAGACAGAATGTTGACTATGATGAAACTCCGAAGTAAAGACAATGTATCGTTTGATGTTGGATGACTTCCCGTGGGAATTTTGAGAGAACTTCGAATTTCGGGTCGGGAGCCCTGTCAAATCACGACATTTAAGTTTAAGAAGAAGGGAGACCCCCAAATTTGGGCTCCATGCCCGGCATTTCGGAACGGATCAGTTTGGGAGAATCTGGGTCCTCAGACTTGCCCAGATTGCCCAGATGGCCTACAAAAAGTCCTTCGGTCCTCCATGGAATAATGACAAGCTCTCATCTTTCCCAAGACCTCATGATCATATTTCGTGCATTTATTCTTATGCTCGGCCCGGCTGGATAATGTCTTACACCAAGATCACAGTATGTTGATATCGACTCAGTCATGCCAGAGGAATAATAGTCGACTTTGAGTCTAGTGGTCAACCATGATCTGGATACATAGCTCATTAATCTGCCATTCATGATCAACCTTTCAATCTCGATGTCTTTCTGTGTAGTACGTTTGAAAATCTCTTTCTAAGCTCGAAGCTATTTCTGGAATCCCCGTCAAAAATACACAGCTCTAAATCCCCAGGCTATCCTCATCAGGTGGTACTACACATCATATGTGCCCAGGATGCGTGGTCACCAGAAATGACTTCTTCATATAGATAGCAAGGAGATACATAAGAGCAGTCCGTCATTTCTTTCTTTCCTCCAGCTTCAGGTATTTCAACGATAACCATGAAAAACCAGAGTTTTCTAGGAAATTCTTCTTTGGACAGGAGAAACGTTGATACGAAGATAGAAGATGTTTCTGGCACGGGTTCTATCAATTTACGTCTTGGAGATGAGGCGCTTCGACTTGTTGACGCAGAGAAGATAATCGAGTTTGACGAAGAGTACAATTCAAAGTTGTGCAAGAGGCTAGTGCGTGTCAGTACTTATATTTTACACTTGTTCTCCTATTGGTTAGGATTGGGTTATACCTCCAATCTGTGCCTCGGTGTACTTTTCACAATATTTGTGAGTCACTTCCTGGAACTTGTCGCGGTCAGATCTCATGATTACAGGGACAAGACATCGTTAAATTATGCAAGGTATCCATTCATTTTTTCTTGTGTAAGATATACTGAACAGTGTCCAGTGTAATGGGCTTTCCGATAATCGGCCAAGTCAGTCTTTCTTTCACCCGTCCAGTAAAGTCCATATCTCGAGCGAGATTTCAGCATTATAATCTTGTATCAATGGCATTTTATCTCGGTAAACCTTTTCATTCTGAATAGTTATTTCCTTCTCATGACCATCCAGGATATCTCACATGGGAGTTCCCGACCACCTATATCGCGCAGAAGTCACGAGTTGCCAAATACCTTGGTCAATCCTCCTTCCTAGCTCTCAAATTCACTAACTAATCAAGTATACAGGAGCTAACATAGTGCTTTGGGGTATTATCCTTATGCTCCATTCGGTCGCCAATTCTTTTGGAGCATTCTTTGCTTTACGTTTCCTACTGGGTACTTTGATCTCTATCAACTGGATAGCTATCTCATAGCATGCAGGAATGTGCGAATCTTGTGTTTCTCCTATTCTGATCTTGATGATATCGATGTTCTACAAAAAGAACGAGCATGCAAGGCGTATCTCGTGGTTTTATGTCATGGTGAAATACCATTAGTTTATTGAAATCGGTTCACTAATCGACCTTGCGCACAGAATGGTTTGACCATGGTCTTCGGAGGGTTCGTTGCCTACGTATGTACTATAGGCGTCCATTTTCTGATTCTAGATACTCAAAATTGCTTTTTTGTATGCCATGAAGGGAATATCCTTCTATGATAGCCACAGAATTGCCTCTTGGAAGATCATCTACATATTGCTCGGTGGCCTGGCAATTGTGGTTGGAATTGGGGTGCTTATTTGGCTGCCTGACTCACCACTGCACGCGAGTTTTCTTACATACGAGGAGCGTACAGCCGTGCTAGAGAGAGTCCGTGATGACCAGGTTGGAATTGAAAACAAAGTGCTCAAGTCGTATCAAATCAAGGAGGCATTTCTTGACATTCGAATTTGGCTTATCGCTCTCGTAACATGCGTTGGTGAGTTATCTCTTGTATACAGCTGTCCCCTTTGCTGACGATGGGTGGCTTAGCTAGCGTGCCCAATGGTGGTCTCACCAACTGTAAGAATATTTCGCCACCAGGATGAGCAACATTGAGTCTTTGCAGTTGGCAATATCATTATTAAGAACTTTGGATATACGTAAGTGTTAACAGCAGGGGAAATATTCAAGTCAATGAATCGATCCTAGAACCAGACAGACGCTAATTTTATCTACACCAGGAGGCGTAGTTTCAGCAGCCATGACGCTTTTCTGTGGTTGGTACGCGGATAGGAAGGTAAGGATTAGATCGCTTGTCTTCGAGTTATGATAGCGAGCATATAATAAGAACCAACGGATGATTCCTATTGTAATTGCTACCTTGCCAACCATCCTGGGCGCAGGTCAGTTTGAGAATATATTTGTTGAGAAGCTACTAATCATTCAAAAGCACTTTTGATTGGTTTTAACGACACTGGGCAGAAAGGGATCTTGCTGTTTGGTATCAACTTAATTTTTTTGGAATTTACAGAAGCTGATATTTTTTGATAGCTATTTATCTCAGCAACTCTTATGGTAGCTCATTGTCAACCATCTACGCCTACAATGCGAGTAATATGAGCGGCCACACGAAAAAGAGCACAGCAAATTCTATAACTCTAGTCGGGTTTAGTCTTGGAAACATCATCGGCGCGGAGATATTCCAGCCAAAGGACGCTCCAAGCTACATCCCAGGGAAAATAGCCATCATGGTTCTTTTCTCCACAGTGCTAGTTATCGTACTCCTTCTACGTTGGATCAACCAGCGTATGAACAAGAAGAAAGTAGCACGGATCGAGGTCATCAAGAGGCAGCATGACTGGACTGATGAGGATATGCGGAGGGAGAAGAACAAACACGCATTCGCCGATTTGACAGACAAGGAGTGAGTCTGTCATTCTCAATTACCTAGAATACACGACTCACGTTTGTTCCATAGGAATCCGTATTTCATGTATAGTCCTTGAATGCTAGTCTTTGTTAACAATCGAATTAATTTGCGTCTGATATTTGTTGTAGTCAAAATTAACCGGAGGAATCAAAATCAGACAGGCAACGACACAGCACGGGAATTTATACATGGATTCAATATTGTAACCGGAACATAAATTGGAAACTGTATTGTTTGGTGTCGGGATCCCAGTGCGACCAATTCCAATACCCCGCGTCATCAGTTTCGTCCTCAATTTCCCGGGCAGGAATACGGAATGCAATAGTCTCATATGGTTCCGCTGCAACCTATGCTGCATGAGTACGTAAATCTGAATGAAAGCTAGGGAATACACACAATGAGATATTGATAGGCTTTGTTGGGTGGCTCTCGTTTCTGTTCCCAAGCACTCATGAACCGTCTTCGAGGTACTACACCTTCTTTAATTTGCGGAAGATGCACCTGCACCATCATGCCCTCTTTCCCAGTGTCCCTATCTCTGACTTTTGTGACACGATAGCCAGGTCTACCAATTTTCAGAAAGACTTTTCTCTGTACGTTGCTTTGTGTTGGTGCAACCATTAGCTGTGTTTCTTTCGCATCACGAGCGGCACGTCTGGCGAGATTTGTTTGATGCTTTTTTCCCTGGGTGTGGGCAAGATAAGAACCTTCATTGGTGTGCAACGTCAAGCACAAGCGACATTCATAAGAGCCAATGTGATTCCGCAAGATATATGGATCCTGAAGGCGAATGAGACTCGAAGTGACAGAAAAGATAGAAAATATACCTTCGCTAAATCGATGGTCTCTAATGCAAGCTTCCTCAACCGCTCGCGTCTATCTACATTCGTTTCTGAGGCTCCTGCAACACCCCCACCACCGAATTTTGACCCAACACGGTTCTGTTGAATTTGAATTGCCGTTTCTGATTAGAATGTCACTAGTACAGACCTGGTAGTCTGATGTACACGTTAGTCAGATGCTAAGAGGCGAGGGGTGACCACATACCCATAACAGATAGTTGGGATGAGTAGAAGTATGATACAAGCCCCGGTGCAAAGACTGCTGATGTAAGCCAAGCAAACACTGGATCTCAGATCAACACAAATTCTTGGTTTCGGTGTACTGCCCGCTTCTGTGCATAGGTATGGCGGTTCCAAAACGACCTCTTGATGAAGCGTCTTCGAATCATAGATCTAAGAAGGCTAAAACAGCTAATAAAGGAGCGAAGGCCGAAATACCGAGTGCCCTTGTAGCAGATGAAGTAGATTTTCCCAGAGGTGGTGGGACAGTGTTTACTCCGCTAGAGGTTAAAGCCATCCGAGCCGAAGCAGCGAAAGAAGCAGATGAAGCACTGTTCAAGGTATGCATTGCTCAACTCAGTTGAACAAGGACTCAAGGCTCTTTGCAGGAAACCAAGGAGGAGAAGGGACATAAAAAGAAGTTGAAAAATGCGGCTAAGAAAGAAAGTACAAGGTCATCTGAGAGGTCGGAGCTCCCGCGTATTGAGCATCTAAATTACAAGGTGAGTTCAGCCTCTGTCTTCCAGTACAAGTCAATAAAATTTTCTTGTGTATATTAGCGGGTCTTTATTGGAATGAAGATTTTTGGTCAAATCGTATCCATCATGCCTCTTGGATTGATTATTTCTCTCCCAAACCAACTTTATGGTCATGTTCCAATAACTCAAATATCCGCTCAGTTCACTGCTCTTCTCGAACGTTTCGACGCCCGGGATGATGATATCAACGTGGATGAGTCTGATGAGGACAAGGAGGAACTACAGGCGCCCGATATCTTCGCGATGTTTCGTGTGGGCCAGTATGTGCGAACCGCGGTTATGGATGTCCATCCAGCTGGAGTTAGCGACGTGAATGCATTCAGGAAGTCGAGAGACGATCTGGTGAAGGCAAGCAAACGAGTGGAACTTAGCTTGGTTCCAGAGAAAGTGAATGCTGGGGTCCAGAAGGCTGATCTCCGAGGAGGGTTTGTGAGTGTAACTGATTTCAATCCTGAATTTGTCCTCAACTTGGAACTAGACATTATCTGCTGCCATCAGAAGTATCGAAGATCATGGCTACAATCTTGATATCGGTGTCCCAGATGTGTCTGGTTTCCTCCCGTTTGAGGGGTCTGAATCTAAGTTCAGCATAGGACAGATCATTGATACTGTTGTCATCAAACTTTCCAGTAATGGACGAGTGTGCAGTGTCAGCGAGGATAGTGAGAAGCAGTCGAATTCTTTCGTACGTTTTGTTGTTTCTCTTGTAGTCTTGGAATTCATTTTTTCTTGCAGTTTTCTGAGATTTCTTCTGTCAGCTCCATCCTTCCGGGTGCTCTTGCTCAGTGCCTCATAACATCAGTCAAACCAGACGGAATCAACCTGCAAGTCGCTGGATTCTTTGATGGCACTGTAGATCTATTTCATCTTCCTGAAAAATCATTTAAGGCTGGCAAAAAAGTCAAGGCCCGAGTTCTCTATAACTATTCAACGTCGCCTCCCAAGTTTGCACTAGCATTGTCAGAGCATGTGGTCCACCTACGACCCCGACTGGTCTCCTGCGATGGAGAAGAGAAGATTCTGCAAGAAGCCTACCCGATTGGTACTATCCTTGATGCGGTAGAAGTACTTCGTGTTGAGGAGGAACGCGGCCTCATTGTCAAAGTAGGAGACCAGAAGGGATTTGTTCATGTCTGTTGTCATCTCAAATTCTATGCATTGATCTTGATGTCTACTTAGATTTCCCACCTCTCTGACGACCATGTTCCTTCTCTCACATCCACAGGTCTTTGGAAGCCTGAGGCAATACACCGGGCTCGTGTTACCGGATTCTTTGCATTTGATGGTTTGCTGCAGTTGTCTCTCAGGCCTTCCATCTTGGAGCAGAAGTATATCCAAATCTCTGACGTGGAGGTTGGAGAAGTTGTTAAAGGCACAATCAAAAAGTTGACAGATTCCGCACTCTTTGTTACATTGTCCGGCAACATTGATGGTGTAGTTTGGCCCAATCATTATGCCGATATACAACTGAAGCACCCTGCAAAACGATTCAAGGTTGGGGCCAGTATCAAGTGCAAGGTAAGGGTCTTTTTTTTTGGCTGGATGAGGAAGACTTATGTGTTGAAAGGTTCTTGTCGTTGATCCTGAGAGAAAACGCATATATCTCACATTGAAGAAAACACTCATAGACTCCAAACTATCCATTCTTTCGGATTTCAGTCAGGTCCGAGTGGGTATCCTGGCACATGCAGTTGTTTTCAAGGTTCATGAGAAGTATCTCTTGATCGAGTTTTACAATAACTTGAAAGCCATAGTTCCCTTTAAAGAAGTTAGGTTTGTAAGAAAATCCGTTTTTACAGTTACAAAATTAATTTTCCTGAATAGCGAGACCCCTGTTGTTAATCTTGCAGAAGCTTTTTCCATTGGCAAGGTCGTTAAAGTCCGCATAGTGATTGTAGAGCAGGAAAAATCGCGTATCATTGCAAGCATTCGCCAGGCCTCCTCTGATTTTGACTCGGCAGTAGCTGATATCAGTGAAGTTGAAGTCGGTAACGTTGCTGGGGGAGCAATCAAAGAGATCCACAAAGACAATGTTATTCTACTCCTCGAACCTACGCGGATTAGGGCATTGTTAAGTCTCAAGAATTTAGCCAACCATCGAAGCATAAGTCTTCCACAGCTGAAGAACGAGCTTAAAGTTGGTGAAAAGCTTTCCGAGCTCGTTGTGGTTGCCAAGAACCTGGAGAAAAATTTTGTGATAGTCGCCAATGCACCTCAGACAAAGGCTACTTTACCTGGCAAGAATTCTTTGACAATTGATTCTGTCACTGTCGGTCAAATTGTTGGTGGACGTGTCACTCGACATGTTCATCACGGTACTCTTGTCAAAGTCACCACTCATATGGGCGGTATCATACATCCCACGGACGTCTCCGATAACTTCGACGCTGTTAATCCCTATCTTGCCATCGATTCCCTTGTGAAAGCCGCAATTGTGGATGTGGACAAGGACAGGAGACAAGTCACTCTTTCGACAAGGCAGTCGAGGGTCCGCCCGGATCAGGCAGTTCAAATTGTAGATAGGGAAATCAGTCAAGTTTCTGATTTGGCCGTTGGTGATACGGTCAGAGGTTTTATCAAAAATGTCGCTGAACATGGGTTATTCGTCACTATCGGGCGAAACGTTGATGCTCGTGTGCAGATACGCGAACTTTTTGATGAAGTGAGTTCCTCAATTTGATAATCATTCCGATGGTTCTCTCATGATGTCTATAGTTTGTCAAGGACTGGAAGCCACGATTCCATACGAACCAGCTGGTCAAGGGCCGTATCCTGAGGTACGAACTCTGATCTCTGTCTTCATCAATTTATGAAAGCTCCCTAGCGTGGATATGGAGAATGAGAAAATCGAGCTCACATTGCGCTCCGGAGATCCTCGTGAACGTGAAAGTCAGGTCAAGCGCCTGCCGTCAGATCTCCATGAGGGTGAAAAGGTTGATGGTACTGTCAAGCGGATTGAAGAATATGGTATTTTCATTCAGATAGAGGGCAGTAAATTCAGTGGGTTGTGCCATAAGTCCGAGGCGAGTGGTAGCATCAATCATTTTCAGCAACCCACTCAATTTGATGTAGCTTTCGGATAACAAAGATGCTGATGTCAGTGCTGCCCTTCAAAATTTCTGTGAAGGCGACCGTGTCAAGGCCGTTGTCATTGGTGTAGATGGAAAACGCATCTCATTCAGCTTAAAACCATCGCATTTTTTCCAAGAAGAGAAAGATGAGGGAGAATCTGATGATAAGATTGAAGCATCAAGCCCAGTTAGAGCCGTAGATGGGTCCATAATGGAGGGCGACGAGGTTGGTGGGGATGACGACGATGAGATGAGATCGACCAGGAGTGAAGGGGATGATGACGAAGATGCAATGGAGGTTGATGAAAGTGCTACAATCCAGCTCTTTCATCGCTCCGAAAAACCAGGAAAGAATATTGGGAGTTTAGCGAGGCCAGCGCCCACTTTGTCCTTGAGCCGTGGTTTTGAGTGGTACGGCCCGAATGAACCAACCGAGGTAGGGGAGGATCTGTCAGACAGTGGAGGTGAGAGCGATAGGGATGACCAATCTCACAAAAAGAAGAGAAAGAAGCGCAAGGAGATTGAGGAAGATTTGACAGCGAAGCTCCATACCAAAATGCCTGAATCAAATGCCGATTTTGAACGAGTACTTCTTGGATCGCCTGATTCATCCTATGTGTGGATACAGTATATGTCATTCCAACTCCAGATCTCTGAAATCGACAAGGCTCGTGAGATTGGCAGGAGGGCTTTTAAAACAATTAACTTCCGCGAAGAGCAAGAACGTTTGAACGTCTGGATCGCACTTCTCAACCTGGAAAACGTTTATGGTACCGACGACTCCCTAGACACGACTTTCAAGGAGGCAGCTCGGGCCAATGATTCGAAAACAGTCCATCTCCGGCTAGCATCTATCCTCGAGCAGTCAGGAAAGCACGACAAGGCTGTTGAGCAATACAAGAAAACGTGCAAGAAATTCGGTGCAAGTTCGAAAGTCTGGGCGATGTTTGCCGAGTTCTATCTCAAAGCAGGTAATCTCGAGGAAGCGAGGAAACTGCTGCCTCGTAGTTTCCAAAGTCTTGAGAAGCGCAAGCGTAGGGTTTTTTTGATTCCTTCGCAAGCGGATTGATTCACTAGAATTGATACCCTTAGACATCAAGACAGCGTCCAAATTTGCACAGCTCGAGTATAAGCATGGCGACTTTGAACGTGGTAGAACAATCTTCGAAGGCATCGTGGATTCTCATTCCAAGCGTTGGGACATCTGGTCAGTATATATCGACATGGAAGCTGGTCAGAAGAATATTCAGGCTATCAGGTATTTCCTTGATGGTTTTCAAAACTCATGCGATGCTTACCATCTCTTTCAGGAACCTCTTGGATCGTATATTGACTTTCAAAATGACCAGCCACAAAGCTAAGTGAGTTTATCAAATATATAACTATATATCAAGTCTAATCACAAATCACTCGTTGCTTAAGGTCGTTTTTCAAGAAATGGCTTGAACTCGAACGAAGGATTGGCGATGAGGAGGGTGCCGAGGCAGTCAAACAAAAGGCTATCGAATGGACTCAGAAGGTAGCAGCAGACAATGCATCGTGATCATAATTATAGCGAGAATCGGTTAATACCAATATCTGCATAAAAAAAAGAGAGTATATCTGTAAGATGGGGAAAGTCGCCGGACCATGATACTAGACAGACAGCATAAAAGAGTATACAAAGGAACGCGAAATCCAAGCGAATGTCTGATACCAAAAAATAAGGGGGTTATTGGCAATCAAAAAAAGGAATTGCTCAGAGGGTATATGCAAAGAAGGATACATAGATCAGCATAAAGAGGATGTGAAAGAACGTGGGGAAAGGAAAGAGAAGGAAAGGAGGGTTTGAGGCTTATGCCCGTGGTGTGAGAGCAGAGCTGGGATCATTATCCATCTCACTCAATTGTTTTCGATGGTTCAATGAGCCTGTTGGAGCAAGCATATGCCGCCGCCAATCATCTAGCTCATTCGAAAAACCATCATACGCCAAACGATCTGTACTTGACGTACTCGCTCGTCGACCCAAAATTCCAGAAACGGGCCGAGCACTGAGATCCGGACGATCAACGTCGAGAAGGAGTTCAATCTTACGCGAGAGCTGATCATTTTCTCTCCTAAGATTAGCATTTTCGTTGTTCAGCTTCTCCAACATCGTTTCACTGTAGCCACCACGAGCAATGACAAGGGAATTTTTGAGCCTCTCGACATCAAATTGAAGTTCCTCAACTTGATTGAGGCGGTCGTCAGACTCACGCTGCGACGCAACGAGCTTATCACGAGTGACTTCACTGTCCTTCTCCAGAGTCTCGATGCGTACGCGGAGATCTGTGTTCTCAGAACGCAAACGCTGGATTTGCCGCTGGGCCTCGATGACCTGTCTTGATAATTCATCTTCTGATGGTGTTGTCCTACCGTTGACGCTACGCATAGGTCGTCCACTTCTGGCGACCTCAAGGTCTATCGAGAGCTGAGCATTAGCAGATGTTTGTTTGGTCAATTCTTCGCGTGTCTTCCTCAACACTTTCTCAGTGCTCCTAAAATGAATGACCAACCATAAATCAAAAATTTTCGTCAAAGGCCCTGGAGTGAAACTTACTTGACATAGCGCACAGCAAGACGGTAATCTTCCTCCATCTGTCTAATCTTTGTGCCATGGTTCTGCTCTGCATCAGCCAACTTCCGCTCTGCCGCCTGAACACGATAATCCATATCACTATCGCTCAACCCATTCCTGGAATTCGATTGCACACGATCCAGTTCGCTTGTCAACAAATTGACCTGGGCTTCTACATCCCTCGTCCTTCTCAATACCTGGGCCAACTCCTTCTCTGTATTCTCTTGCTGTCTTGTCTTGTCCGCCAATTTTGTCTCAAGATCTACAACGACAGGTGGAGGTGAAGCATGTGCTTGAGACGATTGCAGGTCGTCCTCATCTACACTGATACCCTGCTCGTTGAGATAGTTCCTGAGTGCATGGAGTTTCATGCCCAAAGTCAGTGCCTCCTTCGTCTTTTCTTGCAAAGATGTCTCTCTCTCCGAAAGATCCTTGCGAAGCTTGCCTGCATCTGTCGAACTAAGTGACAGTTGACTCCGGAGGTTCGCAACGAGTGTTCTTAGCGACATGTGTTCCGTCTTTTGTTCCAAAGCTTGCTGCTTCTCTTCTTCCCATTGACGATATACATCATCAGCTTTATCATCAGCCTCTTTCACCCTCAACTTCAAATTCTGGACCTCTGCCTCCAAAGCCAACACCTTGGCATCATAGCCACGCGCCACCCTATCCTCGTCTGCCTTCATGTCTCTGTGCGTATCCAACAACTGTCCCAGACTTCCAGTTGTAAATGCTCGAAGTGCATCAGCCTCTTCACGAGATTTGGCCCATGAAAGCTCGACGTCAGACAACCTCGTACGAGCGGCATCCGCCTCATTCGTCAACGTCTCAATCTCACCCTTCATTCCCGCCACATTATGCTCAAGATCTTTAATCTGGTCCAATGCTGCCTGATATTGCGTGTCCAACCCCTCCGCACGCGCAGAAGCAGCATGTAAAGCGTCTCTCGCCTGCTCAAGCGCTCGGATATGCTGCTCCTTTGTCCGCGACAGTTCGTCAACCTGGGATCTTAGCGTTACTTCATCTGCGTCTTTTTGCTCCAGTAATGAACTCTGTTCTACACTTCGGTCGGTATGTTCACGATGCTTGTACTCCAAAATCTTGTGCTTCTCCTGGAGTTCGGCATGTGACTGCACAGTGCGTTTATGCGCTTCTTCCATCATGTCCGCACGTTTGAGGGCATCATCTATACGGACCTCAGCTTGTTGGAGAAGTGATGTCTGGAGAGCAAGTGATTCGTTGAGTTCACTGATTTTACGATCTTGTGTCCACCTTTCGCTCATGATATTGGTCACGTTCTGTTCGAGGAAGGCAATGCGATCGCGTTCTATCCGTGATACCTCAGCGTCGCTGTTGACTTCAATGGCAGCGAGTTTGGAACGGTAAAATGCAGCTTCTTGCGCTGCACTGTTTTTGAGACGCTCAGCCTCGGCAATGCATTTTGAAGTCTGCTGAGCTTGCTCAGCCATGACAACCTAGCAAAAAAAACATCAGTGTATCATTCAATCTAGTTGGGAATCTCCTCACCTGCACATCAGCCCTGAACTGTTTGAATTTGAATAACAACTCGGCTCGATCATGTCCCTCGAGACTACTAACTCCACCAATAGCCAGATCTGGACTCCCCTGTCTATCCGACAACACGTATCCTGCCTTTGCTGCCTTCAACAATGCCTCCTTCATCCAAGACATCTGTCGCTTCAAGCCATCCAACTCAAAATCCTTTGCCTTCAAATCTTTGACCAGATCCGCAGCTACGCTACTTACGGATCCAGTCCCAGCCCCGCTGCCACTACGCGTAGGAAAGCTACCACCATTTAATGCAAGTGATGATCCATTTTGTGACGCAGGATAACTGACAACAGGTGAAGTGCGTTCCATGCTGGCCAATACTGCTGGGGATGTCCGTCCTGTGACAGCAGAAATGGCAGGTGATCCACGCCCTGCAACAGCGACGCCGTTCATACCCATTGAAACACCAACCATATTTGGCGGCTGTCTAGGCTCGTAAAGTTCACCATTGGGCGACACAGTACGACTCGCCGTCCCACTTGGAGGACTTTTGGCACGCTGAACTTGCTGGCGAACTTGGTCTGGAGACACTCCACGATCGCGATGCTGAGAATATGAAATTGAATCTATAGTTCCAGCTTCAACACTGCCTTCGGTGCTTTCGTCTTCCCGCCGAGGTCGCATTGGGGTTTTGCCCTTGTTATTGGTTCCAAAAGCTTGTTGAACAATCCCGTTCGGCCGAACGTTAGCCGTAGGTGAAATAGCCCTTCGAGGATCTTCCAGCTGAGGTTGAGGGACAGGAGCTGTTGGAGGTGACATAGGCCGTCCATTGGGCTGAGCAACTTGAATGGTTTGAGAGGCTAAGGGCTTTGGCTCGGGGGCTGGTGCGTCGGGAGGAGGATATTTGATAAGTTCTGGTGGGATGGGGTATCAGAAAACTTTGCCCAGAGTTTCGTGAGGTCAAAGACACTAACTAGATTCAAGGACATGAATAAGATCCGAATCTTCATCTCTAGATGGTACAGATGATTCTCCACCAAGCACGAAGACTTTGCTACCCATCGCCGCCATAGCATGACCCGATCGACCACTTGGGGTGGGACCCATGTTCTCAAACCTGAACCATCGTTGCTCTACATGACAGATGATTAACGATGACTGGTTATAAGATCGAATCAGTACATACTAGTAATCTTGAATGCTGCAAGGTCACCCAAGTCTTTTCCATCGATCCCTCGGCCACCGAAGACATAGATCACATCATCTACGATAGCAGCAGCATGACCTTCTCGTGGCGAGGGGATATGACCTATACATTGCAGCTCGGTCCATTTCCGGCTCTTGAGATCGAAGGACCAAATGTCATTATAATGATACTGCCCGTCTGTACCACCAAATCTAGGTCAACTGTCAGTCTACTCAAATTAGAGTATGGTAACAAAGTTGAACAGACATTATCAATCGGTCTTGATGCGGAACACAAATATGGCCCGTGCGCGGAGCAGGCCGTTCCTGAGTCGTAGGTTCAAACAATTCCCAAACAGCCCTGGTCCGCACTAAACCCAAAATAAGCAAGAAGCAGAAGTCAGGGTCTGTACATACGGGTATTGAGATCAAATGCCCAGATATCATCCAGGAACAGTCCATCAACTTGACCTCCAAACACAAAAAACGTTGTGCCAACAATGGCAACTGCATGACCATACCGGCCAATAGGGGCCTGACCATGAACTGTGACCCTAGTCCAATCACGGGAGACTGGGACATGTGAAGATTCAATGAGATCAAGAAACATCAACCTTGCACAGGGTTTCAAGAAACACATACCGAGATTGAGTAGGTATAACCCGTCGTCGTGGGGCTCATTCCCGCGACTGGAGACGTCCGTTTTGGTGTCACCGCCCCAAACGATAAGAACATTGCTGATTATGGAACTTGTATGTCCGACTCGAGGACTCGGGACCTCACCACCACATTGGAGCACCGTGGCAGTATTATCCTTTGTCGAATAAAGGTAGAGATCATTCCGTGCAGACTCCCTTACAAGACCACCAAAAATATAGAGATCACCACTCGCCGTTGTTGTAGCAGGTAAGGCATGACCATAGCGAGGGAAGGGGGAAGGAGAAAGGGAAGTGGGAACAGGGGTATCATCGGGCTTCAAACTTGGTGGAAGGAGAGCTAAGCGACGGTATGACCAAGGGTAGGGACGATGAGAGGGCTGCTGGGGATTCGGAGGTTGTTGCTGGGGCCGTTGAAGGGGCTGAGGTTGTTGCTGAAGGGGCTGAGGTTGCTGTTGGGGCCGTTGAGGGGATTGAGGTTGCTGCTGTTGGGGAGGAGATTGAGTTGGAGGTGAATTTACGACCTGAGGTCCGGTACCCGGTAACGTTCCGCCCCTGGGCCGCCCAGGTTGAGATAGAGAGTCGCTGGGGAGAAAAAGCAAGTCAATTGGGAATACAAGAAGAGAGGAGATACACACGTATCACTCGTGGGATTGTCTCGGCGCAAAATGGGGGGTTGGTTGCTGGGAGGATGGTGAACAAGGGCTACATTAGAAGGCTGGGTGTGCTTCTTCCTGGAGAAGAAGGACATTCTACAGGACGTAATTGCGAAGAGGGACGGTATGGTTGAGGACAATGGGACCGGACAAATGGGCGCGTGTGTATCGCGCTGGAGCGAACCTGAAAGCCAATTCCCTCACTCTTTTTTCCCAACACCACAATTAGCCGTATTTGGTCCTGCTTGTTGCTTCCCTCTTATTTCATCCCCTGACACTCTCCACCTGACTTTTTGTGGCTGATGGAAACGCCCTTCGCAACGCTCACCTTTTCTACCACTCATCGTCCGCAATTCTCTCCCATCTGCTCATCACGAACCCACCCGCTCACGTCGCAGTCCAACACCACATATCACCTCTACTGCCTATAAATACATATGTACATATGATACAGAATAATATCAGCGACCCTCATCAGCCATTACAACCCCTTATTAATGAGATCCAACAACCATGGTCCACCCTTCACAGCATCTGCATCAATTTCATGGTTCTTTCTCATCTTCTTCAGAGCCCTTGCATTTTCATCTCCCTTGCTAAATCTAGCGCCGTCATCTCCACAAAGAGCATTTTCCTTCTCAGTGGCGTCACCGCGCCTCTTTGACGGCGTCAGACGCTTCACTCTTAACTGTGCTTCTCCCGTCGGTTGATCAATCACCTCCGTGATAATATCATCACTGACACCGTTCTTCGTCTCGGGCGGCTCCGTCATCCGATTTGTCACATCTGGAATGTTTTGCACCATCGAAGCGTGGAGAGTATGTGCCCCATTAGGCATTTTCAGAACCCAATTCTTCTCATCCATCAACTCAAAGAATTTCTTCAGGAGAGATGTCGCCTCCAAAGTCTGCTTCGACCCAAAAACAATCAATTTCGACCGTGCACGAGTGAATGAAACGTTCATCCTCCTCCAATCCTTCACCAGGTCACCGGTCTGTTTCCCCATGAGCCCATGAATTACATAGATCAAACCAACTCACCTTCTTGTCATCATTAGACCTGACCATTGAGAATATCACCACATCCTTATCCCTCCCCTGACTGCGATCAGCCGTCAAAATCTCCACATCTTTTCTCCCTCCCAACAAATACGATATCAGCTTGACCTGTTGCCTATACAATGTGATAATCCCAATCTGGTCCGGTGACACCCCACCGGCAACTAACGCTTCCGTCACCTGTCGAACCAATTCGGCTTCCACTTCATTCTGTATGAGATTCCCGACTCGAGACTCATACCCCGGAATGCCATCAGTGTCCACAAAAACAGCTTTGCACTTTTCATCAAGTAGTTGTTGAAGCCAGCACCCACGAGGCTGCAAGTCTGCAGACCCGCAAGCAACACGTTCACATATGCTCTTTACGGCATCCCATTTCGGAATGTTCAGCTTTCTCGTTCTAACGCTCTCTGATCCGCAACGCAATCTCTCACCGTAGATTAGCCGATTGGACAGCGTCATAATTTCTTCATTCATTCTGTACTGATCTGCTAGCTCAACCACAGCAGCCGGATGGGAATCCGAGAGTCGACGAAACAGCGATACTTCGAGTCCGCCTTGACGAGCCTGAACACTCCGCACCTACCAAAAAAACATAAGCAAACTACCAAGACAGAAAGAAACTTCAAATAACTACCAGCGGTGGTAGCTGGAAATGATCTCCAACCAGTACGAATCTCTCCGCAAAACGTAGAGGTCCCAGGCACGTAGGCAAAGTGATCTGTGATGCCTCATCAACAATGCAGTAGTCAAACTTTCTACGATTGAAAAGCGCACTGCGGAGAGTCTAAGTATGACTTGCAAGAAAAAGAGTGCACTTACTGGTCGATAGATAAGCATGTTGTAGCTACAACAGGCGGACTCATGAGCTGCTTCTCGAGCTGCTCAATAGTCACAGCTTGCCTCCTTTTGGCCAATGTAAACTCTTGCACGTCAGGATGAATCTAAAAACTCTCCAGCTCATCAACTTCTCGTCAAATAAACCAACCTTGAAAGCATACCTTATCTAGATTACCCAACCTTAACACCCCAAAGCCAAGCTCCCCATTCTTCACTTCCGACTTCAACATCAACAACACATTATCCACCGCTGAGTGCGTATACGCACTAAGCAACACCGTCTTTCCCATCCCAACAAGCACCTTCACAAGACTAGCAATCACGGCTGTCTTCCCCGTTCCAGGCATCCCAAGAATCAACGCATAGTCCTTTGCTCTTAATGCTCTCTTCACAGCCTCCTTCTGATGAAAATTCAGCTTTTCTGTGTGCTTCAAATACTCCCTACGATCATTGGAATGGTGGTCATCTAGCCAGTCCAGGTTTTCAAATGTCGGAGGATGCAAATCCACGACAAGTTTCAACCTTTTGGCGTCCCCATCGGCATAGAACAATTGTGCAAGATTGTCCCTGATCCTCCCCATACCAGAAGCTAGATCATCCTTATCTATTCTGAATATAATCTCTTGAGCCT
>Ga0153947_1000093_pt1 | contig 37946 bp, 32 predicted proteins | sample TSNJ031MetaG_FD_104697 | JGI IMG/M metagenome (GOLD analysis project Ga0153947, IMG submission 104697) | Attine ant fungus gardens microbial communities from New Jersey, USA - TSNJ031 MetaG | ecosystem: Host-associated > Fungi > Mycelium > Unclassified | place: USA: New Jersey, Wharton State... | reverse complement strand
CAGAAGGCTAAAACAATGATTAGCGTGCGGGCTTAAAGCGCCACTTATCTGTGCTTGTAAGGCGATTCTTACACTGTTTTGTATGCTGGCTTGAGTCCCAGAAGACAATCTGCAACTCCTCCCGCCGTGCTTTGTAGTTGCCTTCCCTTCAAGCCAATTTTACCACAGCGCGGGGCTCCCGCCCCGTTTTCATATTTGTGCCGCCGACTTTGGCGGCGGAATGGAGTTTTGTATGGATAATCTAAAAAAAGAATACACAGACATCAAGCACATCAAGCACAAAGTAGAGCACCTCATTGTATCTGACAAAGATGCCGGCAGCAGGGAACGGATCGTCGAGGAATTGTCCCACGCCTTGACAAGACCCCGCAAGCGTATGACCGCATAGCAATCGTACTTAAAAATTGACCATGAGGGGAGGTGTGTCAATGGCGATTGTTCTTTATGCCAGAAAATCGGTAGAGCGGGAGAACAGTATTAGCTGCGAAACCCAGCTTGAATATTGCAAATCAGTTATCAAGCCGGACGAGCGGGACGAAAAGATACTGACCTTTGTGGATAACGGTTTTTCCGGCGGAAATATAAATCGTGACGGCTTCCAGAAGATGATGAGGCTGGTGCGGCAGGGTAAGATCAGCAAAGTAATTGTTTATAAGCTAGACCGTATAAGCCGCTCACTCTCGGACTTTGTAAACATATTGCAAGAGTTCAAGGCGAATAAGGTTGAATTCATATCTTCACAAGAATCCTTTGACACATCTTCACCTTATGGTGAATTGATTGTGAAAATCTTAATGGTATTTGCTGAGTTTGAGAGGACATCCATAATAAACCGTGTGACCCAAGCTTACGCTCACCGGAGCGAAATGGGGTTTTATATGGGAGGCAGGCAGCCTTATGGGTTCGAGCTTATACCGGCAGTCATAAACAACATAAAGACCAAAAAGCTCAGTCCCATACCTTCTGAGGTTGAACAGCTGCGGTACATATTCGAGGTTTACGCTCAGGAAAGTGTTTCCCTCAGAAGATTGCAGAATATACTGATAGCCGAAAACAGGAAGCCCCTGAACGGAAGTGACTGGACGACCGCCAAGCTGTCCACACTGCTCAAAAATCCCATATACGTCAGGGCTGATTCCGATGTATACGATTACTATGAGCGACGCGGGGTTCAAATGATAACCGATATGTCGATGTTTACAGGGGAGTACGGGGCGCAGTTATACGGGCACACCAAGCACAAGCCAGACGATCCCGATTGGTCCGATATGAAGCTGGTGCTCCTAACGCACAACGGCGTTGTGGATTCCGACATCTGGCTTAAATGCCAACGGAAACTGGAGAAGAATAAACAAATCGGCAACAGCGTCAGTAACCGCACCAGTTGGCTCTCCGGCAAGATTATCTGCGAAAAATGCGGGCACACCATGACTACCATCAAAGGTAAAATCAATAAGGACGGCGAAATACGGCGGTACTTCAACTGTACGGGCAAATCCCATAAGAAAAGCTGTACAGGCACGAAGGTATCCATCTACGCCGAGGATTTGGAAAATATGGTTTATGACTGTATCTCCGATAAGCTGTCGGATTTGAAGGAGGCAAAGCGCACATCGACAAACAGCAGTGCAGGCGAAATCAACGATTTGAAATTGAAGATTAAAGCAGCCGAAAAAGCTGAAAAGCAGCTTGTAGATACCATGCTGTCGGGCGGCTTCAATGATGATCTGCTGGTACTCGCCAACCAAAAAGCTACACAGCTTAAACGGGATAAGGCGGCGCTTTATGACCGGATAGAAGAATTAAAAAGCCGGAACAGCGAAACCGATGTTGTGGTCAATCTGGCTAAGACATGGAAGACCGCCGACTATAGCCGAAAGAAAGAAGTCGCCATGATAATGATACATAAAATCATCATTAGCGAAAACGGCGATGCCAAAGTCATTTGGAACATATGAAAACCGTCAGGACAGAAGTCCCGACGGTTTATTTTTTATAGCAATGGCAACAAACAACTGGAATGCCTGACAACCATAGTTGCCATTGCATGCAGCAAAGAAGCGGCTCAATTTTTCCGGTTATTTTCTACCCTTGCTGTAGTTTATACACATCTTATAGGAATAATAAAGTTACTCTTGCCAAGCGGCAGGAAATTATCATACAAACAGACAACGCCGCCATTGCCTAGGAGTTTTCCGCTTTTTTCAAGAAGTCCGAAAACCTTAGTTAAGCGGACGTCGGGACTGGATGTCTTCTTTATCTCCAACGGATATAATGCTCCGTTAGCTTCCCATAACAAGTCTATTTCCTTACTATCTTTATCTCTGAAATAGAAAAGGTGCGGCATTTTCCCGCTGTTATAGTACCCTTTGGCAACTTCCGACACTACGAAATTTTCGAGTAATGCCCCGGCTTGCGCTCCGTTCATCAAGGCTTCAACGCTAATCCAACGCGCTAAATGAGCGACTAAACCACTGTCATAAAAATACAGCTTCGGTGATTTGATGGTGCGTTTAAGCAGATTGTTGGAATAAGGGTGCAAGTAGAAGATAATCCCCAATGTCTCCAATATGTTGAGCCAATTCTTAGCGGTAGCCTGATCTATCTCTGCATCATCGGCGATTGATTTATAATTTATTAACTGTGCTGCCCGAGCCGCTACAGCAACCATAAAGCGATAAAACTTCAACACGTCAATATCACCGGACAAGTCCCGCACATCACGCTCTATATAAGTGCGGATATAACTTTCGTAAAACCTTTCCTTGTTATCGGCCCCTTCTGCGATGAGTTGGGGCATACCTCCGTTAAAGATACGGGTAAAGATGTCCGTAGGTGTAGCACCGGGAATTCCTTCAATTCTCTCTCTAAGATGCTCCATACTTGCGTCAAGAGGGCTGCATACCTTGTGGTTGTATATTTCGTTCTGAGATAACGGGAACAAGTCGAGCAAGCCGACACGCCCCGCTAAACTCTCACTGACACCACGCATCAGTTTGAATATCTGCGAACCGGAGAGCCAGTAGTCTCCGTTCTGCTTACGGGTATCAACTTGGATTTTTACATAACTGAACAGACCAGGGGCGTATTGCACCTCGTCAATAAACACCGGCGGCGGATAGGTCTCAATAAATCCCTTCGGGTCATTTATAGCTAATTCACGGATTGCCATATCATCAAGGGAAACATACTTCCTATCGGTTCCCTCCATAAGTTTTTCCAACATTGTAGTTTTACCGACCTGCCGCGGCCCTGTAACTAAGACCACTTTGAATCGGCTTGACACTCCCAAGAAAATTTTTTCCATATCACGCTTAATGTAATTCATGCCGCACCTTCATTTCGGCTAATATTTGACATTAATGGCATTATAGCCGATGAAAATAGATTTGTCAAGATAAATAAAATGAACCCTCCCAGCTTACGACAAGCGAGATCTCACAGGAAAATCTACTTAAATCAGTAAGGTTCGTATCGCCGAAGCGCTGGTAATGGACAACCTCACGCTCGCGCAGGAAACGAATGACATCCTTTACAGCCGGGTCGTCGGTGAGGCGGAGAATATTATCGTAGGTGGTGCGTGCCTTTTGTTCCGGGGCAACGGGGGTGGAACAAATATAGCGCGGTATCATCAGATAATTCGAGGTTTTTCGCTATGGTTGCACCATCCTGCAAAGTCCTCTGCTTTAAAAGCTCCAGTTGATTTCGATAGCCACCCGCTTTGTATCGGGGTCACGCTTTCCAATAGAGATAAAGTCAATCAGCTTATCCACTGTTTCCCGGTTTAGCTTTTCGATGTGCAGATAAGAGTTGATTATTTGTTGCACGCCTTCATCCGATTGTTTGAGGGCCTCCAGCTTTTGAAGCTCCCTGTTTGTTTCATTCAGAAGCCCTTCCAGTCGGGAGGTTTCTTTCTGAAAATCGGATGAAAAAGCCATATACTCGCTTTCTGTGATGATGCCTTTGACTTTATCAAGATACAAATCCTTGAGGCCCTTTTGGTATTCGGCAAGCTTCTGTTTATAAGCCGCGGCAGATTCTTTTATTCTTGTTTCTCTGTCAACACCATTACTTAAGCTTATTTGTTGGCTTAATTCGTCCACATCTAAGTAATCACAGAAAAGTTTATGTAACTCCACAAGCACAGCCTTTTCCAGTGTGTTCACCGCGATGAACGAGCCGATGCAGGCATCCTTTGCGGCATGTCTGGTAGGGCATTTAAGGTAATACAGGCCCCGATTCTTGGACGATCGCATGGTATAACCGCAATGCGCACAGACGACCTTTTTCGCGAATACCCCGATCTGCCCACATTTGAACGGTCTGTGCTTTGCTTTCAGCAAGGACTGCACCCTGTCCCACAGTTCGTGGTCGATGATTGGCTCATGCGTCCCTTCAACGCGAATCCACTGATCTTTAGGATTGGGCTTGTTGATCTTGCTTTTGAAAGAGATACTGCCGTACTTGCCCTGCACCATGTTGCCTATGTATATCTCGTTTATCAGCATGTGGTCGATGGCGAAATACTTCCAAAACGTGCTGTTGCGGTTCCTTGCGGGCTTGTAGCGCAGCCCTTTGAGCCGCTTGTACTCGGTGGGGTTGGGAATACTGCGGTCGTTGAGCACCCGCGCGATGGCGGTCTTGCCATAGCCCTGCGCGAACAGCGTGAACACCTCCCGCACAACGGCGGCAGCCTCCTCGTCTATCAGCAGGTGTCCCTTGCAGTCGGGATCTTTCATGTAGCCGTACAACGCGAACGAGCCAATGTGGAAGCCGTTTTTGCGGCGGTTGGTGAGCACGCTTTTGATGTTGTCCGACATGTCCTCCAAGTACCACTCATTGATAAGGCCGTTTATTTGACGAGCCTTTTTGTTGCCCTTGTTTTCGGTGTCGGCATTGTCCACGATGCTGACGAACCGTATCTTCCACAATGGGAACAGCCCGTGGATATATTTTTCCACCAATTCGAGTTCACGCGTGAAGCGGGACTGGGTTTTGCACAGGACAATATCAAACTTGTGCTGCTCCGCATCGCCCAATAATTGGTTGAACGCGGGGCGGTTTCTGTCCGCACCGGTGTAATCGTCGTCGCTGTAGATGTTGTAGATTTCCCATCCCTTATCAATGGCGTATTGGGTCAGCATAGATTTCTGGTTTTGGATGCTTTCACTGTCGTCGGTCGGGTTATGCTTGTTTCTATCTTCCTCCGATAAGCGGCAATAAAGAGCTGCTTTCATGTTTTATCTCCTCTCTTTCTCTTTGGAGATTCGATAAAAACAAGCCGGTCTGCCTGTTTCCATTATACCAACGGCAAACCGGCTTGTAAATCGTTATGTATGGGGTGTCTTTGCTTTCTCCAGTTGATTGATAAGTTCGGCCATTTTTTGCGTAAATATTTGTTTGCGTTCCTGAACATTTTTATTTTTAAAAATATTATTGCAAATTAAAGCAGCATTTTTCTTTGGCATTTAAATCACCTCGCCTAATAAAGCGTATGCATGACTATGTGCATGCTATTCGTTAAGCGATGCGAGATAAACGCGCGTCACGTCGTCACGGCCGTGCCCGAGTAGTTTTGATACTTTCTTACGAGCCTGAAACTCGCTGTCACCAGCATCTATGTACTGTTTGTACCACTCCGCTGCGCAAGTGTGCCGCAACCCGTGGAATGTCATCGGGCGTGTGGAGCCGAGGTCTTGAATATCCGCCTTATATCGGCTGATAAAGTTCTGGAATCTATGCATTGCTAAATGGGTCTTATCGTCTGGAGCCACGAATAGCTTATGTCCACGAGGCGTCATATCAAGCATTTTTCTGAGCTCGATTTCAATACTCAGATTGATAGGCACCTTCCGCATCAGACCTCCTTTGCCCTTGACGGTCAACTCGTCGGTTTTGAGGGCTGCTTCGGCAGGCCACCGGCGTATTCCTGCCGCCGTGGTGAATGGTAAAAAACCCGCAGACGACAGGGAGCGGGTTCCCACCCGGGAGCGTTGCCGACGCTCCCTTAACGATTCGTAGTCCCAACTTCCCTGCCATCGTCCAGAGCAGGGCGGACTTTTCTTTCATGGTTTAATATTGCGTTATCCGTGATTCATCTCCATCATCCCGGCATTGGGCGTCTGCCGGAATGCGCGGGACGATTCCCGCCGGAAAATATTTTATAAAAATAGAAAACAGGCGCAAAACACAATGATTGTTCCGTAATACATCATCATTGGTCTTGCGCCTGTTTGGTTTTTCGGTTATATTTTTCCCCTTTATGGGGGTGGTGTTCATTTCTGATGTTAAGCGTTACTGTATAAAAAAGGACGCAGTACGCCCTTATAGGGAGGATCGCGCCTAATCAGGTCAAGTAACAGCGTCAACGAAGACACCAGCATGGAAAGTCCATCGAAAGACGCAAAACAACACAATAACCGCATTATATAGTATGTGTAGTTTGTTGTCAAGCTGTATATTGAAATTTTACTTGTATTTACTTATATTTTTAAATAAATTTAACTTCATGTCCCCAAACTCGCGGCTGGGGACATGAACTCGGCGTTAGGGACATAAACTGTCCACTGTCCCCCGCGACGCAAGAGTCTGGGGACACAAACTTGCCCACTCTTATATTTTTGCGGATGTTGTAACAACAGAAACTTTATGCTAAAATTGTTATAAAACGCTATAGTTTAAGAATAATTTTCCGATATATGTTTATGGTAGCTGTATGCGGTCATGGACGCCTATCGCATGTAGCACCTTATTATATATGAAAGAATCCGGCGAAAAGCCCGGCATGGAGGGACGTCTTGCGCAAATACCAACAGAAACAGATATTGGAATCCATAAAAACGCTATATGAGGCAACGTCCGAGATTAAGAGCTTTCTTTCCCGCAAGGACAGCGACTCCGTTATGCAGCTTTTGGTCGATTGTCAGGAGATGGCAATACAAATCGGCAATTATATCGAGCGACTTGAGGGCGAGGGAACGGAGACTGTTTCCCGTTTAGAAGAATACTGTCAACTCTTATATCAAGCGAATATTGAAATAAATAATACCGGCTTTGATAGAAAAATTGACAAGCCGCTTCAAAAACAGCTTGTCAAAATTGAAAACAGCGTTAAGGACGAACTTAGGCCTAATAAGATTGAGGCTGTGTTTATTAGCTACAAAGCAAGCATGAGCGACAGTATTGAGTCGATTTACCTCGCGGCGAAAGCGGATTCTTGTTGTGACGCAGTTTTTATACCTATTCCATATTATAATATAAATCCTGACAATTCTCTTGGGACGATGCATTATGAGGGTGCGGATTGTTATGGGGACAATATCGAGATTACCGATTGGCGGGAGTACGATATTGAGGCCAGACATCCGGATGTTATTTTTACGTTCAATCCCTATGACGACGGGAACCTTGTCACACGGGTTCATCCGGATTTTTTCTGCCGTAAATTGCGGGAATATACAGATTTACTTGTGTATGTTCCATATTTTGTGATTTTTGGCGATGTACCGGAGCATTTTTGTACTACCGCCGGTTGTATATATGCACATAAGGTTATTGTGCAGTCTGAAAAGATATGCGATACTTATATCCGCGTCTTTCAGAAAACCTTCGGCGACAGATTCGGTAGAGCAGAGGATAAGTTTGTTGTGTTGGGGAGTCCGAAGTTTGATATGGTACTCAATACAAAGCGTGAGGATTGTGTGTTGCCAGATGAATGGTTAGGATTGATTGACGGTAAAAAAGTAGTTCTTTATAATACATCAGTCGGTGCGATTTTAAATGGCGGTGAGCAGTATTTAAAAAAACTGCGTCATGTTTTAACGGTGTTCCAAAAGCGTGACGATGTGGTTCTCTGGTGGCGCCCTCACCCTCTGAGTGAGTCGACCTATGCGAGTATGCGGCCGGAGCTTCTTGAGGAATATCGCGCCATTGTAGCGGATTACAGGTGTGAAGGGTTTGGAAATTACACTGAGAATGAGTAATGGATACAATGACACTATTCATTTTGCCGGGTACATTTTTATCGCAGAAGTGAATAACGGAAGAAAATTAAAAAACGAAAATCAGAAATTTTGGTTGAAGAATTGAGGTTTTTACATGGCTAAAAGCAAAGGTAAACCTATAGGGATATTTGACCAAAGTGCGGATTTACATCGCGCACTGGCCTATGCTGACGCTATGGTATCAGACAACTCAAGCGTTGCAGCTATGTTTCAGGTTACAGGCAAACCGTTGCTTATGCAAGATTGCGAGTATGACTTTACAATTAACAAAGCAACACAAAAAGAATACTTGCATTCAGATATAATTAGTTTTGGAAATAAGGTGTTGTCGCTTAGAGAATTTGCACGTGAATATCCAGAATGGTATAAGTATTGGTTGCCATACAGCAATTCTATACAATGTTCGAGATTCATAGTGGCCCCAGATTACGAGTTCGGCACTTCGGGACTTTTAAACGCAATATACGAGATAGATGAAGAAAACGCAAAAGCTAAATACTTAATGAGTTTTCCAGTGGACGATAAACATCCTTGGCTTTATCATACATCCATCAGAATTGGTAATAAACTACTGTATGTTCCTGCTCGAGCGAGGTGTTGGATGTTCTATGATTTAGAGTCTTGTCAGTGGACGTATGAAGAAGTGCCAAAAGATTTGCATCCATCTAATGAGTGGCGTGGGGCGTTCGGCGGGTGGACAGTATTCGGAAATGAACTGATTTTCCTGCCCGGAGAGAGTGGAGCAATTGCTAAATATAATATTGATACAGGCAAAATAACATATCACAAGGAGTGGTACTCTAAATTTCGCTCAAATGTTACAAATGTAAACTGGGGAATAATAAATAGTATTTTGAGTTATTATGATTCATTGTTGCTCGTTTCGTCCCAAGTGAACATGATAATCGAACTTGACCCCAAAACAGTCTCTGTTAAAAAGATGTATAAAGTCGGTGATGACGATTGCGGATTCAGAACAGGTTGCTTAATCCCCAAGACTGACACTGTTTATTTAATAAGATTCCGCGACCCCCAAAAAACACAGTGGACAGAAACCATTATTAAATGGAATATCAAAAGCGGTGATGTAAAGGAGATAACATCCTTGCCAATAAAGCCAATTGAAAATCATACGCAGAATTTGCTTTGCGGATTTGTGTTTTGGAAAGGTGAACTGTTTGTCACTCCGCTACAAGGTGACAGTATCCTCAAGATTGATTTGCAAACGGATACAGTTAATCGATACCCGTTAACGCCTGAATTCGATTTCTTTGAGCGCAAATCGAAATACTATGAGGGTTGGGGTAAAGACCAAGCGCTACCATACGTTTTTTTTAACGGTAAACGTATGAAATATATGGCGCAGTTGCCATATGATTATGGTTTGGCAGATATTGATTTTTCGAATAGTAAGATTTTGAACAGGCGCAAATGGTATGTTGAGGGTGTCGAGGAATTAATCAAAACCAAAGATATTAAGCATGATGCGCCGCTTGTAGAAGGAGCGTTTATTACTTTAGAAAAATTCCTCGACCAGCTTGATTCGGAAGAATTCCTGTTAGAAAACAAGAACCGACTTGCCGAGAGCTGTGGAGAAATGGGAGATTTATACGGTACAAGCGGTCAAAAAATATTCGAATACGTGAAAAAGCTAGCGGGTGTGTAATATGCAGAGTAAGGTTAGTTTGGTGATGCCATGCTATAACAAGGTTGAGTATATATCAGATATGTTAAATTCCGTTCTCGCACAAGAGTGGAATAACATTGAGTTGATTCTTGTTAATGATGGTTCTACTGACGGAACGCGTGATATCATTAGCGAGTATGAGCCAAAATTTATTGAGCGAGGATACGAAGTGGTCATTATTGATCAGGATAACGCCGGTGTCTGCGCGGCTGCAAAGGCTGGATTAGAGAGCGCAACTGGGGAATATATATCTTGCATTGATGCCGATGATGAACTTGACTCGAAGTACGTTAGTATTATGGCTGAGTGGCTTGAAGCAAATGCAGATTATGACATATGTATGTGTAGTTACTATTTGTACGAAATAAAGGACGGAACTAAAAAGAAAATTCAAGAATACAGTACAATTGCAGATGGAATTCCAATTAATATAGATGCTTGGCTATTGTGCAGAATGACATGGGTTCCTTGGGTGTATTTGGTGAGAAAACGGTATTTTGATAAATGCAAAATCGCGGAGAATTACTATGTTTACTCAAGAGGGTCACATGAGCCGTTTCTTGCAGTCCCATTATTAGCGTATGGCGGGAAAATTAAATGTTTTGAGGAATTGCTATATCATTTCAATTCAACCGAAGATGAAAATCGCCATTCGTTAAATCTAAGCATAGAAAAAGCAAAAAAGCATTGGAATGAATATTGGCGCAACGCGCGAATCGCCATCAAACAATTAGACGCAAAGGTATTTGATGATAAGACCAAACAGCGGATGCTGGCATTGATGGCGTTAGGTATGCATAGAACAACATTTTTAGACTTCAGGGTAGGGTCCAGCGAGATAGTCGCAAATCAAATGTTAGGGGCGCTTGGGATAGTCGATAGATATTTTACTATTCATCAAATACCTTATGGCATTTGTGAGTTCTTGAATTTTTGGCAAGCGGATGAGCTGCTACAACGGTATATGCCTTTGGATTGTTGGTATGTCTATGACAGAATCTCTCAATTTTTGCTGTCAAAAGATTTGCCGCCGCGTATTAATAGCTTTAGACGTATTATAGGCTACGGCTCTCGTGGTGACATTGCCAAAAAGGTACTTCCGATTCTTAAATGGAGTCCAATGCAGCCAACTGAATTATGGGATATTGCTGATAATAATTGCGACTTCGATAGCTTGAGTGAAAAAGACTGTGTAATTGTATTACCCATCAAAAGAGAAGTATGCGAAGAAATCATGCCAATACTTGACAGTGCTGGTTGTTATGTAGTGTGCTTAAGGGATTTGCATAAAAACTATATAGCCGAGTGCATTAGGCACAGTTTATTAGTAGATATGGAGTGATTGATTATGAACAAAAAAAAGCTTGCGCTTTTTACTCCTTTGCCTCCGATCAAATCGGGAATATCGGACTATTCTTTTTCACTTATGGGAGAACTTATTAATTACTTTGATATTGACGTTTTTATTGATGACGGGTACATCCCTTCGGTTAAGATCAACGGGGTCGAAATATTTAATCACGGTTGTTTTGTTGAAAGGCTCGATTCTTACAACTACATTTTGTATCAGATTGGTAATAGCGTCTATCACAAGTATATGATTAGATATTGTTTGACGTTTAAGGGAACCGTGGTATTACACGATATTAATCTGCATGGCTTGCTAAGACAATGGTCAATTGTACCCAACAGTTCGGATTTTCGCGAATATTCAAAAAACCTGCTTTTAGATTATCCTCCTGAAATAGTAGAAGAAATAGTATATCAGACATTTATTCACAACAGGGAGATCATACCTAAGTATGTAACAAACGGTTTTATTTCGAGTTATGCTGAAAAAATTATTGTCCATAGTAATTATGCTTATGAAATATTGCGACGCAAATTGCCTTATATACCCGTATTTATAATACCTCACTTTGCTGATCTCTTTTCAAATAATCCAAGCTCGTCTTATACAAATGCAAGGATTAACCTGCGCATCAGTACTGACGATTTTGTTGTTGGGATATTTGGCATTGCCAGTAGTTACAAACGGATTTATCCTGTTTTACATGCTGTCAGTTCCTTGCGTGGTCGGATACCCAGCATAAAAATACGAATTGCAGGAAATACAATCGATAAAACAGTATATGAAACCATAAATTATCTTAAAATAGACAAAATTGCCACGGTTGAAGAGGGAACAGATTTGGAAAGATTTATTGAGAATATGGATGCGTGCGATGTATGCGTCAATTTAAGATATCCATATAACGGCGAGAATTCCGGTACTTTAATTATGTCGCTGGAGCGCGCAAAACCCACAATAGTAACAGATATAGGAAGTTTTTCAGAGTTTCCCGACGATTGTTGCATAAAATTGAAATCGCCTGAAAATATCCTAATCGGTGAAGAGGTTTCTATGATTTCGAATTCTATTTGGGAATTATATAATGATTCAAAAAAACGTGCTTTGATAGCTATAAACGGGTATGAGTATGTAAAAAGAAATATGGATTTGAAATTAATTGCTGAGAAATATTATGAGGCTATAACTGAATAAGGGGAGATTCACATAATGAAAGTTACGATTGAGGTTCATGTCACTTGCACTGATTTCTTACGCGGTATTCCGCAATATACCATCAATCTTACTCGCAATTTGCTTTTGCGTAACATATTTGAGTATGGGTTGGCTTTCTTTGATTTGAATGGTGCGAGAGGCAATATTAAATATGTCCGTCATCATTTTGGTGATTTATCGCCGCGATTGTATGAATGTCAAGATATGAAATATTCTGACGCAATTAGTTTTAGTGCATTCTCAAATCGGAATTATAGCGATTTTATTGGCTCACAAGAAGATGTGCTGCATATTCCTTATTGCGCGAGAATACCTGACAATGTAAATAAACCTTTAGTTGTCACTTGCCATGATTTGATTCCGATTATTCCTGAATTAAATTATCCGGCAAATGCAATTTTTTCGGTTTCTTTATACCGCATGCAAAAAGAAAGACCGATTGTCATTGTCGATAGCTATGCAACAAAATCGGACTTACTAAAATACTCTATTGTTCCTGAAGAAAATATTTTTGTTACGTATCTTGGGTTTGATAAAGATAACTATTATCCGCAAAAATCGAAAGAGGTCAATACAGCATTCGGTATTACTGACGACTATTTTGTAATGTTTGCTAGTGTTGCTGAAAGAAGGAAAAATTTTGACAAGGTTTTTTCGGCGTTCAAAATATTTTGCGAGTCATTAGATGTAAAACTAGTGATTATAGGTGAACCGTCTACAGAGTCGGAGAAGAGTTTGCGTAAATTGGCATTAAATTACAATATATCAGATAAAGTTATCTCTACAGGTTTCGTAACTGAATCTGCAAAACGTTTTCTTTTGTCAGGTGCTATTGCGTTATTGTTCCCTTCGCTTTATGAAGGCTTTGGATTACCAATACTTGAAGCACAAGCTTGCGGTTGCCCTGTGATAACATCAAATTGCACGGCTTGCCCCGAGATCGCCGGTGATAGCGCGGTACTTGTCGATCCATATAATGTCGAGGCTATTGCCGACGCTATGGAAAGGGTGCTGAATGATTCGCAACTCCGCGAAGATTTGCGCACAAAGGGGTATGAGAATATTAAGCGTTTTTCTTGGGATAAATGTGCGGCGGAAACGGAGGAAGTTTATAGGAAAGCATATGATATGTATTAATTTAAAATACCCCCCGATCAACGAGGTGCTGTATGAAAGTAGTTATTGACGTTCATTGTGTTACCGCGAAAAATACGCGCGGCATACCCCAATATACAATTAATCTCGTTCGGCATTTACTTGCGCGAAAAAACAACGAATACGGTTTGGCATATTACGATTACATGAAAGAACGAAACAACGAGGCGCTTGTCCTTAAGCACTTTGGGGATTTATCTCCCGCCCTCTACGAGTGCATGTCAATGAAACGCTCGGAGCGCCTTTTGTATAATGCGTTCAAAGAAAATAGTTATTCTTTATGTATGGGCACAAATGCTGACTTATATCATTTTACAAATACATCCGATATTCCAGACAATATTACGGACACTAAGAAATTGTCAAAGAATGGAGATTCGGGAGCGGTTGTTACTTGTCATGATATTACGCCTACCATACGTCAACTGCAACAGATCAATCACTCCTATACGATTGGGATGCATAGAATTGAAAAACTACAGCCTATAATAATCACGGACACATATGCGGCGAAAGAAGAGTTGTGTGCTTTAGAAGTGGTGCCGGAAAATAATATTCATGTTGTGCATCTTGGAATTGACACAACAGTATATGAGAAGACTACGGTGAATTCTGCTTCGAAGTTTGGCATTTATAATCCTTATTTTGTTGTTTTGGGTTCGGTTGGGGAATTCAGAAAGAATACGAGCCGTATTGTAGAAGCCTTTAATATAATTGCACAAAAATATGAAGTGAGTTTAGTGTTTTTAGGCAAGATAGCAACGCAGGATCTCAACAAATTAGTTGATAAGAAATCAATAAGTGATAAGATTATATTTACTGATTTTATATCCGAGGAAGAAAAGATATCGTTATTATCAAACGCAGCTTCGCTCATATTTCCTTCTTTATATGAAGGATTTGGGCTGCCGATTCTTGAGGCCCAAGCGTGTGGGGTGCCTGTTATTACCTCAGAGTTGTCAAGCATGCCTGAAGTAGCGGGAAATAGCGCAATACTAGTTGATCCCTACAGCGTGGAAGCGATCGCGGACGCAATGGAGCGTGTACTTAATGATACGCAGTTATGCAAAGACTTAATTAAAAAAGGATATGAAAACATTAAGCGTTTTTCTTGGGACAAATGTGCGGCGCAAACTGAGGAAGTATACAAAATCGCATATGAGAAAGGTAGATAAAATTGCATTTAATAGTTCTTTCCGGCGGTTCGGGAAAGCGATTGTGGCCGCTCTCGAATGATGTCCGAAGCAAGCAATTTCTAAAATTGTTGCGAGATAAAAAAGGCGAACCGCAATCTATGGTACAGCGTGTATTAGGGCAAATCCGTGCTGCACAGCCCGATGCCGACATAACTATTGCCACAAATATTTCACAGCTTGACAGCGTTCGCGCACAGCTTGAAAATGTGGATATTGTAATTGAACCCGAGCGACGTGATACATTTCCCGCAATCGCTCTTGCTTGTGAATATTTAGCGTATGAGAAATCTGTAAAATCGGACGAAACGATAATAGTGCTGCCGTGTGACCCATTTACTGAGGATAACTTTTTTCACACGTTGTCACAATTGGATAAAATCATTCAATCAAACGGGGCGGATATAGCCTTGATTGGAATCAAGCCGGTTTTCCCTACCGCGAAATACGGTTATATCTTGCCGAAAACCGAAACAAGAGACGTTCCCGCCTTTGCTGAAAAGCCGGATGAAATTACTGCCGCTAAATTAATCCAAGAGGGTGCGCTTTGGAACGCAGGCGTATTTGCGTTTAAGTTAGGATATATACTTGAGCGGATACCCCGGCCGCTTATTTACAGCGAATTGCCTAAAATCAGCTTCGATTATCATATCGTTGAAAAATCAAATTCTATAGCGGTTGTACCGTATTTTGGTAAATGGTCGGATATTGGTTCTTGGCGAACGCTAACTGATGAATTACCAAATGAAACATCAGGTGCAGTAGTTGCAAACGAAACCAAAAACACATATGTGATAAATGAGTTGAATATCCCTGTTGTGACACTGGGGACTAAGAATTTAGTGGTGGTTGCAAGCTATGACGGCATACTCGTTTCAGATTTGGTCGCAAGTTCTCATCTCAAACCTGTGGTTGAGAAACTGGATAATACACGCCCAATGTATGAAGAACGCCGTTGGGGAGATTATGCAATTGTTGCAAGAGAGCATGACTCGTTAGTTAAAAAACTATTTTTGCGTGAGGGGAAATCAATAAGCTATCAAAAACATTTGCATAGGGACGAAGTGTGGGTGGTTACCACCGGCAAGGGGGAATTAATGCTTGACGGCGAGCTGTTAGCCATATCTTCGGGTGACACCATTAAAATCAAGCGCGGACAAAAACATTCTGTAAAAGCAATAACGGATTTGAATATTACAGAAGTGCAACTTGGTGAAATTCTTTCTGAAGAAGATATAGAAAGGTATGATAGATAACATATGAAACACGCATTAATTACAGGAATTACAGGACAAGACGGTTCCTACCTTGCGGAATTGCTTCTATCAAAAGGGTATAAAGTATACGGACTATACCGGCGCAAGAGCAAGCTGGATTATGGAAATGTTAGCCATATTGTGGATGAAATTACCTTGATTGAGGGCGATTTAACAGACCATCCATCTTTAACAAACGCGATAAGAATTAGTCAGCCCGATGAAGTCTACAATTTAGCGGCGCAGTCGTTTGTCGGCACAAGTTTCAATCAGCCGGTTGCAACTGCTGAAATAAACGCTCTTGGTGCGGTTAACCTGCTCGATGCCATACGCATCTTAAAGCCGGACGCAAGATTTTATCAGGCATCGACAAGCGAAATTTTCGGCGGTGTAAGTGATGAGTCTGCAGATGAAAACACACCGTTTTATCCGCGCAGCCCTTACGGTGTATCTAAACTATACGCTCATTGGATAACGAAAAATTACCGTGAAAGTTACGACTTGTTCGCTTGTGCCGGCATTTTGTTTAACCACGAGAGTGAGCGGCGAGGAAAAGAGTTTGTGACACGTAAGATTACAAGTGCGGCTGCGGCAATAAAACGAGGCGAGAAGAAAATCCTTGAACTCGGCAATTTATCTGCGAAACGCGACTGGGGACATGCTGAGGATTATGTCCGGGCTATGTGGCTGATGTTACAACAGGATAAGGCAGAGGAATTCGTTATTGCGACGGGCGAAACTCACACAGTTCGAGAGTTCGTAAAGCTGGCGTTTAAGTGTGCAGGATATGATCTGCGCTTTGAAGGCGAAGGTATTGATGAGATTGGCATTGATAAATCGACAGGTCAAACACTCCTAAAAGTAAATCCAGATTTCTTCCGTCCGGCGGAGGTCAATGTCTTGCTTGGCAATCCTTCAAAGGCGAACAAAAAATTGGGTTGGACACGGGAGGTTTCTTTTGAAACGTTGGTTCATAGAATGACCGCGTTTGACCTGGAGGAATACCGATGAAAATCCTGATTGACGCACAGTATTTTACTGCTCCACCCGCACAAAGAAGAGGGGGCTTTTACTTCTCGACGGTTTTAACAAAAGAATTACTGAAGAGAAGCCGATTTGAGTATGAATTGTTGTTTTTCGACAAAGGTAAGGAAAGGAATAATCGCAGCTTTGTAGAAGAGCTTTTACCAGATTGTGGTGTGCCGATTCATGAGTGTAACTGTGTGAGCTATAAAGAATTACAGTCAGCGGCTTCAACGGGAAATTATGTGGATATTCACAATATTGTTAAAACTGATTTTGATATAGCCTATTTCTTAACGCCGGTCATTGTGACTGTGCCCAGGAACACAGCGCAAATCTCTATGTTTCACGATTATTGGTTTATGAATTACAAAAACGCTGTGGGTATTACCGATGCCGAGAAGGTTCGATACGCCGATGCCGCCAATATATTCGATAAGGTTATCGAAAACGGATCCTATTTGTTTACGATATCAGAATTTTCAAAAAAACAGTTTATTGAAAACTCAAATATTAACGCAGAGAACGTATTTATTGTGTCTGATTTATATGATAGTGAGATGTGCTTCCAAGAAAAAAATCCTGATTTCATAAATGAAATCACAGGCGGTTTGCCATATATACTTTTTATTGGCAAATTAGACACAAAGAAGAATCTTGACCGAATTATCAAAGCGTTTGAAGTGTTGCATAAAAGCCACTCGGAATTGAAGCTGGTTTTGATTGGTAATTACGGGAAATTGAATAATGAAAGCCGAGTATACACGGAAATGATAACATCATCTCCTGCAAGCGAGAATATAATTGTACTTCATGAGGTTGATGATATACAAAAGCGGTGGTTTTACTCAGGGGCGAAGCTGCTGCTTCATCCGTCCTTATACGAGGGATTCGGCATTACTATCGTTGAGGCACAGGCCTGCGGCTGCCCGGTAGTCACATCTACAACCACCGCTTGCCCGACTACCGCGGGAAGCGGCGGCGCGTTATTAGTGAATCCATATGATTTAGAAGAAATCATATTAGGCGCGGAACGGGTGCTGACTGATTCGGCATTGAAAAATTCGCTCGTTCAAAATGGTTTTAAAAACACGTTGTTGTATACTCCAGACAAATGTGCTGAATTAGTTGAAGGGGCATTTGAAGAAATATACACAAAAAATCACTAAAAATCATTGATTGCACCCGGTATGCGATTTTATCAGATTGAGGTGACTATTTTGAGTATTACACAAGCGGTTTTTTACGGCACCGGCAATAACGCCGAGCAGAATTTACAAAAATGGTTTGGCAGCGGCATCGTTCCTGCCTGCTTTGTTGATGCAGACACGCATAAACATTACACACAGTTCCACGGTTATGATGTGCTTCCGCTTGACGAAGCATTGTTGCGATTCCCCGACAGCGATATCTACATCACGCTCGCAAACCGCAATCTGCTCTCCGCGACAAAGCATTTACTCTCAAACGGCGTAAAACAAGAAAACATCAAATATTTTGAGGATGTGGCGTATGGAAAGGGCTGTTGGCAACTCGAAGGTCATATGCACTGCACGGCTTTTTTAAAGCCATGCAGTCACTGGCATTATAGTGCCAGTGACTGTATTGAACTGACGGGAGATTTTAAAGCAAACTACAATAGTTATGTTGATACTATAAATAGGCTCAAACAGAATCTATTAAGTGACAAGCCTTGCGGTTGTTCCGGTTGCAGTGAAGTTAAAATCGGGCTGTGGAGCAAGACATTTAAGCCGCGATTGTTCGCTCTCCACGACGACATCAAAGGCGAACGCTGTAACTGCCGCTGCATATATTGTGATTTAACGAAATCCGGCGGACACATTCGCAACGGTAAATACACCGCGCCGGAAATACTGAACAGTTTGGGCGGTTACTTCCCGGCAAAAACGATGTTCTATTACGCACCGGCAGAACTGACCGTATCACCGCATAAGAAAGAAATATACGCGTATTTGCGTGACCGCGACTGGGAATTTTCCGTTGTCAAGACCAGCGGCATTGCATTTGACGCAGAGCTTGCGGAGTTCGTCAGCCATGGCGGGCGTGTGAACGTCAGCTTGGATAGTGGCACGAAAGAAACATACGCTAAAGTCAAAGGCGTAGACTGCTTCGATAAAGTTGTCGCTAATTTAGAAAAATACAAAGCGGTTGGGGCAAAGATTGAGCTAAAATACATCTTGCTTGAAAATCTGAATGATTCAGAAGCCGATTTTGACGGTTTTATGGATATAGCTCAGAAGTTATCCGGCCAAATTATATTAACTGTCGATATGAACACTTTGCAAACAGGTATTCCGGAATCTATGTGGACAAGTTTGACGCTGTTTGCGGAAAAAATTAAAAATTATGTATTGCCCGTGCGGTTGCACAGCGAGCATTTGTCAAATGAGAATTACGAGAGGCTGTCGAAATTAGTATGCTCAAATTAAAGAATTGTGATCTAAACGAATTCGCACGGCGCATCAGCGATAAAACCATAATAGCATACGGTGCGGGAAGAATTATGCGAACCGCTTGTGGCATCCTCGGCGATGATTTCGTGCGCCGCATTGATTGCATTATAGACGTAAAGGGCGGTAAAAATTGTTTTTTTGAACATGGCGATGTGAAGATTCCTATTATTAAGTTGGACAGCTTGAGTAGTATTGACACAGACAACACTATCTTGCTCATCACGCCTCTTGCTTATTATGCCATATATGAAAACTTAGATATATGCGCTGCTTTAGACGGCATAGACTGCTACATTTACCCGATTATGCGTGAACTTGCAGCGCCTCACGGTTTTCCGCAAGTGGCAGACGGCGCGCAAGTAAAAATCCCAAAAAAGTTTCACTGCATTTGGTTCGGCAGAGGTGAGATGTCAGACCTAAATAAGCGTTGTATCGAGAGCTGGCAAAAATTTAACCCTGCATACGAAATAGTGATGTGGAACGAAGATAACTATGATTTAAGCCGATTTCCATATGCTCATGACGCTTATGACGCTAAACGCTGGGCGCTTCTTGTCGATTTTGCGCGATTTGATATTTTATACGAGTATGGCGGGATTTATGTTGATACCGACGTTGAGATGATAGCAAATTGGGATTTTCTGTTGCATAACGATTTCTTCGGGTTTATACAAAACAATTGGTTTGGAATGGGTAACGGTTTCGGTTCGGTTGCGAGGAATCCGATATTAACACGGCTGATGACCCCTTTTTTGCAAAACGATTACACCAAAATCGACGTGTCGAAATACTCTGAAAAAGTAATAGTAGACAACCATAATCTTGATAAATGCAAATTACACGGGATTGATGTGTGGCGTGACGGTGAGTTGATAAACGGTGGCGCGAAACTATTCCCGCAAGATATGGTGATATTGAGCACGCGGTTTTCACTCAAGACACAAAACACCATAGGCATACATCACTATGAACGCACTTGGAGCGGGGAACTTAAATCCAAAGAAGACAAGTACACGGAATTTGTAAATATACACAGGCGGGAGCTTGAAATGTTATGCAAAACAAAGAATTGCTAAAAGAATTGATTTACTTGTTTCCGTTTACTGCCGATGCCGCACTGATGATTCATGTATTGAGCAACAACGGCTATACTGTTGCAGGTATATGCGACAGCAATCCGGCGCTGCAAGGTAGAACCTATGCCGGCTGTCCCATAGTTCCGAAAGTGAGCGGCGAAGATGAAACAGTAATTATATGCGGCTATAAACAGTATCGTCTTGCGGGATTATTTAAAAAAAGCGTATTAATTGAGCAAGTGCTGACTGCTAATGACATCCCCAGCGCACTCGAAAAAGTTAAGTGGGACGAATTTGACGCATTAGCACCGAAACAGACGTATAGGTTTCATCGATTGCCGCAGGAGATACGGCAAGTATTGCCGCCTGACGGTGCGGATTTGAAGTTAAATGCGCTTGATATCGTCTTAACGGAATGGTGTAACTTAAAGTGCAAATGCTGTGAAGTCTTAGTTCAGCATTTCGGCGGCGATATTAAGCCGCGCCACATTCCGCTTGAACAGCTTATCCGGGAAACGGACGAGATTTTTAAGAAGTTTGGATTTGTCCGCGATATTCATGTTCTTGGCGGTGAACCGTTTATATATCCGCAACTTGCAGAGTATATGAGATATTTAAAAAAGCATCGTGGCAAAATTGGCTCGCTGTATGTGATAACAAATGGTACGGTCATACCGAGGCAAGATGTAATTGACGCTATCAAAGAGAGCGATGCTTTTGTTATGATTTCCGATTACGATGAGCTGTCACGCAATAAGGATGGAGTTGTACAAGCCGTAAAAGATAACGGCGTTGGCGTTCAGGTGACCGATTACCCCTGGGTATATGAGAATCAGCTTGTGTATGACGGCGATAAAACTTACCAACAAAAGTTTAACGATTGCTACGAACGCAAGCACATATACACAATCCGCGATGGCAAGGCGTATTATTGTCATTTCCTTGCAAGCGGCGAAACGTTGAAGGCGATTCCGTATCGTAAAGGCAACGGTATTTCAATATATGCTTCGAGCGGGCAAGAGATCCTGGACTATCTGACAAGCGAAACAGCGCCGCCGGGTTGTGAATATTGTTCGGGACATGATTTGAACTCGCCGAAGATTCCAAAGGCGGAGCAAGCGGGGGCACCTATACCATATAAATCTTTCGAGGAAACCTATGAATGAGAAAAACGCTTATACATTATCATCTGAAGAATTGCGCTCGCTACAAATGGTGTTACTTGAAATGCTCGTTGAGGTTGACCGCATATGCAAAAAGCATGATATTAAATACGGCATAGACGGCGGGACGCTCCTTGGTGCGGTTCGGCACAAAGGATTTATTCCGTGGGATGATGACCTTGACATCGTAATGATTCGGAGCGAATATAACAAACTGCGTGAAGCCTGTAAAACAGATTTAGACAAAAGCAGGTTTTTCTTTCAGGACAATACCACAGATCCCAATTACCGTTGGGGGTATGGGCGAATACGGAGGATTGATTCAGAATTTGTGCGATGCGGGCAGGAACATTTGAAGATGCAAACGGGGATATTTCTAGATATTTTCCCAAGGGATAATGTGCCGGACTTCTACCCGTTGCGACTGATTCACGCTTTTCAATGTTTCTTTTGGCGTAAAGTGCTGTATTCGGAAGTCGGCAAAGTAAACGCCCCGAACGCATTTCAACGAAATGTTTACACCATACTTAATGGTATACCGGCAGAGAGAGCATTTGGGGCGTATGGGAAAATAGCGGACAGGCTCAACGCGAAACATACAAGCTTTGTGCGGTGCTACGGATTCACGATTGCTACCAAGCAAAAGCAAATCTATGCTTATCCGCGCCAGTGGTTTGAGGAGCTCGCATCAATTGAGTTTGAGGGGAAGACATTCCCCGCTTGCAAGGATTATCACGGATATTTGATGTTTGTGTACGGAGACTATATGCAATTGCCGCCGCAGGAACAGCGCAGATGGCATCCGTGTAGCAAATTCAAGTTACCGAAAGGATTTGAGGTATGAATATTACAAGTATAAAACCCGGTAAAATCGCGTTTGCGCCGTTCACCGCCATAAGTATGGCACTGTCGGTTTTGCTTGAAAGACAGGGGCTTACAGTATCGCACATTTTCGACAACAATCAAAAACTTCACGGTAAGCATTTTCGCGGCATACCAATATGCGGGGCAAGTGAGGAACATTTGCGTGATACGACGGTCATTGTCTGCTCGTTTATATCGCTGAAACAGATTGCAAAACAGTTGCATCAACTCTCGGCCGAAAACGTCATTCCTTATAACGACATTATCAGCCGCGATGACCTTGATGATATGCTTGCCGCGTTCAGTAAAATATTATTAAGCGGAATGTTGTCGCAGATTAATGAGTATCATAACAATGTTATGCACGGGAGCGGGGATTTAAGTATACGCGCCGCTTTACCGCCTGTTGACGCCTCCGAGGACAGCATTATTTTGCCGCTTACAACATTGGTGCTGACTGAGCGCTGCACTCTGCGCTGTAAAGAATGTTCACATTTTATGCAGTATTTTCAAAACCCCGTTGAATACAAAACCAAAGACATTATCGCAAATTTTGACAAACTGCTTTCAGTCGTATCTTTCGTACGCTGTGTGGGCATATCGGGCGGAGAACCGCTGTTGCACAAGAATATTTTAGAAGTTATTGAGCACGTTTGCACCTCTCAAAAGGTTGGATATGTCGCTGTAACAACCAACGCTACGATAATGCCGAATGAAGAATTTTTCCGTTCGGTCAGCGCGCATGAAAATCTGATTATGCGATTATCCGATTACGGAAAACATTCAAAATATATAGAGGACATTGTCGAAAAATGCAAGCGGCACCATATCCGTCACGCGATTTTGAATAACGCCACTTGGTACGGCGGATTGCGGATTACCGAGGTAAACAATGATTTCAACGAAGTTCGGCATGTCTTTCGCGCGTGCAGCACGAAATCCTTGCTCCTGAAGGGGCATAGCTTCTCCAAATGCCAGTTGGCTTGTTTCGCCGAGAGTCTTGGAGCAATTCCTGGGAATGTATCCGGAACGCGCAGTTGCTTGGATGTTTCAAGGGAAGATTTCAACTTAAGTACTTTGAAGGAGTATTTTGATTCGCAAACTCCCCTACAGGCGTGTTCGATATGTTCGGGGGCATCGCGAACACGCGAACAAGTGCCGCCTGCGGAACAGACTAATGAGCTATTCGAATATAGGGTGTATAATTGATTGAGAGGAAAGGGATTATGAAAATTATTATTTATGGGGCAGGAGATTTCGGCACTATGCTTTGCAGTCAGATTATGCAAGAGCAAAACCACATGCGCGGGGGGAGCAACACGATCGTTGCTGTCGTTGACTCCAATCCTCAGGTGCAGGGTTTGGTTTTATTTGAAAAATATACAGTTCTGGCTCCTGAAAGTATTCTTGAGTTGGAATACGATCAGATATTGGTTTCGGCGTCTGAAGAGCAAGCGAAATTTTTCATAACACATAAATTGGCACAAATGGGCGTAACCTTTGACAAAATCAAATTCGGAAAACCCACTTTTCAACTAACAAGCGATTCTTATCGAGATGATGACCCTCACCCATGGCGAATTGAAACTGCACGCAACTTTAATAATCTACAGATACCCGGCAATGTTGCTGAGTGTGGGGTTTTTCGCGGAACTTTTGCCAAGAGGTTGAACAGGTTGTTTTATGACAGAAAGTTATTCTTATTCGATACCTTTGAAGGTTTTAGTGACGAGAGCTTAATGAATGAAAATAACAGATTTTATTGTGGCGAGTTCACAAATTGGGTAATTGCAAGAAATAAAAATGGAAAAAATTGGCATTCCGATACAAGCGTTGATTATGTGATGAGCCTGATGCCCTTTCCGAAACAAGTAATCATAAAAAAAGGGTTGGTTCCTGACACATTCGCTGGTGTTGAAGATACCTTTGCATTTGTTTCACTTGATATGGATATTTACGAGCCGACATTTGAGGCTTTGAAGTTCTTTTGGGACAAAATGAGTAAAGGCGGAATGCTGTTATTACACGATTATTATTATTCTTGGCTACCCGGAATAGAACTGGCGGTAAAAGATTTTGAGCAGTGGTTAGGGGCAAAGGTCGCCAAGTTTGCGGTTCGTGATGTGTGTAGTTTGGCGATAATTAAAAATTAGGTTATCCCGAAAAGTTCTTTGAGAGGTTTGGATGAATGAAGTGAACGAATTACAACCCGAACAGCTTCGAAAGCTTCATATTATTCTGCTTGAATTGCTCATTGAACTTGATAGCATTTGCCGCAAACACGGCATTGAATATACTTTGAGCGGCGGTACACTTCTCGGAGCAGTACGTCACGGTGGATTCATTCCGTGGGACGATGATGTTGACGTGTCAATGAGGCGTGAGGATTATGATAGATTTCGAGAGGCTTGCAAAATAGAATTAGACACGTCAAGGTTTTTTTGGCAAGACAACACCACTGACCCCGAATACCCGTGGGGTTACGGCAGGCTGCGCCGCAACGATAGCGAATTTGTCCGTATAGGGCAGGAACATATGAAAATGCGGACAGGTATTTTTCTTGATGTGTTCCCAAATGATTATATCCCGCAGTTTTATCCGTCTCGGTTAGCGCATTGCTTTTGCTGTTTCGTTGTGAGAAAGGTTCTATATGCAGAAAGCGGGAAAGTAGCAGCAAAGAAATATATGGAGCGATTTGTTTATGCGTTGTTAAATAAAATTCCGCATCAAGTTGCTTTTAGTTGGTTAAGTGAACTTACAAAAGTGAAAAAGTCAAAATATTGCCGTGCGCTTACCTTCCCACCTCCGAAGGACAAGCATTTAGGTACATCGGCTTATTATTATGAAGAATATGAAGATGTGGAATTTGAAGGTCGCAGATTCCGTGCAATGAAATATAGGCACGAATATTTAAGATATAAGTACGGCGATTATATGCTGTTACCACCGCCTGAAAAGCGACACTGGCATCCGACTAAAACAATTAGATTTCCAAAGGAGTTTGAATAATAAGCTGTGCGCGAAAAGAGTTGGTTTTTTGAATTGCATTTCGCATAGACACTATGTAGTGTTGTTCAATAGTAAGAAGTATTGCATTACACCTCAAAAATCATTTTTTTATTAAGTAAAAACAAAATTATTTAAAAAGGAGATGCAAATCGTTGCTAAATAATGACTTGGAAAACCAAACAACTCATTCCGCACATGACCGAATAATGAGCATTCATTTATCAGAACAAGAAAGTGTTTTGTTTGACAGACTTGAAGATAATAAGTCAAAGAAAATCTTTAAAACTTGGGCATATTGTGCGCAAAACGGTATAAGCCAAGGTGTGTACGACAATAGCATTGAGCCGCTATTTATCAACCTATTTGAGAAACCGCAAGGATATAAAGAAAAACTACAACGTTTGAAGAATAACCGCTTCTATATTTATGGAGGTGGACATTTCGGCGAAAGAATCGTCAGTATTCTTAAGAATGAAAATTGCCTTGAAAATTGCATCGGCATTTTGGATAAAAAACTTTCCGGTAAAAAAGTGTATGGATTGACAGTTACGTCCCCCGAAATAGAAACCGCACCACGTGATGAGTGCGTTATTGTTGCAGTTAGCGAGACCTTCAAACCCGAAGTATTCAATGAAATAATTGCGTATTTGAAAAGTATAGGTTTTTCGGAAGAACAGATAATTAAACCGTATTTTTCGTTCATATTGAATGCGGATACTTATTTCGATAAAGATATTATTTTGCCCAGGCTTGGTAAAGATGAAGTTTTTGTTGATGCTGGAAGCTATAACTTGTTTAATGCGATACAATTTTACAATTTTTGCAAAGAGAATAGCGGAAGTGTCAAGAAAATTTATTCGTTTGAACCCGATGAAAAACAGTTCGAGTTGTGTGTTAAAAATGGTGAGCAAATAGGTTGTGTAGAGGTCATTAAGGCGGGTTTGTGGTCATTTGATACGAATTTGAGTTTTTTAGATGAAACGAATCGTATGGGTGGTTCGCGAGTAATCGCCGCGAGTGAAAACAAGGCTCAAGTTGTTGCTCTTGATAACACTCTTCCAAGAGATGAATGTGTTACATTCATTAAAATGGATATAGAAGGTGCAGAACTTGAAGCTTTGAGAGGCGCAGAACGCATAATTAAACGCTGCAGACCTAAACTTGCAATTTGTGTGTATCACAAAGCGAAAGATTATGTAGAGATTCCTACGTATTTACGTTCAATTGTGCCTGATTACAAAATGTGGTTGCGAACGTACAAAACAACTGGCGGTGATACCGTGTTGTACTGTGTATGAGGAGCGTGGTTTGATGTGATAAATGCGTTAATAATTGCCGGCGGCGTAGGCGAGCGCACTGGTAATAGAGTGCCAAAACAATTTTTAAATGTGTTTGATAAACCTATAATCATATACACACTGGAGGCTTTTCAGAAACATAAAGAAGTGGATTCGATTACGGTTGTATGTCTTGACGGTTGGCAAGAGTTTTTACGGACTTACTGCTTGCAGTTTGGAATCAGCAAATTGGCAAGCGTAGTTGAGGGCGGTGAAAATGGCCAAAACTCTATTTTCAAGGGCATAACGGATATCGCGACACGATGTAACGGAGATGACTTAGTGATAATTCACGAAGCAAATCGTCCGCTTGTTTCCGATGAGGTTATATCTGATTCAGTTAGAGTGTGTAAGAAGTTTGGTGGTGCAGTGGCGGCAATTCCGTGCAACGATGCGATGTTGCATATCAATGAGCCGACAGTAGCCACTTCGCACATTCCGCGCGAGACACTCGTGAAAGGCCAAAATCCGCATACCTTTAGATTGGGTAAATTATTATGGGCACACGAGCAGGCAAAAGAGTGGGGTATAATGAATTCTGTAGCAACAAGTACGCTTATGGTAGAGTTGGGAGAAACGCTTCATTTGTCAGTTGGCTCAGAAAAGAATTTCAAGATTACTACTAATGAGGATATAGAAATATTCAAGGCAATATTGCGGAGTGGGATGAAATGAAATCTGCAAATGATAAATGGATTTACACTTATGATTACGCGCCAAATTCGCTATGGGAGCAGTGGCGCCCCGCGCCGCCACCCGCTAACTGGGTTGACGGTGAGTGCAAATCTGTCAGTAACCGAGTAGAAAAAGGATCACTGAACTTTGCTTTACTTGCTGATTCTCACTACACGGTCAATGGCACTTGGGACGATACCGCATACAGCTTACGCAAATTGCATGAACATCTAAAGTTAGATGGCGTAATTCATCTCGGCGATATGACGGACGGAATATTGCCTGCTGATAAAACTGATGAAATTGAAACTATTGTCAAAGGCGATATGGCTTTGCTCGGAGTCCCTGTTCACATAGTGCCTGGGAATCACGACTATAACTACTTCAAAGGTAATCCCGATTTAAATTATCCGGACAAGCCGCAATATTATGTGGATTATGATAAGCAAAAACTAAGGCTGATTTTTATTGACTCATTTGACCCCAAAGAGCGACTGCGTTATGGATTTACTGATTATTGCATCCATTGGCTTGATTCGGTTTTGCACAGCTTGCCTGATGGTTATGTCTCAATAATATTCTCACATATTACGCCACTCGTTAGACTTCAGGCGTGGGCGAAGGAAATCAGAAATCGTGAAAAGTTGATGGATGTGCTTAATAAATATGCAGATAGCATTTTAGCGTTTATCAATGGTCACAGCCATTGCGACCACTTGTTTAACGATTTGTATAACGGTAAGTTTCCTATAATCTCTATTAACTGCTCTAAATGCGAATATTTCCTTGAGCACAAGCCTGAAGGAGCGGTTGTGCCGTATCGTGAAATTGGAAGTCGAACGCAAGAAAGCTTTGACATTATGACAATTGACACAAGTAAGCGGGAGATATATTTCACACGGTTCGGCGCGGGCAATGACCGCATAGTGCGAAACGGAAAGGCAGAGTGGTCATAATGCAAATATGGGGCCACAGAGGAGCGTTTCATTACGCGCCTGAAAATACGATTTACAGCTTTCAGAAAGCTATAGAACTTGGCGCGGACGGTGTGGAGTTTGATGTACAACTCACCAAAGACGACGAGGTCGTGGTGATTCATGATGAATCAGATCGAGCGGGTAAGCACCGGCAACGGTCGTGTTTGCGATTATACTCTTCAAGAATTGCGGTATTTTAACTTTAATAAGCGAGGTATCTCCAAACCGAAATATATGCAGATACCGACGTTAGATGATGTGTTACAACTGCTTGAATCTAATTCACTTGCGATAAATATTGAGCTTAAAACAGGGATAATTTATTACGATGGAATTGAACGCAAAACAGCCGATATAGTAAAAAAATACGGTCTATCGAAACGAGTGATATATTCCTCATTCAACCATTTTTCCGTTCAAAAAGCAAAGGAGTGTGACCCGGCTGCAAAGACCGCACTTCTCTGCGGCGGCGGTATAATAGTCACAGGCGAGCAATGCGAGAAAATCGGCGCATATGCGCTGCACCCCAATGCCATCCAAATGCGTTATCCGGGGCTGATAGAAGACTGCCATAAACGTGGCGTTAAAGTAAATGTTTGGACGGTTGATAGTGATGAAGACTATGCTTTTGCCAAAGAACACGGGGTAGATGGAATTTTTGTGAATGATTTAGTGAGGTTCAAGAAATATGCCCAATCTTAATTCTAAGCTATTGCGGAATTTCTATAAAACATCACCCATGCGTGAGGGAATTCTTAACTGGTATCCGTTTGACAAAAGTGCGTCGGTTATTGAAAGTAGCGGCGGTACATTGACGGAATTGTTACGTTCTCGTTGCGGTGAGGTTAAAGAATTAAGAGGAGAGTATAAAGGCGGAAATAAATTTGATTATGTTGTTGTTATCGATTCCAGCAAAATAACAGTTGAACTGCTGGAAGGATATCGCTCGTTATTAAATGAACACGGGCGGTTGCTGTTGGCATTTGAGAATTTATATGGCTTGCAGTATATGTCGGGCAAGCGAAATCCTCATACTGAATTGCAGTACTCATTTAATAACGGTGTAAGCCAATTCGAAGTAAAAAACAGACTTGAATTAGCCGGATTCGAAGGCCAGAAATGGTATTACCCTTTTACGAATCACTATTTTGCTCAGGAAATATATTCGGATAACTTTTTACCAAACGAGTTTCTCAATCACAGAGGTCAAGCGCTTATCGAGGATGATTACACAAAGCAATTTGACGAAAGAGTGTTGTGGACAGAAGTTATTCGTAACGGCGCATTTTCGTTTTTGTGCAATTCGTATTTGATAGAAGCAAGGGTGTGTGCCGACGACGCAGAATGCGATGTTGATTTTGCCGCAATCACGGCGTATAGAGATCCCAATAAGGCTTTAATTACGACAGTCCACTCTGATGGCACTGCAAGGAAATGTGCAGTATTCCAGGAGGGCATAACACGGATAAATTCTATTGCCGCTATCCATAACGAGCTTGAAAAGCTCGGCGTGAATGTATTGCCGGTTACGCGTGAGGGCGATAGTCTTATAATGAAACGCCTAAACACTTCGACAATATGGGATTACTGGTGCAAAAAACTAATCGAGGGGAATTTAGAAGAAAAAGAGCTGTTTTCACACTATGACAGGATTTACAGCGAGATTAAAAAATCAGCTAAAGATGGTAAAAGCTACTGGGAACTCGTTCCGGCGAACTGCTTTTATGACGAGAGCAAAGACGGACTGATATTTTTTGACCAAGAATATTTTTGGGAGGACACAGACCCCGATATAGTGATTGTCAGGGCAATATACGCTTTGCTTTTATCGGCAGAATTTCACAATAATTCACGCACTAACTATTGGATTGAGCACCTCAAAGCAAGATATGGATTGACTGCTAAATGGGACGAGTTAGCGAGAATTGCTTTTAACAAGACGCACGAATATATTTTCAATACCGCACATACAGAACCTATAACGAGATCCGCTGCACAAGCAACTTGGCATATGGAAGAACTGCAAGCGGAGCGGGTAAGAGATTTGAAGCGTTATAAAAAGATAAGCGTTGCCGCCACAGCACTTAAGAATATGAATATTGACTGTGCGGGGATTTACGGTTATGGTGTAAGGGGTAAAATGTTCCGTTATGTCTTGGAAGAGAACGGAATTGATGTCGCTTGTGTTGTAGATAAATTGCTGCCAATTGTGCGAGGTGTTCCGTTATTTGCTACTATACAAGAAGTTCCCGTAGACATAAAAGCAGATGCAATAATTATAACGCCATTGAAAGACGTTAAGCAAATAGCAGAAAATATCAAACAAAAAACACGTTGCCGTGTGATAACATTGGAGGAGCTTATCAATGGCTAAAATTGAAGAGTTACGTGAAATTGAGCTTGAATTGTTGGAGCAATTCATTAAAGTATGTGAGCGGGAAAACCTAAAATATTATGCTACGCACGGTACTCTCCTTGGCGCGGTTCGTGACGGTGGTTTCCTTATTTGGGATGATGACATAGATATTGCGATGCCCACAGATGACTTTAATAAACTTGTGTTTCATAAAGAGTGGTTTGATTCCCCATATTTCTTGAAGACTCCGCTTGACAAAGGGCGCACGCATACAATGAAACTTTGCAAGGATGGAACGACTGCTTTCGAAGATCCATTGAATGAGATTTTGCGAAAAGGCGGCCACAGCGGAATTTGTATTGATATTTTGCCTCTCGACGAGATAGAAGATACCGGCTATTATGCTTTTGCAAACACAACCATTTGTAAAAATTATTTTGAACCAAGCGTTAAAATGAAATTTGAACACTTAGAAATAAATGCTCCGTGTAAATCTCGAAAAGTGCTTAGTATGATTTACGGCTTTTGGAATTGGCCGGCAGGTGCGGAAACCATTACGCCTCATTATTGGTTTTTCGACACGAATACAGATTATTCCGTATATCTAAAACGTTTCACGGGTTGGATTAAATCCGCACAAAACAAAAAAATTTTTCTGTTCGGCGCATCAGATAGCTTGCGGATTTGGCTGAAGGACTTCGGAATGTGCCAACAAGTGGTTTGCACATTTGACAATGATTCAAATAAGTGGGGGCAGACGGCTTTCGATGTTTCGATAAAGAATCCCGCCGAGATCCCACAGTTACTCGATGACAATAGTATTCTTATCATCGTCAGCATTTGGTATAAAGAAATAGGGCGGCAGCTTGAACAAATGGGCATAAAAGATTATCATATCTTTTTAGACGGACTGTTTGTGGATGAATTCAAGGGGAAGAGCAATAATGGTTAACACACAGGGCAAGGTGAGCATAGTCATTCCATGCTACAATAAAGAAGAATATATCGGCGCGATGCTTGACAGCGTTATTGCCCAAAAGTGGGATAATATTGAGCTTGTCCTTGTGAATGACGGCTCAACCGACGGCACACTTGAGATCATCAAGAGTTACTTACCAAAACTTGAAAAGCGTGGATTTCAAATGAAGCTGACAGACCAAGAAAACGGGGGCTGCTGTAAGGCGGTATATGCAGGGCTTTTACAAGTGACAGGTGATTATTTGGCGCTGATTGATGCGGATGACGAACTTGATCCCGAGTATGCGTCAACTATGGCGGGATTCTTAGAGAAAAATCGTGAATATGATTATTGCACTTGTGACCATTATATTGTATTCAAGAGCGGGTCTGGAGAATCGCATAGAGAGTATAAGCGACATAGGTGGCCAAAAGATTATTCTATGGAATTTTTCTTGTGCAATGACCCAAACAAAGCGGCTTGGGCATTTATCACCCGAATGGATTATATTAAAAAATGCAGACTGATTGAAAATTTTTATACAGATACGAGAGGTTCATACGAACCGTCATTCTTTATCTCTCTTTGTGCTTACAACGGACGTATGAAACATTTTTCAAAACCTTTGTATTTTTATAGTTGCAATGGCGATGGCCTGTCGCAAAAAATTACAGTTAAAGAAAAAACTGAATATTGGAATGAGTATCATCGCTGTGTTCAAGTCATGTTTGACAGACTTGAAGAAAATGTTATTACTAAATACGAAAGAAAACACTTTGAATCGATATCTTCGTTTTTTGTGGTAAAGTTTATATTAGCAGTTGCGTTCTGGGCATCTGATGGAAAGCCGGAACAGGAAAGGTTACGGCAGAGCTATTTAGCATATGTAAACAATTGGCTGAGTGTTAAACCGCCTATTTCATATCAGGATATTTGTAACTGTCCTGAAGTTGTTATGAAAGCTACAGAATTGGCTCTAAACGGTCTGTGGTTAAAGCCGAGCGGCAGAATTATTGGTTATGGCGTACTTGGCAAATTTGCCAAAGACCAAATTGATATACTTAAAGGTACGAGATTTGAACTGACTGAACTTTGGGATAAAAATGGTGACGGTGTTGAAGTGCAAATTCCGCCAACTGATTTAAGATGTCTTGCGAAAAACGATATAATTATTGTATTTCCGGTTAAGCGAAAAATAGCAGATGAGATTTATGAATTGCTTGATGACTGCAAAGCAAGCGTTATTCATGCAAGTTTCATTAGTGACATTTTAGCGCAAGAGAAGTTGCCACAACTGGAGAGGATTGTAATATGAGCAAAACCGATGTAGTAGAACAATACTCTTTATGGAAAGACAACGCAACAGACAACGAAGATTTGATTTTCGAACTGAAATCTATTGAAGGTAATGAATTTGAAATCACTGATAGGTTCTACCGTGAACTGGAATTCGGCACAGGCGGTTTGCGTGGTGTAATCGGCGCAGGGACTAACAGAATGAACTATTACACGGTTCGTAAAGCGACACAAGGGCTGACTAATTACATTCTTAAACAGCAATTAAGCGGTGCATCAGTCGTTATCGGTTATGACAGCCGTATCAAGTCGGATTATTTCGCCAAAAAGACGGCAGAGGTATTTGCCGGAAATGGAATAAAAGCATTTGTTTTTCGGACACTTATACCTACGCCGATTGTAAGTTTTGCCACCCGTAAATTGGGTGCAGTTGCGGGGATAAACATAACCGCAAGTCATAATCCGGCTAAATATAATGGATACAAAGTATATGGCGCGGATGGTTGTCAAATAACTGATAAGGCGGCAAGTGAGATTTTATCTGAAATCGACGAAGTAGCAATTTTCAGCGATGTGAAATCTACCGAATTTGATGCCGCCGTTACTAATAACGAGATCGTCTATGTTGCGGAAGAAATTATTGAGCGATATTATTTGGCGATAAAAGAACAGGCGCTCCATAAAAATATTTGTAAAACGGCAGGACTGAAAGTTGTTTATACACCCCTAAATGGCGCAGGGAATATCCCTGTCAGGAGAATACTCTCCGATATAGGCGTTGAAGATGTTATAGTCGTTCCCGAACAAGAAAAGCCTGACGGCAATTTCCCAACCTGCCCATTTCCAAATCCTGAAATTAAAGAAGCTTTGAGTAAAGGATTAGAACTATGCGATAAAGTTAAAGCCGATTTATTGCTTGCTACAGATCCCGATTGTGACCGTGTGGGTATTGCTGTGCCCGACGGCAACGGCAAGTATATTCTGCTCAGCGGGAACGAAACAGGCGCATTGCTGCTTGAATATATCATAAGAGAAAGAATACAATTTGGAACTTTACCAAATAACGCAATTGCAATAAAGACAATCGTCACCACGCCGCTTGCCGATAAGATATGCTCAAAATATGGTGTGACGCTGCGTGAGGTGCTGACGGGATTCAAATATATTGGCGAACAAATTGGATTGCTTGAACGAAGCGGAGAAGCGGGCAGGTTTGTTTTCGGACTTGAAGAAAGTTATGGCTACCTTGCCGGAACTTATGCCCATGACAAAGATGCAGTTGTCGCATCTATGCTGATATGTGAAATGGCGGCATGCTACCGCTCAAAGGGTATAAGCTTATTCGAAGTGCGTGAAAATTTGTACAACGAGTACGGATACTATTACAATGCGCTTGAAACTTTCTCATTTGAAGGTGCAAGTGGCATGGATAAAATGCGTAGTATTATGACGGAACTGCGTAACGACAGACCGATTGAGATAAATGGGTGCAAAGTTACACTCTATAGCGACTATAAAAATAGAATAAATACGCCGCTTGATTTACCTGAATCTGACGTTATTGCACTTACCCTCGAAGATGAAGCAAAAATAATTATTCGTCCGTCAGGAACAGAGTCGAAGTTAAAAATATACTATTCAACGGTTGGCGGTTCAATGCTCGAAGCTGAGAATTTGCAAAAAGGTTACGCAGATTGCATTGTGAAATGCTATTATTTGAGGAAATGAGGGTTACAAATGTCAGAATCCGTACCAAATAAGCATTATCATATAGGTTATGTTTCCGGCACGTTCGATATGTTCCATGTTGGGCATCTGAATCTTTTGCGCAGAGCAAAGGAACACTGCGATCGTTTGATAGTCGGTGTGCTTTCTGATGAATGCATTATCAAAGGTAAGAAGAAAGCCCCGATTATTTCCCTTGAGGATAGGCTTGAGATAATCCGCTCGTGCAAGTACGTTGATGAGATTGACGTGACCACAGAACCTTTGCTAAATAAAGTTCATGCTTGGAATAAATACCACTTCGATGCCATGTTCACAGGCGACGACCACAAAAGTGACGGCTGGGCGTGGGAAGAACCGGAACTGAATAAACTTGGGGCGGAATTGGTGTTTTTTCCATACACGCAAAGAGTGTCTTCAAGCAAACTCAGGGGAATCCTGGAAGGCAATGGCAACTTGAAAAAGGTTATTACTTATGGCACATTTGATCTGTTTCACGACGGTCACAGGCGTTTGCTTGAACGCTCCAGAGAACTGGGTGATTATCTTATTGTCGGCGTGACCACGGAGCAATATGATATTCAGCGTGGCAAGCTGAATGTGGTTGATTCGCTGATGAAGCGTATTGATAATGTCAGAAAATTTGGAATAGCCGATGAGGTTATCATAGAAGAGCAAGAAGGGCAGAAGATTACGGATATCCAGAAATACGGGATCAGTATTTTTACCATTGGCTCGGATTGGAGAGGCAAGTTTGACTACCTGAAAGAATACTGCGAAGTCGTATATTTGGATAGAACCAAGCGCATTTCAAGTTCAAAATTACGCTTAATGCAACATAATGTGGTTCGGCTTGGCATTGTAGGCTCCGGCAGGATTGCCGGACGCACCCTGGACGAGGTGAAATTCGTAAGCGGCGTTAATTCGACCGCCGTATACAATCCGCGCAAATCAAGTGCGGACAAGTTTGCGCAGACTTTCGAACTTGACTCATACAGTGACAGCTACGAACAATTCCTTGAAAATATCGATGCCGTGTATATTGCCACGCCGCACGAAACGCATTATGATTATACAAAAAGAGCGTTGCTTGCCGGCAAACACGTTCTTTGTGAAAAACCCTTCGTGCTGAAAAAAGCGGAGGCGGAAGAGCTGTTCGATTTAGCTTCCACTCAAAGACTCGTCCTTATGGAAGCGATAAAAACGGCATATGCCCCCGGATTTTTGAGTTTGGTTTCTACTGTAAAGTCCGGTAAAATTGGAAAAGTTCACGATATTGAAGGTGCATTCACTAAACTTGTTATGCTCGGAGAAAATGTCCGCGAATATGACAAAAGGGTCGGTGGCAGTTTCACGGAGCTTGCAAGCTATCCGTTATTGCCAATCTTAAAATTATTAGGACAACAATATGACGAATTGTATTTCGACAGCTTTAATAATCATGACGGTGTTGACACTTACGCAAAGGCTTATTTCAAATACGGCGATGCCCTCGCCACGGCTAAGACGGGTATCGGGGTGAAGAGCGAGGGACAGCTTCTGATTTCCGGCTCAAAGGGATATATTCTTGTGAAATCGCCGTGGTGGTTAATTAAGAATTTTGAAGTCTGCTATGAAAATATAAACGAGAACGAGAGTTTTTCCGCGCCGTTCCCCGGATTCGGTATGCGGTTTGAAGTTGCTGATTTTATCAAAAATATCAACGAGCCGGAGATGAGGAATTATAAGCTAGGTCGAGGGGATAGCATTGCCATGGCGGGCGTAATGGAGAAGTTTTTGGAACAGAGGAGGGGTAAGCCTTGATGTACGACTACCTGATAGTCGGCGCGGGCATTTTCGGCGCAACCGCAGCCCGTATCCTCACCGACAACAAGAAACGCTGTCTTGTTATCGACCACCGCCTGCATATAGCGGGCAACATTTATACAGAACGCCAACACAATATCGATGTTCATATGTACGGCGCGCATATTTTCCATACAGATAACAAGCAAGTCTGGGATTTCGTTAACCGATACGCCGAGTTTAATCATTACCGGCACACGGTCACGGCAAATTATAACGGCACGATTTACAATCTGCCGTTTAATATGAATACCTTTAATAAGCTATGGGGCGTCGCAACTCCCGATCAGGCAAAAAGCAAGATTGACGAACAAGCAGCCGATATAGCCGAACCTCAAAACTTAGAGGAACAGGCGGTTTCGCTCGTCGGCAGGGATATCTACGAAACACTGATAAAAGGGTATACTGAAAAGCAGTGGGGGCGTTCCTGTTCTGATTTGCCGTCGTTTATTATTAAGCGTCTTCCGGTACGCTTTACCTATGACAACAGTTATTTTAACTCTGCTTATCAGGGTATTCCTGTGAACGGGTTTACTGCGTTGGTTGAGAGATTGCTCAATAACATAGAGGTTCGGCTCAACACGCCGTATACACACGAACTTTCCGGACAAGCGAAGACCGTCATTTACACCGGATCCATAGACGAATATTTCGATTACCAACTCGGCGTGTTGGAGTACCGTTCGCTCAAATTTGAAACAGAAGAACTCCAAACCGACAATTATCAAGGCTGCGCGGTTATGAACTACACGGATGACGAAACACCCTATACCCGTATCCACGAACATAAACATTTCACGTTCGCCGATACGTGCAGCACGATTATCACGCGTGAATATCCCGCGACTTGGCGCAAGGGCGATGAGCCGTATTATCCTGTTAATGATGAAAAGAACAACGCTCTCTACAATCTATATGAGGAATTGGCGAAATCACAGCCAAACGTCATCTTCGGCGGGAGGCTCGGTACGTATCGTTATTTGGATATGGATAAAGTGATAGAAGAAGCGCTAAAATTAGCGGAGAAACTCATATAAAAAACATACTCGTCCCCGACTATGCCGGTCATATAGGCAGCTATGGTCAATGATTAAAAAGCAGTAGCCATCGCAGAAATGCAACGACTACTGCTTTTAGGCAAACCGGCTTGTCCTATCTAAATCCCCAATAAATCGGTCGAGTAGACCCCGCCGTCACCGGACAAGGCCCCTCACAGAACCGTACGTGCCCTATTAAGGCATATGGCTCTTCGGTCGGACATTAGGGCTATCTTTCCCAGATATTGACGCTCACTCTGGGCAGTAATAT
>Ga0153947_1000090_pt1 | contig 38454 bp, 49 predicted proteins | sample TSNJ031MetaG_FD_104697 | JGI IMG/M metagenome (GOLD analysis project Ga0153947, IMG submission 104697) | Attine ant fungus gardens microbial communities from New Jersey, USA - TSNJ031 MetaG | ecosystem: Host-associated > Fungi > Mycelium > Unclassified | place: USA: New Jersey, Wharton State... | reverse complement strand
CCGTTCTCGGTGATTCTCAAATCCAGGTGGGGCCCGGTCGATTTCCCGCTGTTGCCGCTTGCGGCGATAACCGCCCCGGCCTGGACTCTCGCCCCGGGCTGGACATTCAGCTTGGATAAATGCGCGTACTGGCTGGTGCTGGTCCCGTCATCGTGCTTGATGACGACAGTCATCCCATATCCGCCTTTGTCACCGGCGAACTCGACCGTACCGCCGGAGATGCTTCTGACCGGCGTTCCCACCGGCATCTGAAAATCAACGCCCTTGTGGTCGCTGCTCCCCCGCCCCTGGGGGGTTTGCGGCGCGGTTCTGGCGCCGAAAGGCGAAGTGATATAATGGTGATTATCGGTCGGCAGAGCGTAGCGGGACCCCTTCACCCTGGGGCCGCCATCGGCAGAAGTGGGCATAGCGGTGAAAGATTTTTGAAGGATATTCCGTGCGGTTTCAAAATCGCCGTTGACCAGGGCGGCGGAGTAAGCCAGCATATCGTCGCCGTTGGCAATAGCGTTGCTCTCCATCGCCAGCCATTCAGGGGCGGCGCCCGGATGCAATTCTCGAAGATTGCGCTGCTTCTGGGCCGTGTATTGCTGGTAATTGGCGGGGTTGGCCAGTATCAGGTTATTTAAACGATCCTGGCTGCCAGTGTAGACCTGATTTTTATAAGCCTCATGCTCCCGAAGCCTATGGGCAAGGGCCTTGTTCAGGCCTTGGTCCCTCATTTGGGCCACGGCGCCCGCGTAAAGCTTTCTCTGAAAATCGCCCCGGGCCTCTTTGTCCAGGCGTTCGCCCAAGCCTTTGTAAAACGGTTCAGCCAGCTGCGGCGCGGCGTAGCCCGCGGAACCGGTCATCTGGCTCATCTGCTCGAACATGCCCCGTTCTTCATCCTGAGCGGCTTCGAGCTTTTCTATGGCCTCGAGCTTCTGGCGCTCTTCCTCCTGCTTATACAGCACCTCGCTTAAGTCGCCGAACCCTCTGGCCAGCCCGGCCAGGCCCGCGCCCGCCGCTCCGCCGCCGCCCAGGCTGCTGAAGGCCTGACCGGGCTGAATCGCCTCCGTAATCCGGCCCGCGCTCACCGGCCGCCCGGTGTAAACATTCACCGCCGGGGCCGAAGTCCGCACCGGCTGCCGCAGTGACCTGAAAGATAACCCGCCGTCAGCCATTTCTTAACCCCGCCTCATTTTTTGTAATATAAATTGTAACGGTCATAAGCGGTGGAGGCCCCGCTCAACAGACTTCCGGCAGCCCCCAGCCAGTTGCGGGAACTGCTGGCCTTGTTTCTGGCCGTGGCGGCCTGGGTCAGATAATTCCCGCTCTGTATTTGAGAGTTAAGAGCTTCCATCTGGGCCCGCCGGGCAATGCTGCTCTGTTCGCTCAAGGCCGCCGATTCGGAAGCCGCCTGCAGCGAGGCCCCGGTGGCGCTGGTCAAAATGCCCCCCTCGGCCAATGCGGCGCGTTGCCGCCCTTTGGCTTTATAGGCTTCGGCGGCGGCTTCGCTCTGGGCTATCTGGCCCTCTCCGATGGCCATCTCGGCGTTGATGTCCGCCAGCCGGGCGTTGGCCTCGGCCGCTTCCGCCTCCATTTTCGCCGACGCGGAGGTCGCCTGGCCCTGATAAATCTGCCCGGCCGCGCCCAGAACCGAACTGGCGATTGTCGCCGCAAGAGCCGCCCAGCCCATCACATCACCCCCATTTCATGGGCCAGCATCCAGGTGTCGTCCTGAATGGCCATCGGCGGCAGCCCGATGGCGTTGACCCGCCGGGCCTGCCTGACCGCCCGCTCATATTCTTCCCAGGCCATTTGACGCATTGAGGTTGACGCGGCCAGCCTTTCGCTGATCTCCACCGCCAGCCGGCAGGCCAGAGCATCGACGAATGACGGCGGATACTGGCTCGTGTCCGTCACCCGCCGCAGATAGCTCAGGGGCAAAGAGGGGCCCCGGTTGGTCAGGATGCGGTTGTTCTCGATGATGAAAGTCCGCGTGTCGCCGGTGACCAAACTGGCCATGACCGGCATCGGCCAGGAACCCACCTCCAGCGGCCGCAGGCAATCGGACGGGAGAAGGTACTGCCACGACCAGCCAAAGGCCGGGGTCTCCGCTTCGGCCGGGAGAATTGCCCTGGTCTTGGCAAAACTCCAGGCATGGGCCATCAATTCAACGTCCCGCACCTCTTCATAGACAGCGGAGGCCACCGCCGCGGCTTCGCCGGAATCGCTTAAGGCGGCGATTCCGGCGGCCCCGATTTTGGCCAGGCTCCAATTGACTATTTGAACTACGCTGGCCATGATTCACCTTACGATTCATCACAGTTGATCTGGACGATTTTCTTTTCCTGGGTCCTGGTCGCCCCGATGGTGGCGGTCTGCCACAACTGCCAGACATAGTTTTTGTCAGGCCGGGGGTCGGACTTGAACTCAAGGCTGTTCCAGGTTCCGAAATGGAGCCCGCTTTTCACCCAGGCGAAGCATTGCCGCTTGCCGGCGGCCAGCCCCAGCCGTTCCGAGGTGATGAATCTGAACCCGACAAAACTGTCGACCTCGCCTTTGACCAGGGCTCTAACCGTAGCATAATCGGCATTTGTGACCTCGGTAGTCCGCAAAAGGTCGGAAATCTGCCGTTCCGAACAGAGCAGATAACGCTCTTCTGAGGGGTCATTATAGGCCGCCAAGAGCCTTTCCCGCGCCTGAATCAGCTTGTCAATGGTCAAGGGGTCGTTGTCATCGATAATCTGGCCGGTGGGGAAGGTAACGGATTGCAAATCATCATAGCGGCCGGTGCGGGAAGTCCCCAGAGCGGCGGCGATAATCGTGTCGTCCACCAGCCGGGCATAGGCCGCCCGCATGGCTTCGGCATAGGGCGAACGGGGGTCCGCCAGCATCCGCAAAGGGTCGGGCTTGGTGATGGGCAGGGACAGGGTATAGTCGCGGGGGAAGACCCACCGCTGGTGATGTTCGATATCAGACCAGACCGTGTCGCCTTTCCATTCGCCGGGGGCCGCGCCGGAGTTGAAAGGTTGCATCTCCACTTCGCCGAACTGCAAAACAACCTGGGCTTTTTCCCCGGTGTAGCTGGCCTGGGAAGTGGTCCCCGCCAAACGCGGCTGTTTCTGCTGCAACAGCAGTTCCACGTTGCGGGTGAATTGGATCACATGATGGTCCTGAATTTGAAAGGTGGTTGCCATCTCAAACGCTCCTCTATTTAAAAACAGTCATAAATTCCTCCTTTGGGTTATCGGGTTGCCCCGGCCCGGCTTCACCGCATCTCCGGCCCCATCAAAACGGGGTTGTCGGATATTTTACCGCCCGGAGGCGACAATTTTAGACAGATTGGTTATTTCCTCCATAGCCGACTGGTCGCCATTCTGATACCGCTTGGCGAATGCTTCATCGCTCAAAAGCTGGTCCATGCGCTTCCCCGCGGATTCCGGGGAACTGAACCCGCCCATAGACCGGCCACCCTCAATGGTTTTATCTTCGCCCAGGGCCCCGCCCAGCTGGGCGAACATCTTCACCGCCTTCTCCGGCCCCAGAGCCCGCACCAGGGCGGCCCCGACTTCCCCCGCCTCGCTCTCCGGCAGGCCGAAAAAGCGGAAGCCCCGGCGAGCCATCTCCACCTCCCCCGGCTTTACCTGGCGTTCAAAGGCGTCCAGTTCGGCTTGAAAAGCCGCCTCCGCCTTGTCGCCGGCGGCTTTGACCGCCCCTTGCATGGCTTCGGCCAGTTTCTTGGCCTGGCCGGTGGAAAGCCCCGCCTCGTGCATGGTTTTGCTCATGGTCTCGACCAAAAAGGCGTCGCCCTCGTCCAGCGGCGCGTCGGCGGCTTCCAGCACCAGGCTTTTAATCCCGTAATCATCGGGGTTCTCCGGGCGCCCCAGGGCTTTATAAACCCGGTCATAGCCGTCTTTGTCTTCCGCGTCCTTCGGCAGAATGAGCCCGCGCCCGGCCTTGTCCGCCCCCATGAGCTGCTCAAGGTGGGTATAACTTTTCAAGGCGTCTTCGGGGGACTTCCAGCCTTTATGCTCCGCCACGCCTTTTAAATCGGCGGGTAGGGCGGTCAGCCAGCTACCTGCATCGTCGGCGGGAGCGGGGGCGGGATTCGGGGCGGGGTTCTGTTCGCCGGTCAATACGCTGGGGATATCCATGTCAATCATCTCCTGAAATAGATTCTGCCAAGTTGCGTTCCGCTTCAATTTCCACCAGCCCGGCCTTTTTCAGCATGTGCCGAACCGTGGACCGGGAGCCCTCAATCAGGGCCAGGCCCTGCGGGTCCGCCGGAGCGTTTTTATAAAAAAGGGTGAACCGGTATAAATCATTAAAAACCACTTTAGCCGCCGGCAACAGCCGCCCCTCGGAATCCAGCAAAAGGGACCGATAAGCCCGCCTGACTTTATGCCTTTCAAACAACTCCGCCTCCCATCAGGCCGTTCATCAAACCGCCGCCCATCGAAGCCGCCTCAGCCAGGTTCTTGTCGGCCCCGGCCAGGCTCCCCAGCCCGCCGGCCAGCTGGCCGGCCTGCTCCAGGGCCACGGCCTGGGCCTGTTGTTCCGCCGCCGCCTCCTGCATCTGGGTCATCTCTTCCTCGTCCCTGAGCAAGCGGCTGGGGGCTCCAAAGGCCGTCCAGACCACCCGCCCGGCTTCAACTGCGTCAACCAGCTTAGCCGCCGCCGGGTCAAAGCCGGCCAACGGGGCCAGGGCTTCCAGGGCCTGGATGATGGACTGACCTTCCCGGCTGCTCAAGGCCTGGGCCAGCGCCGTTTCGTATTTCGGGTTAATGGCCGCGGCCCCCAGCCGTTCGGCCAGGTTTGGCGGCGGCTCAGGGAAAGCCCTGGCCTCCTCCAGAATATCGACCTCCCGGTTGATGATCGTCCACAACAGTTCCGACTGCAGCCGACCGGCCACCGGGGCCAGCAGTTGGGCCTGTTCCGCCGCCTTCTGCAAGACCTCCGTCGCGGTCCTCTGGCCGGACTGTTCAACCAGAATCTGAAACAAATTAATATAATAGGCCTCGTTTATGACCTTCCGTGACGACTCGATCATCTCCAGCCCCACCGGCAGGTTGCCGTTGATCTGAAAGGGCACCACCCGCTGGCGGCCCTGCTCGTCCAACCCGCCGAAGTTGATGGCCCCGGCTTTGAGGCTGAAGGCGGACAGAACATCGTCCTCCCCAGCCAAGACCGGAGGCTCGACCATCCGCTCCGCCGCCCGAATCAGGGTCATTTTCATGGCGTTGACCTGGACGATGTCCGGCATGACATCCATGGCCGGCGAGCGTCCGTAAATCTCCCCCGGCGTAACCGAGAAGCGGGAAACGGCGTAAGGCATGGTCCGATAACCGCTTTCCCTGACGACCTTGCGGGCGGCGCGGGCGATATGCACCGAGGCCACCGGGAGGTTCTCGGCCCCCACCTGGCCGGGCTCAAAGTCCGCCCGGGGAAAGACGCCGTGAACAAATTCATAAACCCGTTCCATCTGCACCGGGTCCCCGGCGTCTTTGCTGATGTTGGCCGGCAAATCCTCCGCCCCGAACTGCTCCACGGCCTGCCGGGCGGTGAGCGTGTAGAGCCTGAAAACCGTATCCGGCCGCCCGGAAAAGTCGGTGGCCAGGTATATTTCATGGGTCGGGACGCAGTGATAGCGAAGCCCCCGGCCGACCAAATCGTCGATATAAATCACCGCCGTGCCGACCACCCCCAGGGATAGAAAGGCCTCGGTCATCTGATTGGCGAAATTGGCTTCCGGGGCATAGCGGGCCGCGAAAACAATATTACGGACCGCCTCCAGCCATTCGGCGACTTCGGGGCTCTGGTCAAGCTCCGGGTCGCCGGTCACAAAGGAATGCCATTTTTGCGTCCGGGGCACCAAAATGCTTTCCATCGCCGCCGCAAAATGTCCCAGAGCCAGCGGCGCGGTGGAGTCGAAAATGCGATTGTTTTTCTTGTTGTTGGCCCCCAGGCGAGGCAGCACAAAATCGGAACATTGCTGCCAGATACCGTCCCACTCCCCCCGGCGGCTTTCAAGGTTCTCAAACCTTTTCAATATATTATCGGCAGAACTGGTCATGATCTGATGCTCTCCACACTGGCCGCGGGGAAGATGGCCGCCAGGGTGAACGGCAGCGGCGACTCCTGCACAACCCCAATCCGCCCCTGAAGGTCATAGCTCCCGGGCCATTGAAGGGTCTTGACCCCGGTGAACAGCGCCGGGGGCTCGTCAAACGGGGTTGAACCGATGCGGTAAACAAGCCCGGTCAGGGCGCCTTTCTCCAGGTCCCCGGCGGAACCGCCCAACGACTCGATAAGATACAGATTCACCTTTGAAAATCGTTTAATCCGGCCCTGAAGCGCCCCGTCCGGCAGATTCAGGTCCAGATTGACCGTCTCCAGCTCCGACCGGTAACCCAGGCCCACCTGGACGATGTCGGCCGGATGCTCCAGGCTTATCTTGCCCCCGCTTACCAGCCGCGCCGGCAACGGCCCGCCGTCGGCCAGAATATCCACCGTCTGGCCCTCCAGATGGTCCAGCCCGCTTATCTCCAACAGCCTGGTCCCGGTCACGGTGAGGCCGGAATCCACAAAAAAACAATCGGCCTGGGCCCCGCCGTATTCATGCCCCGGTTCCAGCCGTTCGATGTAGTAAACGGTTCGGCCCTTGATCTCCCGCCGCACCGAGAGCCACAGTTCGTCCCGCCCGCCGTGCCTGGCCGGGATAACCGCCAGGTGGGAAACCTGGCCCCCGCCGCCCAGTTGGTGGCGATGCCAGGCGGCCATATCCTGATCTTTGCTGTAAGTCAGGCCCAAGAGGGCCCCGTCGGCCCGGCAGGTCCAAATGGTTTCCAGGGGCTCCGACTGCCAGGCAATGGCCGTCAACCCGCCTTTGGTGATATGTTCCGCCGCCGCCGAGATGTCCCCGGCAATATAGTTCTCGGAATAAGCGTCATAACTGAATTCCCGCACTTTCATGCCCGACCGCTGGACGAACAAGAGAACCGAGCCAACCCGCAAAGCCTGAATGTTCGTGGACCCGAAGCTGGTTTGCGGCGTTATCTTGACGTTCTCCGGCCCCAGCGGTTCCGCCGCAGATTGGGTCCCGACGGCGAATTCCCCGCCGACCGTGCCCACCAGCAAGTCTTCCCCGGGGCTGAGCCACAACACGTCATCCAACTGCTCCGACACGATTTCCAGCTCAATCGGGTCATCGGCGGCCACTTCATCAGTCACCGGGCGGAGAGTGAAACCGGAGCCGGCGGTGTTGCTCCGCCACTCAGAGACGGCCGCGTCGGCGGTGACGGTCATACCGGGGACTCTATGCCCGCTAGAATTCATGTGGCCCACTTCCAGGGTATTAGTCCCGATGATAGCGGACGACCATCCGTATTTATAAGCGGCAATAACCGTCGCGTCCAGGCGGCTCAAACCGTCTTCGGCGTCGGTGGCCGTTATTTTATAGGTCGTTCCGCTGACCTGGCTTAAAGTCGCCTCCCCCTCCAGCCAAGCGACACGGCCCTGAAAATAGTTGGGCTGCAATGCGTCGGCTGAGGTGCTGGTTATATTGACCACGCTTCCATGGGAAGTAAAAGTCACCTCTTTCAGCACCGACTTGTCCTTGACCTCAAAATTCTCAAAGGCCCCGCTCTGGCTGAAATGCAGAACATGCCCCACGCTCAGCACCAAGCGCTCTTTCCACAAGGTGATGGCCGTGGCGTTGCCCCGGGAACCCCAGCCGCCCAGGAGCGACATGCTCCAGTTGAGGTCGCCTAAGCGGTTGATGCGGCGCGGCGAGACGGTCGGGCAGACCACAAACAGCACGTCGGCGCTCTGGACCCAGCGAAGGGCCGGGAGCCCCTGCGAATCGAACAGGTCAGATATTCTCCAGGGCGTAGTGATGGAATAGACGGAGCCGTTCGGGTTACGCACCGGCTTGCCGTCTTTGTAAAACCGGGCATAACCTTCTTCTACGCCGGAGGTTATCGCAGACCCAAGCTCGATGATATAGGCCGTCGACTCGGAGCGCACAAAAGGGAGCAAGAGAACCGGGCGGCCGTTGCTGGAGGCCTCGGCTATAAAACGAGTCCCGCCCCGCCGTTGGGCCGGCCCTTGCAGAAGCGGAATGAAATTAAGCATCCGGCGGCACCCGGCCGGATATTTGGCCAAATCGCTCCGGGTCGCCACCAGCGGCGAGACCTCGCCGAAGGTGAACCGGTTAAAGCCCGCCTGAAACTTGGCCGTCACCGCTTAACTGCCTAACAGGCTGGAATTGTCGGTCAAAATCGTCGCCTCCCGCCCGGAGGTCTGAACGTTTTTCTTGCGCCGCCGCTCCTCCGCGTCCATTCTGTTCTGTTTTTCAGATGCCGCCGCCGCTTCGGCCCGGCTCATGCTGGCCTGCTGTTCGGCCAGGGCCATGCTCCGGCGCTGGGCCGCCGCCGCTTCAGCCTGACCTTTGTTGGAAAATCCCATCTCAATCCCCCCCTTGCAAATCAAAGACAAAAGCCCGGCCGTCACAAAAACGGCCCAGCTTAGTCAAATAAAACATCTTGGGGATAGTCCCCATATCACGCCCCCCAGAAACAAGGGCATAAGTACGCACTCCGGCATACAACACCGGGGTTATGCCGATCACCGCGGCTAAACCCAGAGCCCGGCAATAGGACAAAACAGCCTGGGCCAGAGCCAACAAGCAAGGCCGGGCCGCTTTGGCCGGGCAGAAATGCAACCGGGCCGTGGAGCCTTCGAAGTTGTTCAAACTCCAAAAGCCGATCGTCCGGCCCGCCGGGTCAAAGACCAGATGTAATCTCCCGGTATCCGCCTCCGCCGCCAGAATCTCTTCGGCGCCATCGGGGTAGCCTAAAAAGGCTTGCGCTAGTGGCGACGCGCCCTCATCGGAATGGCAATCAGCCAATGCTCTTGATATATCATCCGGCCCGGCCGGGCCGCGTTCGGTCAGACGTTCGCCGTCCCAAATCAACTTTAATACCGGCATAGGTCGCTCTCCGCATACCGGGGCCGCCGGGCCGCCCGGTCAACGGCGGCCACAGGCTGGGCAAAGGTCAGGGCCAGAGCGTCGGCCACGTCGGTGGAGGCCAGGCCCCGCCGCCGCAAGGCGTCCTTAGACTCGACCTTAAGCCTGTTCTGGGGGTCATACTCCCGGCGCGGGGCCAGCAAGTCCTTTCGAAGATCAATATTATCGGGGATAGAAGCCGTCTCCAGCCACTCGGCCAGGCGGGACCACATCTCGGCCTTGAGGTTGGCGTACAGGTCGCTGCGGCCGGCCTTCGCCCCGGAATTGACGCCGATAACCCGATGCCCCAACTGTTTAAGCCGGTCCACCGGGCCGATGCCCAGCCCGCAGGCGTCCATAAAAGCCGCCCTGGGTTTGCATTTATTCAGCATCTCCGCCACCCGGCCAACGGTGGTCATGGTGTCGGCCTCGCGCCAAATGTCGATATGCCCCAGGGCCGGCCCCCGCCGCAGGACCAGGCAGGACCGGTCATGACCCTGGGCCGCGATGTCCACGCCCATAATCAACGGGGCCTCGTTATAATCCGGGGGCTCCCGCCGCTCGGCGTCCACAACGTCCTGATAAGAAATGAAGCTGTCGGAGTTGTCGGCGGCAAAATCGCAAAGATACTCCTGCCGGAAGGCCTGTTCGCCCATGTCGGCCCGGGCCTGCTCAACCTCGCCTGGGCTCAGCGGCGGGTCAGCGTCCCCCAGGGTCTCGCTCACCGGCAGCATCAGGGCCCCCCACTGCCCCGTGTCGTCGCGTTCGGCCCGCTGGTACAACTCGCTGAAGGTGTTGATGCCCTTCGGCGTCCCGATAAAAATAGCCCAGCCCAGGCGGTCGGACAAAGCCGGACGAATGATTTCCCCCCAAACCTCCGGGCGCATCTGGGCCACCTCGTCCATGACCACGCCGTCAAGATACAGGCCCCGCAGAGCGTCGGGATTGTCCGCCCCGAAAACCCGAATCCGGGCCTGGTTGGGCAGTTCAACCCAAAGTTCAGCCTCGTTGACCTTCCGGCCGGGAATGGGCGCCGTATAGAATTTTATATAGTCCCAGGCCACGGATTTAGCCTGCTTATAAAAGGGGGCCACATAACCATAGACACCCCGAATTTTGCCGTCTACAATGCTTCGCTTAATAAGCTGGTTGACGCAGGCCACGGTCTTGCCCAGCCGCCGGTGGGCCACGACCACGGCAAACCGACGGTCGTCAGACAGCTGGTGAATGCGTTTCTGGCAGCTGCGGGGCTTGTATGGAATAGTGATGACAGTCATTTTCAAAGCTCCCACCGGAAAGCTAACGTGCCGTCAACCGTCGCCGCCACCCGGTCCAGAAAGTCGCCTTCGGACTTGCCCAGCAGTTCGGAGGCCTTAAGCCTGTCTTTCATCTCAGCGGCGGAGTCCTCCATGACCTCGGTCCAAAATTCCTGCCGCCGCTGTCTGGTGGCAATGCACTCTCGGGCCTCGGTATCCTGCCGGGACTTGATGGCGGCTGAAACCTCAACTTTTCTCAACAAACGTTCGCCTTGCGAATAGGCCGTTTTCTGGCTGTACCCGGCCTTGACGGCGGCCTCGGTGGCGTTGCCGTTGTAGGCATCGACAAAGCGTTGTTGCTTGCTGGTTAATTTCCGTTCAGCCATGTCAAATCCAAAGAACAAGCCCCCCGAAGGAGTAATCGAAGTTGCTCGAAGTGGCTCTATATGAGCCGGCCGAACCCGCCGCGATATATCGACCCAGCGATGCGCCAATCTCATGCTTCCCCTTGAGGGGCGACGGCTACCCATGAGCAGATGTGCCGTCCTTGACGCGGTCGTTTATCCGTTATGCCCCGGCCTGGGGCTGATCGGCGCTCGGAGGGGACAGCGCCGCGGCGGTATTTATATATTACCTATACATTTCACAATTTGTCAACATACATTTCACAATTTGACCACAATATGATAAAATATAATTACGACTAACCAGAAGGGGCATAAACTATGACTGACGATAACCGCCATTGCCTGACCTGCAAACACGAGCCCGGCACCTGGGCGCTCAATGACCCGCTCACCCAGTCCAGGCTGGGGCTTTGCCGCAACCCGGCCTTTCGGACGCGCCCGAAAAAAGAAAGAGACATCGAAGTGCTATGGAGGGGGAATCGCTGCTATTACGCCGGCCAGGGAATCAAGGATTGCCGGGGCTGGGAACCTAAATCAGGGGAATAAAAAAGCCGCCCGAAGGCGGCTTGAGACACAAAAAGGCCCCCCGGGGGCTTAACTTTTTCAGTTCCCGGCGAGGCTTTTTATAAGTTCGGTTATTTGGTCGGACAAAGTATTTTGGCGGGCGGCAAAATAAATGCCAACGCTCACCATGGCGGCTATTCCGAAGCTCAAAATCAATTTTATCCAGTTAATATCTTTTGTTAACCCAGCGAAGCGCCCTTCAATCCGTTCAAATTGGATACAGGCTTCATGCTGAAATTCGGCCAAATTGTTTTGCAGGGCATGAACGGCCTCCGCAATCCGCCCGACTTTTTCATCTATCTGGTTGACTTTGCTTTCAAGTTTTATAATGCGCTCCATAAGGCCTCCTTCGTCTCTTTAATTCGCCAAGGTTGCTTGTTGCGCCGATTTAAAGCGTTGTTTTATCAATTCATTTATGAATGAATTGCTGTGGGTGATCCTCACCAATGATTTAATTCTCTCAAAATCACAATGCTCCAGCAATTCAATAAAAGCTGAATTAACAAAAGATGAAGTAGTTGAATAGACGCCCTCGAAAGAAACTTCTATTGGTTCCATCTTTTTTAAATGACGCAATATTTCATCAAAAACAATATGGCCATCGTTGTTATTCAAGCAACGCGGGGTAAGATGCTTAATAGTAATGGTCACCATGACATGTCCTCCTCGTAAAATTCTTCACGCTGTATTGTGTCGGTTCTTAAAACCAACCTGAGCAACGTTCCCGGATAACGAATGCCGCCCGCACTTCCTAATGGGCTTCCTTTCAACCATATTTGGTTGAATTCAACAGCTCCATACCCAGATATAATAGTAACATTCCCGCCGTTAATTTCAACAGTGTTTTGGATTATTGTATGTAATCCGGCGCCTCTGTTCCTGGGAGTGCTTTTTGTTGAAAAATTATCTTCCGTTGCTTTAATAATGGCCGCGCCATCAGTGTGCAATTGTGGCAAAACTTTTCTAACGCGAGCCGGAATGCCGATTCCATAATCAGAAATTGCAATTTCTATTTCATTTTTTTTAGGGAAATACTGCATTATCGTGGAGGCAATACAGTCATCGAGTCCCGCATGATCGTTAATATTATTAAATATTTCCCCAATAACTGCGTAGAAAGACGGCCATTCTCTTTTTATGTCAAATCCGAGGTGCGAAGACAACCATGGGAATACGGAATATTCCAGCCAGCTGTCATACTCGGCATAACCTACGATCTTTAAGGGTATAGTGGTACTGCGGCACTTGGCATGAGGCCTTAACGGCTTGCCGGCGAAATGCGAGAAAAAACCGCAGTCGTCTAAATATTTAACAGGTTCAGTAGGTCGGTCCGGGTACTGAACAATAATTATACAGCCGCTTTTACCAAGATAAGTCAGTAGATTAACAAGAGACGTTACACCGACCGGCGTTACAAATTTGACACTACACATATCAACAAAAAATTCATTGCTACGTGGGCTACGTTCATCATCTATAAACTGATTCACAAACCTATGAATCGAAGAAACATCAAGAGACCCTTCCAATTTGATTGTTGACATTTTCCTGCCTAAATAATAAAACTACCATCAAAATCACCTACTTTTGAACTCCAGTCAGGCCGGCCCCTTCAATGCAACGTCACCACTTGCCGCCCGTCATCTTCATCCCCTCCGCTCGGAGGAGCAAGGCGGGAGGGATAATATCTTCTAACCCAGCTTCCTTTAATAATTCAACCAACTGCTTAATTATCCCGTCTTTTTCGACCAGTTCAAGGTCTTTCAGCCGCAGAGCCTCAATGACCGTGGCCAGTTTCGCATCTTTGGCCAAGAGTTCGCTGGCCAGCATTCCCCGCTCACTCACCATATCGGTTATCGTGCTGACCATGCCGGCTATCTGCCGCAACAGTTCGTTTTCCCGCTCCAGGGCAAGGCCCGAGGGCTGAGGCGGCGGAACAATCGCCGGCGGCGGGGCTTTGCCGTGGGGTGGGTCATTTTCGGCCAACGCGAAAAAATCAGATATGGACAGGCCCAGGGCCGCAGCAATCTTATTCACGTTTTCGATAGTCGGGTCCGTTTTGCCTGTGGCGTATTCGCTCACGCGACCCGTAGGCATTTCAATTTTTTCAGCGATATCTTTTTGCTTAAGGCCATAAATTTCCAATGCTTTTTTAAAAGCAAGGGTAAAAATTGTCGATTTCCATATTTTTCCCCTTGACATAAACTCACGAATTCCATATTATCTAATTACAAGTTCACGCCATGAACCTTATTCCCAAAACCCGGCCGGGGACGAATCCACTTTGATTCGGCCTGAAGGCCGACGAAAAACCCAAGAGAAAGTTCATAACATGAACCGCATTTTCAGTTTACCAAAACCGGACAGATACGACAAGCTAAAAGGTTGGTTAAAGGCCCGGCGGCTGACTTTCCTGCACCTTGCAAAAGAGCTCGGCATCAGCGCCAGGGGCTGTTGCAAGTTGTTGCAGAACAGGAACATCAGCCCTGAGCGGCTCGACCAGTTCGCCGCCTTGGGCATCCCATTGAGCCTGTTGCCGACGCCTTGGCCGAAGACCAGGAGGCCGGCGACCAGGAACAAAGTAGACGTTATCAGAGAGAGAAATGGAACACTCGTTATCATAAAGAGAACCGGCGGGGAGTGAATCCCGGCGGCCAAACCGACTGAAAACACTGAAAAAGGGGGCGGATGACATGGAAAAGATCAATACAGTTTGCGGCAAATACGGCGTTGAGTTCATCGAAAACGGCGACTACGGCATTATGGCGGTTGCTGTGAGCAACGACGGCCAGAGTTACGGCGGCAGCTCTTACTGGTTTGCGATTGGGCACTATAAATCAGAAAAGACCGCCCTTCGGCAATCAATCAAAAAGATGGCGGCAATGGGAAAAGAGCTGGCCATTTAAATAACCATCAAGCCCAGCCGGGGGGCCAAGCCCGGCAGTGGGGTGGTGATGCGTGAAATTTAACTGTAAAAAATGCGCCCATTTCTATCGGGTTATGGTCTCCGAAAGCGGCTACAACCCAGCCCCTTCCTGCCAATACGGGAGGGATACGGGGAAGTATCCAAATATATTCACACAAGAGTGCTTTGAAAAACGAAAGGCGGCCAAACGGACGATGAACTAACTCCCGTTCTGGACAAGTGCCATGCCGGAGTTTGAATAATGCACTTTCAGCCCAGCCGGGGGGCCAAGCCCGGCACGGAAAGGACGAACAATGAACGACCTTCAGATTTTTCAGAATGAGCAATTTGGCCAGGTCCGCATCTATGTCGACGCCGACGGCGCCGCCTGGTTCTGCGGCAAAGACATCGCCGCCGGGCTGGATTATGGCTCAACCAACATGCCAACCATCTTCGCCGCCGTTCCTGATGAGTGGAAGGGTAGCAGACCGATTGCGACCCTTGGCGGCACCCAGGACATGCTTTGCCTGACCGAGCAAGGCGTCTATTTCTTCCTTGCCCGTTCGGACAAGCCCCGGGCCCTGCCTTATCAAAAATGGCTGGCCGGCGAAGTCCTGCCCTCCATCCGCAAGCACGGCGGCTACCTGACCCCGGCGAAGATTGAGGAGGCCTTGCTTAACCCAGACACCCTCATCCGCCTGGCCACCGACCTGAAGGCCGAGCGGGCCAGGCGCGAGGAACTTGAACACAAGGTAGAGGCCGACCGCCCCAAAACCATCTTCGCCGACGCGGTTGACGCTTCCAAGACCTCTATTCTGGTCGGAGAACTGGCCACCGTCCTCCGCCAGAACGGGGTCAATATCGGTCAGAACCGCCTTTTTGCGCTCCTGCGTGAAGACGGCTGGCTCAACAAGCAGGGCGACCGTTACAACCTGCCAACCCAAAAAGCGGTGGATTCCGGCCTGATGCAAATTAAAGAGCGCACGGTCGCCAACCCTGACGGCTCGATTCGCATCACTCGCACCCCGAAAGTCACCGGCAAAGGCCAGTGCTATTTCGTCAACAAATTTCTAAACGGGCCTCGGCCTGACCAACCCCCCGCCTGAACCTCTTGCCTTGAATCCCTTCAACACAGCCCGCCGCGGCGGGCCATCTTGAGCGGATTTAACCGAAAGGAGCGCGCCATGACCGAACAGCTTGAAAAGATGACCCTGAAAGATTTGAGCGACATCGACCCCGCCGGCGGGAAGGTTTACGAAGAAATAAACCTCCTCCTGGACGAGCTCAAACCGTTTAAGACGATGGGCGATTTTATGACTGAATGCGAAAGCTGCGGCCTGAACACCGGCGGCCTGAAAGAGGCCCTGTCCTGTTTGGCTCTGACTTGGCGCGACGCCGATGCCGACAGAACGGGGAGGTATTGATGCTGTCCGCCATCCAACATATCCCGCCGGAGGAATACCATCGCGCCCAAGCCCTGAGCAATTCGGGAATTTCCAAGCTGCTGGATTGCCCAGCCAAGTTCAAGGCCTGGCAGGACGGCGAGCGGGAAGAACAGACCGAAGCCATGCTGATCGGCTCGGCCTTTCACTGCCTGACCCTGGAGCCGGAAGAATTCAGCCGCCGTTATCACGTCAAGGCGAATCCGGGCAGTACCAGGGCGGGGAAGGAAGAAAAGGCCGCCGCCGAAAACAATGGCAAGACCATCCTCACCCGCCGGCAATATGATGAAATCAGGCCGCTGGCGCGGGGTCTTTTCGGCCACAGTTACATTGCCGCCCTGATAAAAAACCCGACCTCGGTCAAAGAGGCGTCTATTTTCTGGGAAGAAGAAATTGATGCCCAAGTCGTTCCCTGCAAGGCCCGTCTTGATCTGATCTTCGAAAAGCCCGGCTTCGGCGATATCGTGCTCGACCTCAAATCCATGCGCAGCGCGGCCCCCGGCGAGTTCGCCAGAGAGATATATTTCCGGGGCTATCACCGGCAGGCCTGGTGGTATATGCGGGCCCTGGCCATGGCCGGGCGCAATCCGCGCGCCTTTCTGTTGGCCGTGGCCGACAAATCCGCGCCGGAAGTCTCCGCCCTGTTCCAGATTGAGGACCGGGCCATAGCCAGGGGCGGCCGGGAATGCCGGCGGGCCCTGGCCGCCTATGCGGAATGCGCCGCCCGGGGCCGCTGGCCCGGCTACCCGGAAAGAATAGTTGCCATTGACCTGCCCGAATGGGTCTACAGAAAGGAAGATAACAATGAATCAGAACAGACAGCCTATTGAGGCGGCCGGCCCGCCGGCGATTCAGGCCAGGCCGGGGGATGACGCCAGTTCCATCGGCTTTTTCGACGGTCCCAGCTTCAACCTGGCCCAGCGGGTGGCCGTGGTCTTCGCCAAATCAACCCTGGTCCCCAAACATTACCAAGGCAATCTGGGCAATTGCATGATCGCCCTGAACATGGCCAAACGCCTCGGCGCCGACCCTTTGATGGTTATGCAAAATCTCTATGTCGTCCACGGGACTCCCGCCTGGTCGGCCCAGTTCCTGATCGCGACGTTCAACATGTGCGGCCGCTTCACCGCTTTGCGTTATGACTTCACCGGCCGGAAGGGCGCCGATGACTACGGCTGCACCGCTTGGGCCGTGGAAAAGGATTCCGGCCAGAGACTGGAAGGTTCGACCATAACCCTCAGCCTGGCCAAAAAAGAGGGCTGGTATGGCAAGGCCGGGTCCAAATGGCAGACCATGCTTGAGCAGATGCTTATGTACCGGGCGGCCAGCTGGTTTGTCCGGGCCTACGCGCCCGAAATCGCCATGGGGCTGCACACCGCCGAAGAAATGTATGACATGGGCCGGGCGGAATCGGCGGCCTTCGAGACTGGGCCCGCAGAATCGGCGGCCGTGACGGCTGAAGACATCGAGCAGCAAATCATCGAGGCCGAGCCGGCCCCCTCTGAAGGCGAGGAAGCGGCGCCGAACACCCAGACACTCACCCCGGCCACCCTCCAGGCCATTGAAAAAGAGCTGACCCGGCTGGGCGTCCCCGGACATCTGCCGCCGGACATCGCCGCCGAATATGAGACCGGCGACCCCTCCGAGCTGACCGAGGGCCAGGGCCGTCAGACCCTTATTTATCTCAAAAACATGAAAGGCTGACCAGCTTCCGGGTTGCCCCCTCAAACCGGCCCGCCCCCGCCCGCCTTCGGCAAAGTGGGGCTGATTCGAAAGGCCAAACATGCACAGGGGTTATGTCAAACTTTGGCGCAAAAGCCTTGATAACGACCTGATTCGTAACCCAGGGGCTTGGCAGCTTATGAGTTGGTGTCTGCTGAAAGCGGGCCATCGGCACCGAAAACAGATAATCGGATCAAGCGTGGTTGAGCTGGAGCCGGGGCAGTTGATATTCGGGCGAGCCATGGCGGCCAGAGAACTGGGAACCACCGAGAAAAAAATCAGAACGGCCCTTGAACTGCTGAAAGAAGTTGAATTTTTGGCCATCAGGGCGGCCAGCAAATATAGCGTTATAACTATAATAAATTGGGATAGTTACCAAGACGAAGGGCCAGCAAAGGGCCAGCAGGAGGGCCAACAAAGGGCCAGCAAAGGGCCGGCAAAAGGGCCAACAAAGGGCCACAAACAAGAATGTAAAGAAGAAGAATATATATATACACCTCCACCGCGCGCGCGCGTTGATGCTCCCGCTCCGCCGAATCAGGCCCCGACCAGAGGCGACGCGGCCCGTTTGTTCAAAACCGCCAGGGATGTCTTCACGGAAATTTGGCCGGAAGCCGCCCCCACCGCCATCATACACACCGACAACATGCTGACGGATTTGGCCGACCATCTGGCCGCAGACCCGCAACGGGCCGGGCCTGACTTCTGGGACGCTACGGCCAGACGCGCCCGAGCGTCCGCCTTCCTGCGCAGGGAAAAACCGGGCAGGGACGGGAATTTTTTCTCAGGCATGAAGTTCGGCTGGTTCATCAAGCCGAACACCATCGGCAAAATCCTCAACGGCGATTTCGACGACGCCCCGGAACCTCGTTCCAGGGATGCGCCGCCTCAGATTGACCCTGAAGACTACGATCCGGTGAAAAGCTTTTAACTCCGAGAGGTTTGCAATATGGAAAAAATCACAGCCGGCCCGGCGTTTCAGCGAAAAACGCTGACTTGTCCGGTCCACGGCGAATACCAAGCCACTTACCTCCCGCACCATGGGATATGGACTTCATGCTTCGCCTGCCTGGAAGAAACTGAAAAGGCGCGGGCCGCCGAAGAAAAAGAGGCCGAAAAGCGCAGGTCGTTTCAGCGCCGACTCAATCAGGCCGGCCTGTCCAAACGATTTTCCGACAAGAATTTTGATAACTATCTCCCGGCCACTTCGGCCCAGAAGAAAATCCTCAGCCTGGTTCAGGCCTATGCTGACAACTTCACCCAACACCTGGAGGCCGGGCGGTGTCTGGCCCTGATCGGCGACGTGGGCAACGGCAAGACTCATCTGGGCGTGTCGGTCCTGCGGTCGGTCATCATGCAGGGCTTCAACGCCCGTTACGTCCGGGCTTATGACCTATACAAGGCCATCAAGGAAAGCTGGACCGGCACCGGCAACAGGCGAAGCGAATCAGAGGCCATGGAAGACTTCACCAAGCCGGACCTGCTGGTCATCGACGAAGTTGGCGTCCAGTTCGGAACCGGTACGGAAGAGACGCTGATGATCAACGTCATCGATTCCAGGTATAACGCCATGCTGCCGACGGCGGTACTCTCCAATCTGCCGCGTCCGGCCAAAGACAATCCCAAACAGTTTGGCACGGAAGAGGAACGCCGCCGCAAACCAATAGACCTGGAGGACGCTTTAGGCCCCCGCGCCTATGACCGGCTTATCGAAAACGGCGGCCTGGTCCTGGAGTTTCACGGCCAAAGCTATCGGCGGCTGCCGCAATCGCCGGTAACGGAGCAGAGAATTTGAAGGCCGCGGCGCCCCTTTAAACCGCCAAAACCTGACAGAGGGAGGAAATATGACCATGAGATTTAATCCGGGAAGGAAGCGGGCCGGCCGCCGCCACGTCTACGTCAGGGGGCAGATGAACAGCGATGAACTCGAATTTTACCAGATGTTTATCTGGCCGCTGGAAAAAATCGGTGAAGTGGTCCGCTGTGAGTTTGAAAAACACAAACTTATATTGGCTAAACAATGTACGTATACGCCGGATTTTATGCTGGCCATGAGTGACGGTTCCCAAAGAATAATCGAAGTCAAGGGGGGGCTGATTTACGAGGGCGCCCGCGAAAAATATCTCTGGGCGGCCGAAAAATACGGCTCTGAATATGCCTTCGAAGCCTGGCAGAAAAAGCGCGGGCTCTGGAAACAAATCTGGAAATGACCGCCCCCCGGCGAATCAGGGCAAATTGACATCAAACAAAAGAGGGGCTTTGCCAAATGGGCATTAAAGAGATCGTGATAGAGGCAGTGTCGGCCGTGGTTTTTTTCCTGACCGTGGGCGGGGTTGTGGTTTTGATGTTTATGTACGGATGACATATCGTCGGGGGCCGCGCATCCGAGACGCGGGGGAGCACGAATTATGAGCACGACAGAAGAAATTCACAGCAAAGTAAGTGCCCTGATCTATCAGGGCGATTATATCGAAGCCTGTCTTTATGAAACAGCGGCGGCTTTTGGGATTGAACCTTTGACGGAAAATGAGCCGACGCGGTCCATGCTGTTTATCGGCGCGGCAAGTTTGGCTCTGAAGGCCAGAAGGCTGGATCTGGCTAGATACATAGCCAGTAACGGACTAAAAGGAAAACCAAGCGCCTTTCACTCGCGGGAACTTTCTTCTCTTTTGTTTCAGGCTAATAATCCAATCCACGTGACCGGGGGGGCGCGCATCCATCAAATGCAAGGGGATGATTTATCATGAAAATTTTACCTGTCAGATTGACGTTCACCGAGGAATTGCTTGGAACCATGCCCAGCAATCAGGACGTTTACCGGGATTTTATCGCCTCTAAGGCCCCAGACGCGGGCACGATTGAGGATGAGGTCGCCGCCGTGGGCATTGATGGCGTGGTTGAAAACGGGATGACCGTATTTCCCCGCGATGAAGATGGCTGGCCTTGTCTCTACGATTATCAGATTAAAGGTTTTTTCAAAGACGCCTGCGGAATGTTGAGCCGTCTTGGCGGCAAGAGCGAAAAGGGAAAGAAAAAGCCTGTCAATGAAAGTGCCAAATTGACAGCCTATAAGAAAGTCATTGACGGCCTGATTTTCGTAAAGCCCCGGCAGATACCGGTTGTCTTTGACGGCAAGATCGGTTCATGCCAGAGGCCGCTTCGGGCGCAAACTGCCCAGGGAGAACGGGTTGCGCTGGCCAACAGTGAGACGATTCCGCCGGGCTCGCATATGAACATCGACATTTTTTGTATGTCGGATGAGCACGAGGCCGCCGTGCGCGAGTGGCTTGATTACGGGGCTTGGCGAGGAATCGGTCAATGGCGCAATTCCGGCAAGGGCCGCTTTGAGTGGAGCCTTGTGCCCTGAGCAACGGCGAGGCTCGGCGGAGCATTGCAAAGCATGGCAAAGGCAAAGCTGGGCTCCGCAAAGCGAAGGCGCGGCGCAGAGTCGCACAGCACGGCAAAGGCGAAGCGTCACAAAGCACAGCAAAGGCGGAGCTACCCACGGCAGGGCGAAGGCCCGGCGCATCAAAGCAAAGCAACGGCATCTGATAGGTGCATGGCCAAGAGCAGAGCGGCAAGGCGAAGGCATGGCGAGGCACCGCCTGGCAAGGCGGCGCAAAGGATGAGCCCGGCGCGACGCGGCAAAGGCAATGCACGTTGGAGCAAGGCGAGGCGAAGGCGTGGCAAGGCAAGGCGTAGCACGGCAAGGGCATAGCGAAGCCCAGTACAGCATTGCCAAGGCAAGGCGTGGCGCCGATGGCGTGGCCCAGCCCGGCACGACAAGGCGATGGAAAGGCATAGCCCGGCGAAGGAAGCATCGCGGGAGCAAAGCCAAGCAAAGCAGATCATCGCAAAGGCATGGACTGGCAGAGCGACGCAAGGGCGCGAAACATTTTATCAGTTAAATTCAAAGGGGGTATTTTGATGAGTTGTGATGATTGCGATAAGTGGAAAGCCGAAGCGGAACGGCTGAAAACGGCGATTAACCAGTATGTCGCTGATTGTTATGCTTGCGGGTATGCTTCCGGCAATTGCGGGAGTTGTTATTGGGACAATAACGGCGACTGCGCGATTTATAAAGAAGATGCGGCTAAATGGCAAGCTCCTATGGGCTTCTTGGCGGCCCTTTGCGACCGTTGCCCTTTTCAGAAAGATTGCCGCGAATATTACGCCGACAAAATAGCGGAACTCAAAGCCGCCGAAAGCAAGGGAGGTGAATGATGAGTTGCAGCGATTGGGACAACATGACTCAGCTTCGGGAATTATGGAGCGGCGACGAACTCAAAACAATGTGCGAACACATCATTTCCCGCGACGATTACTACTCGCCGGAACGAGTGATTGAGGCCAAAGAGGAATTGGCGAAGCTGGCGGCGGCGGCCGAATGGGAAAAGGCCGACAAGGAAGGGCGGCTTGTGGTACTGCCGCCGTATAATGACGATGGCTATATCGGCCTCAAAGTCAAGTATCGCGTTTATAAAGCGCGAAATGGTGAGCCCGTAGAGGATTGCTTTGTGTTACGTCCAGATAAAGACGTGACGGCACGACACGCTTTAGAAGCATACGTAATACATTGTGACAACGAGCAACTCGCCTATGACATTCATCAATGGCTGATGGAACTCGCTCGCGCCGACAAAATAGCGGAACTCAAAGCATCCGAGAAAGCTGACAAAGAGAAGCCGGCCGATCTTGCTCAATTCGTATGGCAAGGTTTCCCCATCGAGCTTGGTCAGCACTTATGGCAATGGAACGGCGACGAAATCCGCGAGTGGGTCATTGATAGCGTTCACGCCCATCGTGACGGACAGCATATGATTGGTTGCCTTGATATAGAGGATGGAGACTACGGCAACGACTATGAGGCTTTCGATGCCGCTTGCATCGGTCATAAGCTCAAATTGACCCGCGAAGAAGCTGAGGCCGAGAGGGCGAAAAGGGAAGCTGGAAAAGGTTGAAACTCGGCTCGCTTTTTGACGGGATAGGAGGCTTCCCTTACTCGGCGCAACGGCACGGAATTACACCGGTCTGGGCCAGCGAAATCGAAGCCGCCTGTATCAGCATCACGCGCCGTCATTTCCCGAACATGAAACACTTGGGAAGCGTTACGGGAATTAACGGGGCCGATATTGAACAGGTGGAGATCATCACTTTCGGTTCCCCATGCCAGGATTTATCCGTGGCCGGGAAACGCGCCGGGCTGGCCGGTGCAAGGTCCGGCTTATTCGGAGAAGCAATTCGAATAATCGAAGACATGCGGAGTGCGACAAATGGCGAATATCCAACTTGGGCTATTTGGGAAAACGTGCCAGGAGCGTTGTCTAGCAATGACGGGCTGGATTTTAAGGCCGTTCTCCAGTCCTTCGCAAACACCGAAGTTCCAATGCCTCACACTAAACGATGGGCAGGAGCCGGAATGGTTCGAGGCGGAAGATGTGACATTGGCTGGCGCGTGCTGGACGCCCAATTTTGGGGAATCCCCCAGCGTCGCCGTCGCATCTTCCTTGTCGCAGATTTTGGAGGCCGACGTGCCGCCGAAATACTTTTTAAGCCCGAAGGCTTGCGAGGGCATTTTGCGCCGGGCGGAACGGCGGGGAAAGGACTTGCCGGACGTGCTGGAAACGGCCCTTCGCCGGCAAATGACAATCGACCAGTAGCGGCGAATGACAACGCGGTGACGTATGACGCCCGCGGCAATGGGGACGGCTCAACGGTCAACACCCTGACGGGCGATCATCAAAACCGTGTGACGGATTATACCGCCTTGGCCGTCCATCAAAACCAAATTGGCGAAGTGCGGACGGGCGATGTCGCAAATACGTTGAACACGAACAGCAATGCCAGCGGCAGAAACGCGCCACTTATTTGCGTGGCACACGGGCAGGGCAACGCGGAGATTTGCGACGATCTGGCCCCATCGCTCAATTGCAATCATGAACAGCCATACATTGCCGGTAATGGCCCTACGGTTCGCCGCCTCACTCCGCTTGAATGCGAACGGCTTCAAGGTTTTCCTGACCAATGGACCGCTCGCGGAGCGGATGGCGGATTCATTTCCGACAGCAAGCGATACTCCGCCATCGGTAACAGCGTAGCGATTCCATGCGTGGATTACATCATGGGCGGTATCGTAGCGGCCGTTCAGGTAAATTTTTAATTATACTCACGGTTCCAGAATAATCGCAAGTCTACCGTTTTCCGGGCAAGTCTCCCATAATAGAGGTTTGCCCGGTGGAGTCAACCACAATGGGCACATCATATTTGACATATGAGGCTGTTATGAAAGGAAGCATCCATTCCGATCAGACGTGCCCTGTTTGTGGTTCCCGGTTCAAATCGCAGGAACCCAGGGGCTTGTTCTGCCCGAATCACCCTGAGCAGGCCCCACAAAAATTTGTGGTCCGTTACGAAAAGATAACCAAGCGATTCAACAATTATCCGGCCGCTCTGCAATTCCTGACCGGGCTGAGGTTCCAAGAGGGCAGCGGTCAATTCGACGCCCGGGATTATCAAGTCAAAAGCAAACCTCTGGCCTTTGACAAGCTGGCCGACGAGTGGCTCTTGCTTAAGGGGTCTCAACTTAAAAAGTCGTCCATCACTTCATTTAGAAGCGGCATAGAAAGAGCTCAGGCAAAATGGCAAGGGGCCAACATAAAAAGCATCAAATACGCGGAAATAGAAGATTTTCTTAATTCTTATCCGGGCGCATCCAAAACCCGGCTTAATGTCTCCATGGCCCTGAAACAATTCTTCGCCTGGGCTACAGACCGTTATGATATTCCCGCCTTAAAAAAATGGCCTCCAATAGGCCATGTCCAAATGGCCTTCAGGGATACCGTAGACCTTCACACGCAGGAATCGATATTGGAGAACATTAAAGACCATGAACCTTTCCGGGTCTGGCTCTGTATCAAATGGTTAGCCACTTATATCGCCATCAGGCCGGGCGAAATGCGAAGCCTGACCGAAGGGCAGGTTGACCGACAGCGGGGCCTGCTGATAATCCCGCATCCAAAAGAAAAGGAGTCTAAAATCGTTCCGTTGCTTGACGAAGACCTGGCGATAGTCCGCGCCCTGCCCCATGCCTTTGACTCATCAATGCCGTTTTTTAGGCATATGAAAGCAATCAAGGGCGGCACTAAGATGGGCGATACGTTTGGGCATAACGTCATTTACCGATCATGGAAAAGAGCCTGTGGCAGACTGGGAATCTCCGGCGTGTCCCTTTACCCTGGCACCAAGCACTCAACCGCAATGGGCATTCGCCAACAAGCCACCTTTGAAGAAGTGCGCCTGGCAACCGGACACAGAACCAACAAGGCTTTCGAGCGCTACGTGCGGACCGAAGGGAATGCCATGCGCGAGATACTGAAAAAGCGAAAGTCCGTCATCATTTCTGATAACGGGTTGATAACGGACTCTCAAAGGGTTAAGGATGGTCAAGTATTTAATTTTAAAACATAAAACTGGAGCGGGCAACGGGGATCGAACCCGCGAACGCCTATGCCGGCCAAGGCTTTCCGGGTGGCCTGATAACCGATTGATAACGCGTTATCAGATTATCAAGGCAAAAGGAAAGCCGCCGCCACCGGCCAAACAAGCCCCAGTTTAAGCACGATCAGAACATAATTATGGCCGCAAAGGCTAATTGGGCGGGTTTAAGATATTAACCGTATCTTAAACCCGCCCTTCTTTTTTGCCTTAGGAGGCCGAATTGTACAACTCTCCTTATTCCACGACCGTCGCCAATTTATCCATGAACAACTACAGCAATCAATTCTTGGCCTGGTTCCAAGACGGCCGGATTTTTTCAACGAACGCGAATGGCCAGCCGCAGGAGATAGGCGTATCCCTCGATGCTTTCCGGGAACTGGAAACCACCGCCGCCGGTTATCGTGACCGATTAATCGAACTGGGCGAAATCGAAGTCCCCTTAACCCAGGAACAGATCAACGAAAAGCTTCTGTCGGAACTTAAGGAAGAACGCGCCGCCCGGGAGAAACTTATGTCTCTCATCGACAAGCTGACCGGGGCGCCGCAAGAGGTAAAAGAGGTAAGCAATGAATCTGAAAAACATGCTGTCGGGGGCGTTCTCGCTTCTGAATAACAACAAAGATCTTGTGAAATATGCGCCAAGCCTGGTGACGGCCTGGCAAAAAATGAATTCCGGAGGTTTTCAGGACTCCAAAGCTGATTTGCTTCGGGCTATCCAGGTCGCCGGAATATCGAAACAGCAAATAAGCGGCATGTTCGGTCTGCTTAACAATCCGGTCGCCTCCGGTCTGCTTAACCGCCTGTCGCCCAATCTGAGCAATCAACTGAAAGGCCTTGAAACTGAAATAAGCAGCAGCCCCCAAATGGGGGCCCAACCGCAACCCGGCGGGTTTAATAAGTTCCCGCCACTAAAAAAGAGGTAAGACATGAGCATTAACGTCAATGAAGATGTCATCGGAAGCGGCGGCTTTTACGGCGGCCACGGCGGCCACGGCGCCGGGCTTTATCTGATTGCCATCCTGCTGATTTTTTTTGTTGTTGTGGCCGGCATATGGGGCGGCAACCGGCACCATGACGGCGGCGGTCATGGCGGGCATCGTGACGGCGACTGCGCCGGGATGATGACCATCAACCGCTACGGCAATTTCATGGACCCCCAGCTGGCCAAGATCGAAACTGAAATCGCCTGCCGCACCGGGGCCATCGAAAAGCAGAACGCGGTGGACACCGGGGCCATCGTCCATATCCTGGACAATCAGACCTGCCAGATTAAAGAGGGCATCGCCGGGGTCATCAACAACCAGGAGCGTCTGGCCCACCAGGCCGAAGTTCTGGCCCTTAATACCAAGATCTCCGACCTGCGGGACAACAATCTGGCTCTGGGCGGGAAACTGCTCCAGCAGGAGACCATGAACGCCATCAACGCGGGGAACTGCGCCATCGGTCATCGGCTTGACCAGATCGAATGTCGACAACCCGACCGCCCGCCGTTCTACGCCGCCGGCGGCTCCCCCTTCATCAACCCCTTCAACTTTCAGCCCGCGCCGGTCATGGTGCGCAATGACCGGAACGACCGGGATTGTTGCTGCGGCTGATGCTGCGGAATCTTCTATGCGCGTGCGGGCCGGGGCTGTTGTCCCGGCCCTTTAAAAACGCCGGAAAGCGAGAGTTTATGCACGGAGCATTTATTGGCATCTTATTGGGCTATGGACTCTATTGGTTGGCCAACACGCCTGGTGGCCGGCGATTTATCACCAGCACCAATACAACCGTTGGGGGCCGGCCCCAGGTAAAACAGGAGAGGGAACCGAATGGAATCGATTCACGAAATGAAAACCCGTCTGGCAATGGAACTGGAGGAGACTTGCGAGAAGATGCTCCACAAGCCGTTGACAGCCATGGAGCTGAAGATGCTCAAGTTGACATCCGAGACCGTGTTGAGCCTTCATGACGCCTGTCGCATGATTAAGCGCATGGGCGACCATGAGGGAAAAAGCATGGATGAACACTATAAATAAAGAAAGGGAGCGAACTTGCATATGTCCTGTTGCAAGCCTCAACCGTTTGTCGTCACCAGTGTCAGCACTGCCACCGCCGGGTTTGTCACCTTGACCGTCAACCGGCTTTTTACTTCTGTCGGCGATAACGCCTGTATCCGCATCTGCCTTTTGAGCGGGTCCATACCGGCCAACAACACCGATCAAATCCAATTCACCGACGGCGCGGATACTCTTACGGCCTTCCGTAATGACGGGAATTACCTCCGGGCCGACAGCCTCAGAAACTTCCTGAACCGCCGGAGCTGTTGCCGGCCCTGCGTTTCGGTGACTTTGTGCGCCTTCAAAGGCAACGACCCCGACCATATCACCGTTTTCAATCGGATGTGCCCGAGTTCCTTTGTTCCGACTGCCGCGGCCGGAGCCGGCTAAGTTAAGCGGGCTTGACAGAGCGCCCCAGGGTGGGTATATTTAAAAAGAAGCCGGGAGCGTTTGTGCACTCCCGGCCTTGGGGCAAGTCCTCCTGATTTGGTTAGAATCAAGCAAACCGCCCCTCTGAGAATGGCAAGTTCCCAGAGGGGCATTCTCATTTAGTCATCAAGATGACGAACGATGAGGGCCACAAGGACTCCCGCCACAACGGCGGTTAAAACGTCCATAAGGAACTGTGCCATTAGGCAACCCTCCTTTCCGGAGGACTGCCCCGCCATCATCTTAACCGCTCAGCCGCCCTTTTTCAAGCGGTTTCCCAGCCCGGCGGAGCTTGCTCCGAGCCCCAGCGTTTCCAGTTCCTCGCCGCTGAATTTCTCTCGGTGCTCCCGGCACCAGTTCTGGGCCCAGCGGTCCCAGGCCGGCAGATACCTTCGCAGCTCCCCTTCGGTCACTTCCCCGATGGACTTCACCGGAATCCCGTCCCAGAATCTCTTGATTAAAGCCCTGGCCTGGTCGTTGCTCAGGCCCATATCTTTGAACATGCTCAGGGCCAGGCTGCGGTCCTTGACCAGCCACAGGCGGCTTAAAAACCACTTCTTGCGCCTGGCCATCAGATGGCCCCCATATTTTGTTGCTGTTTCATATCCAACCTCGTGATATTATTGCCCTTAAGGTCGTACGGCCCGCAAGGGCGGGGTTTATCCCGGTTGGATGCTTCACTCATCCGGTCGTTGGGCGGGTAGGCACACCCGCCCAACGCCTTTGCTTCATGGTCAATGCTTGCAAACTGTCGTTATTTCACTGCGGCTCACCTCCTTGCGGGCTTGGGTGGAGTATGTTATTATCCCCTTCAAACTTCATATGACCGCATCAAAGCAAATGGCCGGAGGATGGTATCATGGCGGAACGTCCTTTCTTCAAGAAGACTATTGAAGAGCTGGAACAGATGTATGCTTTGAACAGGGATGACGCTAAAATGGTCAAACATCTGTTGCGGGAATTGAAACATCGCAAAACCCAGAGAGCCCAAAAACTTAAAGCCCTGATCGTTGAAGGAGATAAGCCGCCCTTATGGAACACGCCGGCTGATCCGGCCTTGTATTCTTCTGATGACTTCAACAAGGCTATGGACTCTTGGGATGCGCTCGTGAAAAAATTCACACGGTCTAAGCATTAGAGCCCAAGGGCAAAAAGGTGTCTGCATGTCGAAACTAACAAATATTATTGGCATAACAATTAGGCCCATTGTCTCTATTGGTTTTGTTGTTATGGGACTTGTCCAACTATACGCCGTATGTTCATTTTTCATCGGCTATTGGGGATGGCATCTGTTGTTGGCCGTCCCTGTGAGCTTATTTTTGGCTTATATCCCATTGATCGGCTCTATCTGCGGCTGCATCGGCGCGATTAAAGTCTGGGGCTGGGCGCTGTGGCAGGCTTTGCTTTTATTTTTTTGGTGGCCGGCCCTGGTAATAACCATGGCTGCTTTCGGTTTGGGCGGCGCGTTTATTGTGGACAGGTTTAAAAAATCTGATTGACATCCCCCCTATTATGTGCTTTACTATTTACTAGGTGCTCAAAACACCACGTAGGCGGTAACCGGCCTGTCAGTCTCGGTTTTTTTATGCCCAGCGAGTTTCGCCGGGCGTGGGCTAATAAAATACCCGCGAGGGAAATACGTCCGCAGTTCCTACGACTGTTTTGAGCGCCCGGCCCCTTTTTGGGGGCCAATCAAAAAAATGTAGGAGGTCATCATGACCGCTCCCATCAACCCCGCTCCCGTTGTTTCCCTCGTCAACGAACAACCCCGCACCCTCTCCACCGATGTCGCCGTTTACTTTGGCAAGCAACATAAAGATGTATTGCGCCAAATCCGTAAAATTGTTGAACAATGTGACGCTGATTATCGTGAGCGCAATTTTGCGCCCACGTTCGTTAATGTCCCCGGCCCTAACAATGCCAGCCGCAAAGACCCTGCCTACTCCATGACCCGCGACGGCTTCACCCTTCTGGCGATGGGCTTCACCGGCAAAGAGGCTCTCAAATGGAAAATCAGATACATTGAGGCCTTCAACGCCATGGAGGCCGAACTGGCCGCCCGAGCCCGCGACGGCTTCCGCCTGACCGGGGAGGAGGCCCCCCGGCAGTTGGATGCGCCGTCCACGGTCAAGGACCGCAAGGCCCTGGGCGGGCTGATCGCCACCTGGGTAGGCCTGGCCCCCTTGAGCTACCGCGACGCCTGGCAGCAGGTCAAGGCCGCCTTCGGAGTGGCCAAAGCCGAAGACCTGACCCTCTCCCAGCTCAAACCGGCCTGTGACTGGGTCCAGGCCCGCATCGACCGGGCTCTGGCCCCGGAGCCGGCCGCGGCCCACCAGATTGACCCTGAGGATTTCGCCCTGGCCAAAGAGATGATCCAGAGAGGCGCCACCCGCGCCCTTGAGAATTACAAAAACCTGGCCCAAATCTGCAAAACAAAGACCGAACTCGACCGGCAGATCCACGAACTCGAAACCCGCACCTGGGATGACTACAAGGCCCTGGACCAATGCCGGGCCACCCTTTCGGGCTATAAACCCTGCCTCGTCCCGGCCACGCGGCCGGCGGCGGGGTGACGCCGGCGGGGCGGAGGCCTTTGGGCTCAGTCCGGGGCCTCCGCTTCGCTCACCCATTCCCGCAGGGCGGCTTTGTCGCTGTTGGCCAGCCGCAGGGCCTGCCGCAGGCTGACGGCGTAATTCAGCAGATCGCTGTTCGTCTTCCCCCGGAAGACAGGTTCGGGCACCTCCTGCAACAGAATAGCCGGGGGAATCGCGGGCCGGGCCGGGGGGCAAGTGGCCGCCTTGTCAGCGCATCCGCTTGACCACAGAAGCGGGGATATGAGCAGCAGCCCAGTCATAAGACTCTTGATCTTGTGCATATAAACCCTCAAGTTCGGTTATCAGGTTTTCTTTCTCGGCGCTCAGTTTTTTGGCCTCGGCCTCCCGTTGCTCCAGAGCCCGGAAATTGGCCGCCAACTCCCGGCTTAAGCGGCCGTTTTCCTGCCGGGCGGCCGCCAACTCAGTTGTCAAAGATTCCCGGACAACTGCCAGGGCCAGCTTGTCCGCTTTCAGGCTCTGGCAATACAGCAGCAAGACGCCGAAGGTCAGGACCAGAGCAAAGGCCAGAGCTATTTTAATTTTCGTGATCATCAATGGTCGCCCCTTCCCGGTCGAATTTCAGAAGCCGCTTTCTGGCCGACATCCGGTTGGCCGCGCCGATGGTGAGCAAAAAGCTTAAAAGAACCGTGTGCCACTCGGACAATTCCCGGTTGGTTACAAGGTCACGCAAAAGCCAGGCCGCGGCCAGGGCGCAGGCCACCAGCAGCACCAGCTTGGCCCCGCTGATTTTTTGCTCCTGGTTGGTGAACAGCCCGGTCATTTACTGATCACACATTTCTCATAAGCCTGACGAAGGTTTACGTCGTACGAATTTACGGTGTAACCTGAACCATTGTAGCCACGGGCGAAGGCCGCCCAGTTGCGCGAGTTCAAATGCCGAATCAGATTGTTGGCTTTCAGGAAGCCCCCTAGCATCTCCAGCTGGCCGGCATAGCCGCCGTGCATGGCCTCCACAAACTCTTGCACCGAGCCGCAGCCGCAGACCGCATAGTTAAACCCCATGATCTGGAAGGCCCCCCAAGAAGCCGATTTCAAGGCCGCGTCTTCATGAATGCGCTTGGCCCTGTTCAGCCGGTCATATTCTTTGGCCCCGCCCTGGTAATGGGCTTTGGTCCATTTGGGGTAAAGAATATTGGCGTTGCTCGCCGCGTATTGTTCCGGGGCTATTCCGACCTTTTTCAGTTCCTTCCAGAATACATGCCCTTCAAAAAGAATCTTGGGGCGCCCGTCCGGCAGAAAGCCGTCGCCGTCGGCTTCAACCTGGCAGACGGCGGAAAGGGCGCAAGGTTCAAGGCCAAGAGTTTTGGCCGCTTTTTCAATGTCCTTCCAGGCTATTTTAGCCATAAAGTCCCCCCCGGCCATTTTGTTGAGCTTAACAAAATGGTCGCTTGTCCTCAAATAAACTTGATAATTATGCCGGTAGCCAGCCCGACGACGGCTCCAATGCCGATCATTTTCCCCTGCATAGTGGCGAAGGCGACCTCCAAGGCTTGAAGCCGGGGGCCGATGCTGCTGGCATGGTCCAATCGCCGCTGTTCCTCCATCATGGTTTCTATCCTGGTCAGCCGGTCATAGATTTTGCCCAGGTCCTGGCTGAATTCTTTATCCGTTGGCATTGGTGAACTCTCCCGGCGAATGCCGTCTGGTCAGTTCAAAGTCATATGAGGCCTGGCAATGCCCCTTTTGCCAGAAAAAGACCCGGTCTATCACCCAGGTCACGGCCCGCCAAAACCATTGGCCGGCTTGCGCTTTCCGGTAAGCTCGCGATGAAAAGGTCTCGTCGGGGTATCCGGCCAAAACCGCGTTGCCCAACTGGTCAAGGGCGATGAGCAGATTTTTGAAATACCGGCGAAGTTCAGGTTTTATCCGCTTCCACATACTTTGTGCCTTTCAAGATGGTTTCCGCCTGGTCGGCGGTTAAGACGCTCCCGGCCGCCTCGGTGGTCAACAGCTGAACCATTTGCCCGGTGTCCGGGTCCGTGACGTCAATATATTCAGAGGCCATCAGCAGGTCATGAACTGTCTTGGCCAGCGCGTTGCCGGCGGCCACGGCCACGTTGAGTTTGGCGACTTGCGGGATTCCGCACAAGAGCAGGAAGTCCTTTTTGCTGAAACGCACCTTCCACCATTCTTCGCCCCGCTGTTCGTATTCCGGGCCGGGAGTGAAGGGCGGTTCCGGCGGTTCAACCGTCCAGCCGTCGGGCAGAGGGCCAGGGCTGGTGATTTTCTGCCAGTGCCCCTCCTGGTTATAGGCTCCGTCCGCCCGGTAATCGGGCACGATTTCCCAGCCGCTCCGGTCGGCTTTGGCCACAATGGCGTAACCTTCAGGTTGACCGTCCGGGGGCGCAACCCACAAGGCGTTGTCGGGCGGGGCGACCGCTTCCTCCAGGGCCGGGTAAGAACCGGCATAGACACGATCATCATCAAAATAATAATTAATCTTTTGGGTCATGGTTTACGCTCCAAGATAAATGGCCGGGGTCATGTAGACGGCATAGGGGCGGTTTTCGGCGGCGGTGGCCACGACACGGGAAGCATTAAAGGATATCAAGTAGGGTTGATAGGCTTCGCCTCCTGTTCCAGTGGCGCTTGTTGTTGACGTTGCACTTGCAAAAGGTCCGGTTTGAGTAGTATTATTAATAGCCCTGCTTACCCCCATATTACCAGAAATATTCCGAATAGCGTCAGCCTCGACCACCCCCGGATTATAATAACCTGCCATGCGGGGGAAACGACCATAATAACTCCCATAAACAAACTTAGTATTGTCGCAAAGTCGAATATTTACGCCGCTAATAACTATGCCCCAGTCGCTTTTCAGGTTGGCCGGCAGGGCCAGCAAAGCCGCGCCTATGGCCGAACTCTGGGCCACATATTCCCCGGAAGGGTAATACCAGCCGAAAGGTAATTCAGTCCTACGGAAGGGGAATAACCTTATATCGCCCAGGTAAGCCCCGGCCCCGCTTTTAGACAATTCATCTATTTGCGTTTGCAATTCCTCAATCAGCGTTTTGGCGTCTGTAAAAGCCTTCTCAACCTTAGCCTGAGCCCCGGCCGGCGTCTCCGCAAGTGCCTTGCTTTCAGTTTCGGTTATCGGGGCCAGGTCCTTCACGGTCAGGCGTTTCGGCGTTATATTGGCCAGGGTCCGGGCGGTCACAAAGCCGGTGTTGTCTTCCCCCGCGTCAACGGCCGCCTGGCTTGCCGGCAGAGGCAAATCGCCCTCCGCCACCCCGGCCGCCGCGGCGGCCCGGTCCGCCTCCTCCCCGGCCCGCCCAGCGGCGGCGGCGGCTTCAGCCGCGATAATTTCAATCTCCGCCAGCTTTTCTTCAACGGTCGCCTGTATCATCTCCATTCCGACCAGAGCGTCATTGACCCTGACCACCGCCTCTTGGGCCGCATCCGCCGCCGCGTTGGCCGCCCCGAGCGCGTTATTGGCCGCCTCGGCCGCCGCCGCCGCCTCATGGCTGGCCTGCTGGGCCGCGTCCCGCAGCTTCTCAAACTCGCCGTAATCCAGGGGCGCCGTAGTGTCGGCCGGCCCCAGCATCGCCCGCCCCAGCTTCTCCATCAACTGCTGCCGCTCCATGGCCGCGATGTCGTTGGCTTTCTCCACCAGTTCAGACGGCATCCGGCCGTGTTCGCGAAAATCGATCTCCTGCAAAAACGGCATCTCCCGCAAGATGACCAGACTGTGGCCATCCCCGGCTTTGGCCGCCCCCGCCGCGGTCAGGCTTATCTTCCCCCCTGACTCCTCCCCAACTCCCGAGACGGCATAATCGGACCATAACGTCAAGTCGTGGTCGGCTCTGTCAATCACCACCGTCACCCGCAAATCATCAGCGGCGAAGACCTTGAAGTTGAAGGTGTAATCAGTCACCGCGCTGTTGGTCAGGTGGATGGTTCTGGATATGGATGAGGATACGGTCATGGTTTTCCCCTTCAATCAGAAATTGTACTTGCCGGATTGTTCCCGTTTTTTCTCGTCCAGGTGGCGTTTCAAGTCAGGAAATTCCCGCAAAAGTTCATCCCTGGCGTAGCGGCGATATTCGTTTATTGCGCCTCGAATAAAGTCGGCCTTACCGCCCTCCGGGCCGTCGCTGCGAATCTGATATACGCCCGACAAAGGGCCGCGCCCTTCAACGGTTTCATTCAGATAGTCAAGACAGCCCAGCCCCCAAGTCGGGTGCTTAAACTCGTTGCCGGCCAGTTTTGTGTACCGCGAATAGGCCCCCTTAAACCGGGTCAAATCAATGGTCACGCCGTCGAAAACAACCCGCTTTGAAGGGGCGGCGACATAAGCCTCAAGCCGCAGCATCTCCCGGTCGATCGGTTCCGGGTTCTCCCGCCGGCTGGCAATGGGGGAGACAGCATCATAAAAAGCGTTCAAGCCGCTCCGGTAACTGATGGGCCGGCCCCACAGGTCGCGCCTGGGCGGGAGGTCTTTAGACAAGCCGGGGACGCGGGCCTTCATGGTCTCGACCAGGCTATTGGTTTCCAGCATGTAAGGGTCGTTGAACTTAGCCACTTCCGCCGAGGCCGTGGGCACAAACCCGGCCACGAAGCGCCTGACGTAACCAGCGGCCGATCTTTTGGGGTCGGACATGGTTTCAACCAAATCCGACAGGCCGCGCATATAGCTTTTGTTCATAACGTTTCCGGCGATGCTGGCGGCAAAGAAAGCCGCCGCCTCATCGGCGTCTACCTCCCGGTCGTCGTGGTCCATGTGGTTGGCTATCTCGGTCAAGTCCGCCGCAACGCCCAGGGTCAGGCCCAAAGGGTCGGTCCGGTCATAGGAAAAATAACGGTCGCCTATCTTGACGCTGTAAGGTTGCCAGCCGGCCCGTGTCAGGGTTTGCCGTTCGGCGGGGTTCGGCGGCCCGCCGCCGGTTATGTGGCCGCTGAAAGCCAAATCCGCCCCGGCCATCATAATAGCTGTGCCGGTGCTCATTCTGGCCAGGGCCAATTGCTGCCGCGCCCCGCCCGCCGCGATATCCTCTCTGAAACTGCGGAACAGCGGGGCCAGCGGGGACCTTTCAGCTATCGAATAATTGAAGATATTGGCCGGCGTTTTGATGAACGGGGTGATGAATCTTAAGGCTGGCACATCCCTTGACAACCTTAGCCAACCCTGGGCGAATTTCCCCGGGGCGTTGGTGAAAGTTGAATAGGCGGCCTGATTGACCGCCGCGACTTTCAAGCTGTCCGGCGGGTTGGCCAGAATATCGGCCATGCGTTCCCGCACCTGGTCTCGGCCGATTTTGCCGGCCGCCGCCTCTCTGGTCGCCTCCCGATAAGCCAGTGAATGAAGTTGCGAACGATAGCCGACAGTTTTAAAAAACTCATCCTCGGCCATCAGAGCCCGGCCCGGGATTCTGACCACCTGCCCGACGACATCAACAGTTTTCCCAAACAGGCCATCTTTGGCCAGCCCCCAGTTTTCGGCGCTTATGGCCGGGGCCGGCGGCAGGTCCAGCTTGCCGCCGTAAAACCCGCTTTTATTTTCCTTGAAGGCTTTCCCGGCCAGCCGGAAGGCGTCTTTAAGGCCGCCCAGCTGGCCATTCAGCAGGGCCAGGCCCTCGCCGATTTCAACCCCGGTTTTGTCCCCCAGGGCTTTCCCAATCCGGGCCGCAATCCCGCGTTCGTAGACCTGCTGCAAAGCAACCATGGTGTTGCTCATCATATTGACAATATGAGTTTTGGGGCCGCTCAACAGCGACATGACCCAAAGTTCCTGAACGCTTGCGCGAGCTATGGCCAGGCCGGATTTTTCAACGAAGGTGTCCAGTTCGCGGACCAGGCCGGCGTCGGAAAGTTTGGCGACTTTCGCGGCCAAATCCTGAACGGTCGCACTGCCGCCCCTGACGCTGTTCAGCACATCCTCCATTTGGAGCAGTTGCAACTCGCGGGGGGCGGATGAGGCGATTCTCCATGAAGCCAGGGCCCGAGCCGTTTCCGTTCTGGCGGCGATAACCTCTTTCTGGATAGCGTTATGAACATTGACCATTTTCATAAAAGCGAACTGGTTTTCAGCGGTCGGGGCCTGGGCCACCAGCTTGGCGGCCTCGGTCAGCTTCTCCCCCGACGAGACCCACAGGTTGCGGGCGGCCAGGGACTGCTCGGCGTTCAGGGGCTGGCCAATCCGCCGTTCGCTCAATATCTGCCAGGCGTCTTCCTGTTCGGCGTTCAGCTTAATCTGTTCGAAGGTCATCTTTTCGCCGCGCCGGGCCGCGTTAAGCTCATCCCGGTAACGGTCGGCCATGAACTGCATGGCCTCTTTAACGTCGTCCGGGGTGTCAATGCGGGCGAAGTTGATATAGAAATGGTCGTCCGGGGTGCGCTTGGCCGCGCCGGCCAGGGCCGGGAGCGTTTCAGCCTCCCCCGCCGACCGGGCCGCCCGGGCCGCCGGGGCTTCCTCGATCAAGGGCCGGTTAACCCCGCCCAGGGAATCCAGCGGCGGGGCGGGCGCCTCTGGGGCAACCTCCCGGGTCATCCTCCCGGCTTCGCCTTCAGCTTTAGCCGCCCTGTTCGCCCGGGCGGTTTTCAGGGCCTTAAGCGAGGCCCCTAAAGTCCTGGTCAGCCCCTCCGTGAGCGCGCCCAGCCCCAACCCTTCAACGGCGTTTTTAAACCGCCCGACAGCCCGCGGGTCGTCGGGAGACGCGGCCAGAAATTCGGCGACCGGATTCTGTAAAGCCGGAATCTCCTGAATCAGGTTTGACAGCCGTTCTTCCTGGGCGTCGAAAAAAGCGTAATCAGAGATGGCGCCCTGGGCCGAAGCTTTGGCGAATTGGCCAAGCCCGCCGGCCGCTTTAACTCCCTTCAAAGCCGCGCCGCCGGCCAGGAAGCCGGTCAGGAACTGGCCTATTTTGCTTGCCGCTCCCCCGGTTGGAGTTTGAGGGTCTTTAAAAATATTGGGCAGAACATCCGGCGGTCTTTGGGCATAAGCAGCGGCGGTCTCTTGCAAAAAATCAGCCAGCGTGTCGGCGTCGAGACTCTGGGCCGCTTCCCCCAGTCTTTCGGAGATATAGGAAATCGGAGCGTTGACCGTTTCGGCGGCGGTCCTCAAAGCTTCATTGATGCCGGTTATGGCCCCATGCCCGAGACTTAAGGGTATTTCCGAGATATTGCGCATCGCCGCGCTGAACATGCCCCGGGTGGCCTCTTCCGGGGTTCCGCCGTATTGCTGTTGCCGGGCCGCTCCAAGCGGGTCAAAGTCGGCTCGGGATTCAATGCCGCCTTGAAGCGCGGCCGCCATCAGGTCGTCCGCCGGGGCGGCTATATCTGATTGGGCGGGGCCGCTGGGGGCAGGTCGGCCCGGCTGGGCAGGTCGGCCCGGCTGAGCCGCTGGGGCCGAAGCCGGGTTAATATCCCCCATGAATTTAAGAAGTTCAATCTCTCGATCCTTGCGCGAATTATTCACATACTCGTTAGAATAATCGTCAGCATCAGCCTCGCCGCTCATATAGGGATTTAATAAGTTTTTGTCGCTCAATTTCTGTCCCCGATGCTTTTAGTCCCAGCACTTTCTTTCGCTTGGCGTTCCAATAAGATGTTTTGAATCTTATTTATACGATCAGCTTCTTCAAAATACTGTTCATCAGTTAATTGGCCGGCGGCTTTGGCGGCTCTGGTCGCGGCAATTGTAGCCGGAATATCCGGCGCGGTTCGGGTACCAACAAGAAACGAAGGGGCCGGAACGCCAAGCAAAATCTTATCCGACTCTATAATCCTGTATCTATGAGCCAGTTCCCTGGCCTTATCCAGCCGTTCCCGGTCAGAAGCTTTTTGGCCGGAGTCCGAATCCAGCCAAGCTTCAAAATCCTGCATGGCATATAAATAGCTAAGGTCAGCCGCCGGGTTGGGGTTTAATTCACTCCGGCCAGTTGACAGCTTGATAATCTGTTCCGCCTGTTTCAAAACCGGGAGCCTGTATTTTTCACCCATAGTTGAAAGCGAGTTGTAATCAGAATAAGTGATCCGCCGCGACTTAACGGCCTCTTTAAGCGATTCTTGGAAATCAGGGGTGCGATTAATCGCTTTATCCTGTAACTCAAGCAGAGTCTCCAAGCCAGACTGAGAAAGATCCCCCGCGCCGGTCTGGGACATAGTCAGATATTTTTTATAGTCATCCGGGCTAAGATAATCGCGAACGGCCACAACATCATCCTGGTTCAATCCCTCTGGGCTAAACCATTTGTCTATCAAGTCCTTCTCGGCTTCCTCGCCCCGCCGCTTCAACTCGGCCGCTTCCTGTTTGGCCTGGGCGCTCATCGCTGCATTCCACATCTTCTGCATTTGAATGAGCTGCGTCGGGGGCACTCGCCCGCCATAATTGGGCGGCATAACCAGCGGCTGCACTCCCCCGGCCATCGGCGCAATATCGCCGCCCTCCTCGCCCACAACAAAATCGGCGTCAATAACCTCGCCTTCTGCCTCTTCCCCGGTTACAGGGGGCCCAATCCCAATAGGTCCGCCGCCAAGCGAGGCCAACATAATCGGCCGTGAACTGGCGGCCTCGTTCGCTATCCTTTGGCCGGCTAAAGTGTTCTCCAGTTGGCCGGCCAGCTGTCCACCTTTGGTCAACCCCAAAGCCTG
>Ga0153947_1000089_pt1 | contig 38515 bp, 47 predicted proteins | sample TSNJ031MetaG_FD_104697 | JGI IMG/M metagenome (GOLD analysis project Ga0153947, IMG submission 104697) | Attine ant fungus gardens microbial communities from New Jersey, USA - TSNJ031 MetaG | ecosystem: Host-associated > Fungi > Mycelium > Unclassified | place: USA: New Jersey, Wharton State... | reverse complement strand
TAGATTAATTAGATCATAACAAAATAGGGCCTCTCACAACTCAAAATAACCCTCAGGAGGAAGGTAACTCTTTCTTTTTGCTATATGCTGGAAACCCCTTACGAATTATAGGAGGGAAACAGTTGAGTGGGAAGGTTGCATTATTTGAGTCGAATTGGTTGGTGAGTTCAGTGCGTGGATTTGGCCTAATAGCCATTATTGATGGATGACTAAGCAGCACAGACCTGTGCGCCTAGTGGGAGCCTAGAACCTGGGAAATAAGTCATACAAATAGTCTATATCAGGCAGTGATTTCCCATTGCGCGACATGATAATCGGCATTTGATCTGAGCCCGTATAAAAGATGGTTATCGCAAGATCCTTCCTCAAATTCTTCAGTTCTCGCCCATTCGTCCAAGTGAGTTCACTGTAAAATGATTCATACCCCTTTCACTGCGTTTCTTTCATTACCCAACAGAGGATGTCCACTCAACCTATCTCAAAGGAGGGAAAAATTGATTTTCCCCGCCAAGGAGAAACATTCCAAACATACTATAAGCTTTATGGAAGCATAGCCGAGAGCAAACAAGCTCCTCTGATTGTTCTGCATGGAGGACCAGGTCTCACTCATGACTGTCTTGACGTTCACTCAGCATTGACTGCGAAGTACGACATACCTGTCGTACTTTATGATCAGCTTGGTAATGGCCGGTCTACGCACCTGAAGGAGAAAGCACCGGAGTTTTGGACAATTGATCTGTTCATCGAGGAACTCGAGAACATTATCAAGTATTTTGGTATTCAGGACAGATTTAGTATCCTTGGCCATTCCTGGGGAGGTATTTTAGCCAGCGAGTTTGAGGTCCGCAAACAGCCATCTGGCCTGAAGCGTCTCATCATCGCCAACTCTCTCGCTGCATCTAGCCTCTGGAACAAGTCCAACATGCAACTACTCCAAGAATTCCCACAGGATGTACAGGAGGGTGTAATGGGAGGGATGAAAGATCGGGAGAAGTTCCAGCCCGCACTGCAGAAATTCCATGCAAAGCATGGGTGCATTGTCAAACCAGTCCCTGAGGGCTTTAAGTATACTATGGAGCAGGTCTTCGGTGCTGATGGTGATCCCACAGTAGCAAGTGCTCCGTAGGTTGTTTTTCCAGTGCATAGATGGCTCAACGGTAACCGATATTCATACAGCATCATTCAGAATTGGACAATTATCGATCGTCTTCATCTTGTCCGTGTACCAACTTTCGTCATTAACGGACGCATGGACATCGCTCAAGATTTCGTCGTGGAGCCTTTCTTCGACAAGATTCCGAAGGTGAAATGGGTCACTTTCGAAGCTTCGAGCCACACCCCATTTTACGAAGAGCCTGAAAGGTACATGAAACTCGTCGGAGAATTCCTCACCCGTGAATAAATGTATTCAAGTATGTATTAGGGGATTACTATCCCATCATAGTTCTGGTTGGAATTTATGGATAAAATTGGATGTTGAACTCAGTTCTTTTCCTGAGAAATTGTCCTATGAAGCTATCACCCATGTGATGCTGAAAGTGTTGTCGTGGCAAGTGCTTAGATTCATAGGCTGTCGACGGAGCATGCATCACCTCGATTGCTGAAAATGTTCATCCTCAATCGAAGCAGTCAATCCATAAAACACCAATATCAACCTCGCAAAAAAACCTGAGCAAAAAGGTCCACTCTGGGCCAGTGCCGCCAAGTCCCAAAGTGATTCATCTTTTCTCTCTGGATCTTCTAACATCACATATTGATCCTATCTAATTCCTGTGCAGGCGTTTCTGTGAGGGCTATTTAAGCTCCTATCGGACTACATGTTCCTGCGTAAGCACTGCACCTACTGTGAAGAGCGAGGTTACCACGCCCTCTGTGCATTCCTAGTACAGTACAGGAGGTGTTGATTGTAACAAATGTGTGGTCATGAGCGACTCTTTCATTGCTCTTGTCCTTTCATTCAGATATTTTTCCTTTCTCATCTGCACTGCAACTCTGATTGATTCTTGCAAGTTTCAGTTTCAGGATACAAACGACGATACGAAGTTATATCTCAGAGGCTCGAGTATTCGAAGCTGTTCCTTGTATATATGGCGGTAATTCGGAGGTAAAAGTCACCCGAGATATTCACCATGGTTACTGGTGGGACGATCCCTACGTTCTCCATTCCAGTGCCTTCCAAAGACATACATTGACAGTTAAGTCAACAGCGCACTCCGTCGAAGTTCGAATTTGTCAGGTCCGAATGCTGCAATTTCTCCGTCCGTATGATCGAGAGTGGAAGAGTGCAAGTTGAGGAGACTCGCTAGTTGGAAGAATATCATATCAACGTTCCACTGAAAGTGAAAGATGTATATGATTTCAAATCCGTATATGTTTGAGAACTGGTTACAAGCAATCGAGGAATATCAATCAGAGAGCCAAAAGAAACATCTTCGAGTATCGGTGTGCCAGGTTCCAGTCCATTCAAATCAGTCCTTTGACGAGGAAAGATACTACATATCAGAGCGCCAACAATAGAGCTCAACAACAGAGCGAGAGTCCTATGGTGGTGTCCATGGGCATTGTTTCTCCAGAGACAGTGACCGTAGGAAGATACTACCGAACAGAAAATTTAGTCTTCTTGGCACCCAAAAAATATGAAAAAATCTGGATGAGTATCTCCAGCAATTTAGACCGAATCCAGGCTACCAGAGTCACGATAAACAATTAGTGCAGTGCAATGCTTCCTTCTTGTATTGACCAAGATTTTGACGGAAGCAACCATTCTTTGTTTATGATGGTCATTGCGGTGGTCGGGATAAGACATCTGACAGAGTGAATGAATCAGCTAGGAGAGAGCCGACTTGAGATGATGATACGTTACAGGGCATCGGACTAGATACACAGACACTACACAGACACTGCATCAAAACTGAGTCAGGTTCACATCAGCGGAGTTCGAATTTATGGGAGCAGAGCGAGCGCAGTCGCCATCAGTCTACCAACAACCACTTTATTTCATTAATGCGATTGTCTTTGCTTACGGCTATTGTTGCGAGCGTCACTTTTTGTAAGTCCTCGAGATATGTATCCTGGAATGTCTGACGATTATTTCCAGCTCTGGTCGTCGCCAGTCCACTCCGGGTGGTTGTCCTAACCAACAATCACCCAGAGTTGCCTGCTGTACAGAATCTTCGTTTTGGTCACGCCCTCTCCAATAGTCATGTAGCAAAGATTTCTACCCATAGCCAACCACCTTTGATAGGTTTACAACGATCCAGCCGTCGTCCTTGCGGCAAGCATATCAAGGATAAAATGATCCAATTTTCCAATGCAGTGCGCCATGCATTTGGTCTTCCTCCTATCGAGACCAAAGTCCGCTCTGGTAAAAATGTTCATGGCGGAATGGTCCACATCCTTCCCTTCGTTGGAACTCCTCTCAACTTCATCGAGGCAGAAGAATCTCTTGAGCCTGTCAAGAGTTCCCACATCAAGATCAAGTCTCATCATCACTACCACGGCTACCGCTTCCATCACTGGAAGGGTAATACTTTCGCAATGCGCATACACAATGCACTCATGTCCTTGGGTCCTTGGGAGGGTCGTGCTGTTGCATTCGTTCTCGGTGAGCACTGCTGTCGTCCGTTTTGATCATGGCTTATTTGGTATGATGCAGGATGCGGCATTGGGGTCCTCCTTAGGATGATCTGGGTCTTAACTGTTGTTACCTTCAGGGCTATCAACGGGGAACGCGAAGAAGAGTACACTCGAGTGGCCGTTGTGGAGGAATACGTTGACGCCGAAAATATTGTCGTTCCTCCCCCTACTTATGCCCTCAGTGATGAGAAGGACCAGAACATGGTCAAGGATGTGTCTAATTAGTTGTCCCTGTACGAGTCACTTGACGGGAAATTTTTAATGCAAATAAGAACATAGCTACACTTTCTTAGCTATGGTCTTTTGTTCAGATGTACGGACCCAGAAAGCTGAAATTTATACATATCGTGACTGAACGATCCCATCATTATTGGATACTGGATGACAATCCTCTAACTTATGCACAAACGTGATGCATGTCCGTCGTTTCGCAGATGTCACCGTCTCGTAACATTTCTCAGTCTACAGGATGTTTTCCAGCCAAATTCTGAAGTTAATGACTTGGATTCGAATGTACAAGACTGATATATAGCCTCTTCAATGTTGAGGCCTTGGAAGGCAAACCCTCCTCCTTCCCTAAAGAAAGGAGACTAGTTGCGTTTTATCATTCCATTGATCCCTCCTGTCTTGTTGATGTCCCTTACGACCTACAATTCTCTTCCGCAGTTTTCGCACGGTGGATTCTTTTTTAAACTATACCACAATTGGAACAATTCTATTACGGAGACTTCTAATAAGCATTGGATATAGCTGAGACATCGTGTTTCGTACGATTTTCCTGGACTTAGGCGATGATGAAAAGGCGGACTGTTTTTGGCAGATTTTAGGTGTTCGACAGTAGTCTAACGAGACTATCAATAGAGATTGATGGATGATGATTCGGAACGGACATCCAAAGCACATTGTACTCAACGGTCAGAATTACCAAGACGACGAGAGGAGAAATTAGCGAAAATTTGTTTTCCGTTGGCAGACAGCGTGCCGACAAGTATGCACGTTGCCGACGTCAGGGGTCTAGAAGCCCTTGTTATACGTTTGGTTTTGGCGGCTGACTCAGCCATTTTCGAGCTCCGCCAAGCCGGACCAACCAGTTTGCAAACCAGACTGAAATTAATATTCTCTTCCTGTCCACCACAGCTATTCTTTCGCCCGCTCGCCGTTCTCCTAAGACGCTGAGGCTGTCTTATAGGCTCCTACCCGTTCTGGCGAATAATCCACTCATTTACAACCCCTCTATCCAACCCAGATGCTCTACCTCACCTCAGATGATTTTCCGATATGTAAGTTTTCTCTTTTCTACCCTCGCTTCCCTGACGGACGTCTTCTAGTTGTGCCTTTTGGTGTCATTGGGTATGATCTTACTGCTTACCTTTGCACGGATATTTTGCTGACAGCCACTCAGCTTCTACCGTTATCTATGGTTCCTTATACGCATGGCGGCGGCTTGGACCTACCGTCCAATTCCTCTTCCAGAAAATCCAACCTACATTGCCTCTGAAGATGTAACGATCATTGTTCCCACTATTGATGCTGGTGAGGAGTTCAAGGAGGCCGCCAACAGTTGGCTTGTCGGCAAGCCAAAAGAAATCCTGATAATCACCGAGGAAAAAATGTTAGGGCCTCTTCAAGACCTTGCCAATCAAGTTGATCCAGAGCGCATTCGTGTTCTCACCGTTCCTTTTGCCAATAAGCGTCTTCAGATGAGCCATGGCATTAAGAATTGCACAACTGATATCATCGTTTTTGCCGACGATGATGCTATCTGGCCGCCTACTCTTCTTCCATATGTACTCGCCTGTTTTGAGGACCAGAAGGTTGGTGGTGTTGGAACAAGTCAGCGCGTCCAACCCGTCGGGGATAGAATGACTGTTTGGGAGGTTTTGGCGGCCTTCAGACTCACCATTCGAAACATTGAAATAGCCTGTTCAACACACATTGATGGTGGCATTCCCTGTCTTTCTGGACGGACGGCTGCCTATCGTACTGTCATCCTCAAGGACCCTGAATTTCTATATGGATTTACTCATGACTACTGGCTTGGAAAATATCAACTCAATTCTGGCGATGACAAATTTTTGACACGTTGGATGGTCAGCCATGGTTGGAGCACGTACGTGCAGTGTTGCAAGGAAGCAGAACTCTTGAGTACCATGAAGCCAAACTGGCGCTTCTTAAAGCAAGTACTTCGATGGACCCGCAATACCTGGCGGTCAGATATGAGGAGTTTGTTTACGGAGAGATATGTTTGGACTTCACATCCATATGTGGCTTACACCATGGTTGGGGTTTTCTGCAAGTCTCCATTACTGTACTCAAGCTTCTTTTAGGTTGACAAACTTTTCAACCCATTCACGCTTCTGGTTGGTCCTTGTCTTGTCTCGTACTTGATTTATAAGAGCACAATCCCCGTCGAACAAGGCGGCTACCATCTGCCCTGGTGGTAAGCAAGTATGCTTGCGCTCTGTGACATCGCGAGTGACTCTTGTCTTCTAAGGAATATCATCTTATCATATATGGTTTGGCTCACTGCGACTCGCTCAGCCAAGCTTCTACCGCACCTTTGGAAACGACCACAAGACATCATTTACGTCCCTGCATTTATTCTATTCGGCTATTATTTCGCAATCATGAAACTTTACGCGCTCTGCACACTACATGAGGTATGCTATCACAGTATCATCCGTTCCAAATTAACTCGTGTTATAAGACTGGTTGGGGAACTCGTGCCGGCATTGGTGACGTTTCTGTTGCGACTGCAGCCATTGACAACAATGAGAAGGCCGCTGGTAGTGCTGCTCTCTACCAGCAACGTCCTGAGCCTTTTAATAACTCGCAAATCCCTCTCTCACCTTTCCGAGATCAGGCGACACCATCTCCATACCAGGATGATCCGTCACAAACACCAGTCTATATGGCGCGAGTAGGTGGGATTCGAAGAGGTGAGGAAGGAGCAGAAATGCAAGTTGGTTTTGCCCGGTAAGGAGGGGCATGTGCTCCGGAGAGCAAGAGGACTGAGTGGCATCTGCATGACTCAATTGGAAATGATTTGACTGGTATGGATGATTTAGATGAGAATAATAGAATCATGGACGGGGAGGATATCAGTGGGTCATAATTTTCTGTTTCTTTTACACATCTTCTTATCGAGTGGACTGCATGTGATGCCGTGTCTTCATCCTTCGTGGTCAAATGTCTTGCGCTTTTTTGAACTCTGGTGTTATGACCCTCTTTTTCTTCTCTCAAAGTTTTGAAGTTCTTTTAATTTTATCGAAGCCTTCCATGCATGATGACTATCCCTTTTTCATTTCACTGTCTCTGCATATATACCATCTGTTCAAGGCCTATCTTCCCACCTCTCAAGAATCATCTTCCTCCGCTGTTATCTTTTGCGCCTCAATTCACTTGGCTGTTACCCTGACTTTTTTTTTAATCGTACACAATCATGTAGGCTCATGGATTATCTTATACGTACACCAAATCATCTTTACTATTTGCACTCACTCTATCTTGGTTCTTGTGCTCCAGCTTTGTGCTTTATCTCCCAAAGAGGGTCATTGTTGGCAGGGACTTGCTTCTCCTTTTCTCAGGTACTATTGTATCATAGCATGGCATACTGGATGCTTTCGATGATATTGACTAGAGCAGATTCACTTCTCCTAGGTGTTGCCTCGGCTAGCATTTCTGGCACAGCGGCAGTAGGGACTGTCCTGTTGACTTGGGGATCACAATTGGTTCCACGTCTAGAAGCTACAGTGTTCATAGTGTTCATAGATGTGTTTCCAGGGCTCTGTGGCTGACGTCATTGGAGAAACTGAACGAGTAAAGTATGCCAGATAAGTATTAATGGAAGTTTTGAAGTATGGTCATTGTTGGAGCATGATATTCATACTGGTCAGTCGTTCAATAGAGTAGTAAGCTCTATTTCAGAGGTACCCAAATACAACTCGTGGGTAGCTGACTGGGCGATCTGGCTCAGTCGGTTTATATTTGGTGGTCCGCAGTCCTTGTTCCGTTGATGATTGTGGGTCTCATGGTCTGTACTCGTGATACAGAGCTGCTATCATGTAACGATGCGCAATCTTTGCGCAATTTTTTTGCTCTTACTAATGATATGCTCGTCATCGTGCGGAAGTAGTCGGAGTTCCTCAACCTTAAAGTAGTCGGTGGCTTTGAGAGTGAGTGTAGTGAAGGAATTGTCAGATGAAATGACGAAATGCTTGAACTTTACATCATTAGTTACCATGGGCATTTCTGTTGCCAGGATGTTGATGGTTCCGGGAGTTGTCGATGTGAGTTGCCAGTTGCCTGACGACTCACTTGTACGGTTGCCGACGGTCGACAATTGTTGTCAGAAGTGCAACCAATGCTTGCTGAGACAATGGGGTGCTGCCAAGTCATACTCCACATTTAGTAGTTTGTAGTAAAATATTCTGGATGGCATCCTGTAGCTATGTAAATTATTTTCAAGTAAAAAAGGTACTGTGATAGCAAAACCCTCAAGAACAGTAGGAGGCGAGCTGTTGTCTGTCATCACTTTGTGATTCTGATGGCTTTCCAAATATTTGCCGCAAGTTGGAATTTCCACAAGAGTGGGTCTTGCCTCTGACTATTCTTGAAGGTTCTCATATCAGTTTTAAATTACCTAGGATGCCATCCAGGCCATCTGATCGTATATTCTTATTCTTCAATGTCTACCAATATGGTCTATTGGATGTGGAGTGTGTTATGACATCTGACATCAATTTCCAGTCAGCAACCGTACAATTTTCAACCTGCTAAGCTTTGTCACTGACTTCTATACCCTACAAGTCATGGGTATTGTAAGTGGTTTCTTTGTTTTGACGTCCCGATTATTGGAAGTGGCTGTTATGGTAGCCATGTGGCAGAAGCTTCACAAAGTCCTTTTAAGACTAGATGGTGTCATGAATGTAGATTTGCTGGATAGTTTCACTTTCACAGAGGTAACAGTAATCAATGTTAAGAAAGATTTGGGAGAGACTGAATTTAGCTACCTATATTCTGAGAACAAGCTGTTTGACTCTATGAGGAGTCAAATTAGGACAAAGAGGAATGGCTAGTTAGAAGTTGTACTATCTAGTACATGGCTTTTCATTAAGAGCACTTAATATTCGATGTCTTATTGAATACACAGGTGACAACAAAAACTCTTGACGCCCGACAGCGGGCGCAAGTCCTGCCTATCCTTCCTCAGGGGTCACGATAAGCTGAAAAGTGGTATTCAAAGATTACGCATCATATCACTTATGATCTGTCTTGCATAGCAGTCTATTCCGACCCTACTGCAAACACAGGCCATTGCACATTTTCGATCATGTTACTTGAGAAACGTCTGTTGTGGCACCCATGGCACGACAGTAAGTTTATCGTTGGAGGAGGCTCACAAATTGTACTCTATGAATGGGCAACGGAGTATCCGAGGATCAGACACACCACTTCACAGCAGGATTTATATCAGATGAAGGTACTTGAACATTCGTTGAAATCTCTTTCACTCTTTCAAGATACGGAATACTGACGTTGCCTTTTACCAGTGTTTTACGTGGTCCCCAGATCCGACTCTTGATGATCTCTTAGCTGTTGGATTCAATTCCGGAAGAGTTGATCTCATCAGGCTCGAGGCGGCCAGGCAGACGCGAGGTGAAAGACTGACAAGTGGGCCCTGTGTATCACTGGGGGTTCGCAACTCGCGTAGTTGCAATTCAGTAGCATTTTGTGGTCAAGACACCACCAAATTAATTGCTGGTCTGGACAAGGTACGCGGCGACAGTAGTCTCTTGATATGGGATATTACGACTGCCATTCCCCTCCTTGCTTTGGACCCCCCACCATCACAAGATGTTACATTATCTACAAATCCACCTCGATTACGGGTGTCCACGCATCAAATGATCGAACATAACCCTCTCAATGATCCTCCCATTGTTCAGCATTACGCCCCCCAGGAGATTGTATCATGCCTTACCTTTCTTCCCAACACGGCCCATCTTGTTCTTGCGGGGATTTCATATCGCTGGCTCCGATTATTCGACCTTAGAAGTCCAGCCTCACATGTCCTGAGCGTTCCTGGGAAGATTCAGGCTATTGCAACTGATCCATTCGATCAGTACCGCATCGCGTCTATCGGTGACAATATCATATCAATCTGGGATACTCGTAAGTTAACACCGTCCCTGATGTTCTCCGAAAGAGATGCAGCTGCGGATAACGCAAGCTTGCGAGTGGGTTCGGCGTTCAGCACAATGGAGTTTTCAAGCACGAGACGGGGATGCCTAGCAACATTAGAGAAAGATTCCGCCTATGTTCGCTTCTGGGATCTAGTCAATACGACTGGTCCTTCCGAGAGGATTGTTGGTAGCCTTCCTAAAGAATCAGGGAAAGGTCTGGTCAAACGATTATGGTCGGCTACGCTTCCATGGCAAACCGGAAGTTCACAACAGGGAATTTCTTCAACTGAACCTGCCACGTCATCTTTGGTCCTCACCAATACTCGAAGAAGTGAGTCATCGGTCCATCCAGTCTTACATTCAATCTCAATATACTTTTCAGCCAAAACATTTGCCAAGTCTCTCACCTCTTTTGCATTAGCGCCAGAGTCTGCATTATCTCATCCTCTGACGAGCAACGTGATGGTGGTCAATAAAGATGGTGATCTGGAGATGTATGCCCTTCATGATGCGCCCAAACAGTCTACCTGGAGTGCCCGTGGAGATCTGATCTTTGGGTCGGGTGTTAGTCTCAGAACAATACCTAGTGTACTTGATTCCGTAGGTGACCATGACCGAGGTCCTCATTCACGTTCTGCACAACCTCGCGATGACTCATCGATCCGGGGTCGCCATCTAAAATCAGAATCCCTTCCGCCTGTTGCCCCTTTCGGACGTAGGGATGAGACAAGTTTCTCTGTGCTCTCCAATATAGTGCCTGCTGCATCAACAGGGCTTGCAGCTACTCGACCTCAGCGAGGGAGGACTTATCCCCCTTCGGCTCTGAGAAAGTATCATCGTGCTCAAGAATCATTAGACCAGCATCAAACTTCGCAGAGCTTGGCGCGGCAAGTCCCGTTGCTCGGAAAGCTATTACCATCGAGTGGAGAGTATGGGTCAATTGGAGAAAAAGTAGGATCAGAAAAGGTGAGGAAGAGGCTGAAGTCGAGGGATGCGAAGAGCAGGGAATTTGTCAAGACCGTTGAAGGCGATATTTCTATCCTTATGCGAAGAAGGGCAATTCTTGGATACGGGCTAGGTCGAGTGAGTAATACCCAGTGTGATGCGTACGACACCTCAATGACGACTACGTAGTCCCAGCACAATATGTTGATCACTCGCGGGGAATACGATCCTTGTAATGTCAACCTTCAGGCTCTCTCAGATCTATGGGCGTGGATATCTCGTATGTTGGTTCTATCGATGACTTTTTTTCTATCTTTACCGGATGATAGATTCTCAACAGCTTCTGTGTGTGCCCACGGCCCGTGTCAATGGTTATGATTTTGCCCACCAAGGCATTTTGGGAGTCTGGGAGGGTTTATCTCCGATGCAGTCTCGAGGAGAAACAACACCAACTGTCGCTGCGCGGCCGCTAAATGAGTTAGAAAATCAAGGCTTTTTGGGACAATCAAGACGGTCGCGAAGGAGTTATTCTCAGACACAGATGGAAGATGGCCAGACAGCTTTCCGAATTGCATTGTTTGATATAGAAAGCAGAAATTCTGGAGAACGATCCACGTGGAAACCTGTTGTAAACACCGCGAGGCTTGTGCAGAGACGAGTTGCGATGAAACTTTGTGGGTGGAGCTTGAAGGAGGATGAATTAGGTGCAGCGATTGCGAGGTTGGTCGAACTTGGTTAATGGATTAAAATAATTCACTGATCGATATTTCTCGAAGATGGGAGCAGGAAGGCCAAAATACAAGGGCTGCGGCGTGGTTAGTGTTCACAAGGCAATTCTCAAAAGCCCTAGAAACGCTCCTCAAGAGTAATGGTATGATGAGTCCACATCAATTATTATTCATATATGACCTTGATCCATGTTAACTAGATATGTCTCACAAGATGATGTCTGGTACAATTGCGGCGCTGATACCCCACGCAACTGGAGGCAGTTCGCATAGGAATCACGAGCTACGGGAACACTGCGAGCGTCTTGCCAAGGATATGAAAGACCCTTACTTCTGTGCTATCATAACCTACCTCGCTGTGGGTGATTGGGCTGATGTTCTTGAAGAAGAGAATATCCCTCTTCGTGAACGTCTCGCAATTGCCCTGCAATTTCTCGATGACAAGGCTCTTACCATCTACTTACGCCACATCACTGAGCTTGCCATAGTCAAAGGCAGCATCGATAGTCTCATCGTCACAGGCCTCACAAACCGAGGTATGAATATTTTGCAAAGTTATATAAACAACACAGGCGATGTGCAAACAGCTGCGATCTTGGGATCGTATGTCAGTCCTCACAAAATTCGAGATTCGAGGGTCATTAGATGGTTGGAAACTTATCGCGATATGTTGGACAGGTTCAAGTTGCATACTCCTAGAGTGTTGTTTGATATTGAGAGGGGCCAGATTCTGACGGAGGCGATGCAAAATGGTGACATACCACCCATGGAGCTTGTTCCTAAGCAGGTGATGATTAGGTGTAATTATTGCGGTGAGCCAGTTGCTTCAGAAGAGGAACTGGGATTAGTTGGACAGGCTAAGTGGAGGGTGCGCAAATTTTCGCTATTTCTGGCATGAGTCTGTCTGATTGTAGGTCGGTATCCAGCCGACTACGTGCTCAAATTGTCATAGAGCTTTGCCAAGGTGCTCGGTATGTTTGCTCACATTGAGTATTGTCCCAGATACCACACCAGAAATCGATGTCTCATTTGCGCAACAAAAAGGTCATTCTTCTATCTTGATCAGCCTCAGCATCAGATTGACTTTCGCCTTTAGACGATGCAATGGTGATTTGCCAGATGTGCAGACATGGTGGGCATGCCTCACATCTGATGGATTGGTTTTTTGGCGAAAACAATAATTCAAGAGGTATTTGTCCGGTGGCAGATTGTGACTGTAGGTGTGCTGAGGAATTCTGATTTTGCGGGTGTCATGTCAGTCCTGAACTACGACTACTTATGACAGCTAATAACTTCAGTAGGTAATCTAGAGCCTTCCATATCCTAGAATGGCACCAGAACTTGTTGCTAAAACGAGCGACTCGCTTTACAAGAGAAAGCTGCTTCAATTAGTAAAACGAGGGAGAGATATAACAGAACAGGTCTTGACATACCGATCCACCTTTCTCCTGTTCGGAACGAAATCTTTCTGCGCGATCCCACAAATTTGCCCCCTCTCTTGTGATGTTTTTCCGGTGCCCAGTATGTGGATCTGACCAGTCCATGCTTGGACAAAAAACCAGTCGTTGATTACCGAGGACTTGTTCAAACTCGAGAGCGGAGCTGAAATCACGATCTTGGCTCATAACAATCAAAGCTCGCAGTTTCGGGCAACGTCCAAGGATCTCGTCCATCACATTAAAGAGATAACAATGGTCGTATCCCCACAAATATCCGAGGGCGAGATACGCCAGCGAGGGTAGTTTGGAGATCCCTTCCCAGTCCAGATCAATACTACTGCTGTGTCGAGGTGGATTAACGATTTCTAGGTGAGTGAGTTGTGGGTAATCTTGCGGGTGAAATTCAGATGCCTCTGGGTTATATCCCCAAAGCGTCTCAATTTTAATTGAGAGGCACCGCAGAGTATGGGTCGGTAGGATTAAGTGCATCCCTGGTATACCAGGATGGGGATCGACCCAACATTCGACGGTCAATGCGCCTGTGCACGCGGACAATATATCGCAAGCGTCGTCTGTTCCGACGATGCTTGCAATATGTAGATGCTTGACGTATTTGCCGAAGAAGGAACGTGGTCGACTTCGAAATGTGCGGATGAATGATTGGATTGACGTCAAGGGGAAGCTGAGGATGACAGTTCTGTATATGATGGGTTCAATCCTATAGATTGAATATTAATGCAGTCTGGGGACATTGGGTGATGAGGTGTGTACCAGGATTGAGTATGACTGGAAACTAAGGCAAGCCTTGGAGCACACTCAGGATACGCTTGCGCAGCGAGTTCAAAAATTTCTTGCTGCAATTCATAGGGTAGGAATGGCGTCATGAATAAAGGAGTTTTCCGTGGATGTATGGAAAGCGGTTTCCCTTGAGGAGGAGTCATGTAAGACATTTCTAGGTGGTGGATCTCTAGGATGATGAATCATGGAAGCTGCTTTGCTGTCGTCTCGTCATGGTGCTGTTGAAGAGTACTGGTTGATCCTTCAAGCTGACGGCTTCGAAGTCCAGAGTAACTTCAGAAAGGGGCTACCGTATGAGTGAGAACTGATTTCTATTTTTAACATAAAATAGACGTGACAAAGACGTGACCCGACTTCCTAAATTACCGACTGGAAAAAGTTGGATGCAGAGGCTTATCTTTTCATCTCCCCGCCATCTTTTGCGTTTTCAGTCACATTTATTTCGCCCTTTACGACAACTTAGAACAATGTCTTCAGATCATCCAGCTGGTACACACAAAGATCCTCTCACCGGGGAAATAATTTCTAAGCAGTAAGCGACTGCATGAGTCTTTTCTGCTCAATTGATCGAGGACGATCTACAGGGAATTAAAACGTCGTGAAGCCAGGCGTGCTAAAGAAGCCCGCAAGGCAGAGAAGGCAGCAACTGCACTTCAAAACGATGCTAAGCCGAAGGATGAGGTCAAGCCTAGCGAGGATGACCTTAATCCCAATGTACGTGCGCAGTAGTTAATTGCCTTGTTGATTGCAACCTGAAACCCGAGGTTTTTTTTAGCAATACTACGAACTTCGTTCGAGACAAATTCTTCAACTCAAGCAGACACAAAGTCCAAATCCGTATCCTCATAAATTTCATGTCACGTTGTCGATTTCAGACTACATTGACAAATTCGGTCCTGAGGGCGTCGTTGCTCCTGGTACTAAGCTAGAGGGAACAAAGGTCAGTCTGGCAGGACGAATTCACAATATTCGTGCCAGTGGTGCCAAGCTCAAATTCTATGACTTGCACGGGGAAGGAAAGAAGGTTCAAATCATGGCAACTCAGCAGTATGTCCAGTATCAGCGTCTTCCCGATCAGTTCTCAAAATATCCAGGGATGCTGACGAGCCCCAAAAATTTGTTGAGACTCATGATCTTTTCCGTCGCGGTGATATCGTAGGCGTCGTCGGTGTTCCTTCAAGAACCAAGAAGGGAGAACTCAGTATATCACCTAGCTCCATGGTCCTTCTTGCCCCCAACTTGCACCAACTTCCGTCGAGTCATTTCGGCCTCAAGGATCAAGAAACGCGTTACCGCAAGCGTTATCTCGACCTCATCCTCAACGAAAACTCTCGCAATATCTTCATTAAGCGCTCGAAGGTCATTAATCACATCCGCCGTTTCCTCGATGAACTTGGTTTCATGGAAGTTGAAACGCCTATCACTTCTCTGCTCGCCGGCGGTGCCACCGCTAAGCCATTCATTACCCACCATAATGACCTTGATCTTGATCTCTACCTTCGAATTGCCCCTGAGCTCTACCTCAAGGAGTTGGTGGTTGGTGGCCTCGACCGCGTATATGAAATTGGACGTGTGTTCCGAAATGAAGGTATCGACCTCACGCACAACCCAGAATTTACTATCTGCGAGTTTTATATGGCCTATGCGGATGCTGAAGACCTCATGGACATTACCGAAGCGTTAATTGAGGGTCTTGTCAAGTATCTAACGGGCGGTTCGACCAAGTTAATATACCACCCTGACGGGAACAAGGGTCAGCCCGGTGCCAGGCAATTTGAACTAGATTTTGCGCGTCCTTGGAAGCGCTATGATATGATTACGACATTAGAAGAGAAGCTGGAAGCCAAGTTCCCTCCTGGTGACCAATTGCACGCGGATGAAGCTAACGGATTTTTGAAGAACCTCTTGGAGAAGGTATGTCAATTACATCACCCTGGATTATTTGGATTGTTTATATGGTTTTACAGCACAGCGTAGAGTGTAGCGAGCCCAGAACCAATGCGCGTATGCTTGATAAGCTCGTTGGTGAATACATTGAACCGCTTTGCATCTCACCTGCATTCATTAGTATGTACTATCACTCATTAACAGCACCACGCTTACTCTGTCATTTGATAGCTGGTCATCCACAAGTAATGTCCCCACTTGCCAAGTGGCACCGCTCTCGTCCAGGCCTCTGTGAACGTTTTGAAGGTTTCATGTGTGGCAAAGAGTTCTGTAATGCCTATACTGAATTGAATGACCCGTTTGAACAGAGGCTGCGGTTTGAAGAACAGGTAAAAATGGAGTGCATATGTTATACTATGCTCAAATGTGATTTTGATAGTTGAGGCAAAAGGAACAAGGTGACGAAGAAGCCCAAGGTATTGACGAAACTTACATCGATGCTCTTGAACATGCCCTGCCACCCACGGGTGGATGGGGTATCGGCATCGACCGTCTGGTCATGTTCTTGACGGACTCAGCAAGTGAGTGTCTTATCGTTTACAGGTTGAATTGTCAGTTCAACAGTTTTCATAGATATCAAAGAGGTCTTGTTATTCCCAGCTATGAAACCCATCGAGAACCCGCCTGCTGTTCCCGGTAGCCATCCTATTCCCCCATCTAGCCAAGTTTAAGTGAAATGTAAGTGAAACCAATGTTTTTTAAGTGTCAAAAATGGATAATGCTTTCTGCTAGGTTAGTTGAAGTAGATTATGCCTTTCGACGTATGGCAACGGCAAAGACATTCCATTTCAATCATGAATCATGAATCTCGAGTGCATTTGACGAAATCCAGGGCATTTACTGGAAGCCAATATTACTGAGACAAAATTTTGAATGTTTGCAATAATGTTAGATGGTAGCGGCAACAAGATGTTTTCCAACATTGGTACTGTCAAGGATCATAGAGAAGATCCGAAACTTTCTTTGTGATACTTTGGCCGACCTGGTGTGATGTGAGGGATTTCGCACTCGTGTTTTGGGCTCTGCGGTATTTTTGTTTGCGCACAAAACCACCACAATAAGTACTTGGGCATTAGATCGTCCAGTAGCAGCATGTACATGATAGGATATGGATAGAATGTGCCGCTGGGGCAAGCCGATTGTTAGAATGGCAGGTAGTTGGTATGCTGAGAGGCCAGGCCAGGTGAACATTGTCTTTTTTCTTGTCTTCTGCGTGGGGCACAGCTTTTGATACATATATATATTCACATAGCAATTAACAAGAAAATGTGTCACTGCAATTGACTGACAGACACGCTCCACCTTGAATCAAACATCACACATTGTATTATAATTTTTCGATTGGAGGATATTAAGCGATAGCGAAAGCGAGAAATTCGACGGCATACGGGGACCATACATTGAATTGAATGTTTTGAATGTCATGTACCATAAAAAAACTTGAGTAACAAACCAGACTAATGTAACTGTAAACAGTCCACTTCGAAAGAAAAAAAAAGCACATAAATTAATCCAACTTCCGAGAAAAAAAAGAAAAAAACAAAGAATCCCTCATTTTTGCATCATAAACCGCGACATAAAAAAAACCATCACAAGTCATCTTCCGGATCCCACCTCGAAATTTTATCCAGAGGCTGAAAATAATACTGCTTATATTTCTTTGTCACATTCCGTTTACCAGGACGGATCGTCAGGCTCTTTATCAGAGCAGCTCGCTCTTGATCGCAGTCGTTTTCGGGTACGTAGAACCATCGCGCTTCCATTGAAGATCTGTTGTCGTCCTGCGCGCCGAAAAAGGGTAAAGAAAATCAACACACAAGAAATCAGGGAGACACAAAATTCCACAGTACCTTGTAACTGCTATCCACCTTCTCGAACACACCGCTTCCCTTCCCAAACCCTCCTTTCCCTACTCTCTTCCCCGCCTTTCCTCCACAAGTGAAGTCACCGCTCAACACACGACTACCGCTTCTTAACACCCTCTCAAATACAGACCCCCATTCCTTTTCACTCTTCTCCCTCATCGCAGGCTGACTCTGCAACACAATCTTACATATCTGCGAAATTGGCAACGACGAAGCACGAGAGGTAGCCATCCCTTCAATAATCATACCACAAATTTCATTGTCGGCTAGTGGAATTCCGTTGGGATCTCGGGCTATATTATCGTCATCTGGATAGGTATGATGTGATGGGACGGTAGGAAGTCGTTCAGGTTTTTTCGTCCTGGTAGATTTCGCCTTGGAAGAACGAGTACCAGAAATGGTCGAGGCAGCATCAGAATTGGAATCAGAGTCGGAATCAGATAGTGAGGATGAGGATTCTTCAATGATATATTTCCTCTTCCTTTGTTGCTGCACGGGTTTTCTCATCCTAGTCCCAGCCAAGCCTGTCGTGTTGTCATGGGAAAGCGGAGCGGAAGAGTTTGTTGCGTTCCGCGAACTAGTCGAAGCCTTATATCGTCTCTTCTGGGCGACCTCTGTCGATACTTTCCGCTTGACATTAGCTATCACCTCTTCCTGCTCTTCTTCATTTGCCTTTACCTCTTCGACATTATGTAACAGAAGAGCTGACGCAGACGGGGGTTCCGTTGCTGTAATCGGACCAGTAACTCCAAGAGAAACATCTTCCAATATCTCTTTCAAACTGCGTGCCGGGCCATCTTCATGTTCGTCGACATTGATTCCAGAAGTCGTCGACGTCATACCAAGGGGAGGATTTGACACCGATGCAGTAAGCTCGGAGGACGTTGAGATAGTAGCAATGGTGGTAGGAGACAGAGAGGACGCAAGTGGCTGATCAGAGATAGGGACAGATGGTGAAGGTGAAAGTGATTTGACGAATGTATCCTGGCATTCAGGAATTGACGTCAAGGTGTCCTCATCATTTACCTCCAACTTTACACGTTTCACAGGCTGACAAGACGAACCACTAGAGCGGGGCAGCCTCTCAGATGTAACCATCTGAGCATCCACCTCAGTTTGTAGCAAGTTCACAGTGCTTCCCGTTGATTGTGACTGCGCACATGTCAAAGAATGATCATATGCATGTAGCGTGGGAGTCAAGCCCGAATCCAAATTCTGCCGATTTGACAAATGAGTAATTACATTCCTTTTGATGTGCGGAATAACTCACCGATATACTGCTTTGTCTAGTTTGTTTGTCCTTACTGGGGTCCTGTGCCATGGCTGTACCAACGTTATCACAAGACCCGGTCTCCTGCTCGTCTATACCGAATAGTATTGTTTGCTTCCCATTAACGTCGATATCGAATTCTTCTTCGATCTCTGACGAAATAGGCGATAACGGAGAGGATAGAAACCGAGCAGGAGACGAAAATCGGGACGAAGCTGATGGTAATGGTGTTTCCAGTCGCGCCTGAACATATACAGCACTTGGGGCGCTGGGGATAAGTGAGCATACTGGAGAAGAAAACGGAGGTGAGGACGGTAGTAACGGAGATGAGGGCGTCAATAGCTCCGAAACAGGTTCGTCAACGTCCATGCTACTATCCCTGTCACTCGTCAACGACGGAAGTTCGGATTCTTCCCCCATTCTATGGCCTGACAGAACCAACGGTGATGTCGGAAGAGGGGATGGCAATGCAGAAATTACCTCGGGCTTGGAATCACATTGTTCTTGTTTATCGGGACACATCGGTTTTGGTATAGATGAGGCTGGTTCTGAGATCTGCCGAGAGACCATCGGACTCAGGGATCGCTCACTAGCTGCGAGTTCATAGGTCTTTGAAGAAAGTGGCCGTAGAGGGATGGGATCGGTTCTCCAACGACCTCGCTCGGCAGAGGTTCGAAATGACATAGTCTGAGTTCCAAGTTCACTGAAAGAGAAACCATCATCGTCTTGGTCCGATAGATAGTCGTCTCGACCTGATCGGATATCGTCGTCAAAACCTATATCTGTGCCTTCAGAGTGGTCTGAAGAGGAAGCAGTGTTATATCGGTGCCTGTACGCGAATGATGTTTGTGGCAAGTATGCGGATGCAGGGTAGGATTGAAATTTGACATGTGCATGAGGGACAGGAACGGCTGCTAGCCGATGATGCCATAGACCATGTGGATCCTCACAACCGTCCGTCCTTGTAGAGAAGATTGTTCGAGAGTCTAGGCGAGGACTGAGGAGTACATGGGGGTAATCATAGGACACTTGCTTTGGGTTGTGACCTGGAATGAGCGGGGAGGGGGACGAGGAGGATGGTGAGGAAGAGGCCTCGGGATTGCGAAGAAAAGATTGAGACAACCAAAAAGACAAGGGAGGAGCGGTGAGATCGGCCATGTGGGATTGGACTCGCGCAGGACAGGGAACGCCAGCAGGAGGATTTGAAGGAGACGACATGGTAGTCAGAGTGATAAGGGTAACCCGTCACGTGGTCCCGTTGATTCCCACTCAACGCGTTTCCGTCGGAGTCTGAATTCTTCACAGCCGCGTCGTATCTCGTGATCTCAATGCAGGTCACGTGTGGCGATGGGCCGATACCAGTATCGGAGGAGCAAGGCACACTCAGTGCTGGGTAAACAGTACCTGGCCACATCCACGTCGACTGCCAGTCATAGTGTAGATCCTGTTAAGAGCATAGTCATTGGCTGGGGTGTCGGAGGGGGGCTTGTGCTGCGTCTGAATGGTCCGGAAGACAAAGGATGAGGTCAACATGGGAGAGCAGAACTGAGTTGCAGCGGCTACCCCTATTCTCACCTCATCATTTGGACGCCAGGTAGCGAAGCAGATCAGTGTGCTTCTGGGGTGACCCTCAACAAACCTACTTTCTTGAACGATAGACCATGACAGGAAGTGGTACAGAGATCTCTGGTGCTAAATCGAGTCCATGGAAACCATGTCACTTCCCACGCTCAAAAGGGCAGACTTGTCGCTGCGATTTTTTTAATTTTTTGTCGCACGAGCCCATATCAAACCTTACAGTATGGAGTCTGCTACAGAGTTCAGGAATTAGTCAGGAAAAAATGTGCAGTCCAAGCGGAAATAGAGACAAGCGGTGCACTTATCATTGAAATGCTTCCCGAAAAGGCAGTTTTCGGCAATCGGAGTATTGCTGTTGCATTTCTCTACCAAACCATAACTTATGTCCTCTGCTGCGCCATCCGCAACATCCCAGGCAGCTGCGGCGTCGTCATCCGCAGTGTCTTCGACCCTCCAGGCAAGCAGCAACCTCAAGGTACGCCCCTTACTCTTTTTCCTCACTCTCGACCCTCACTTGAATTATTTAGGTTGTCGGCATCATCCTTGCCATAGTCAGTGGGCTTTTGATAGGCTCCAGCTTTGTATTCAAGAAGAAAGGTCTCCTCCGTTCGCAGGCCGGCGGGGAGCTCGGCGAGGGTGTTGCTTATCTCAAATCAGTGAGCCTTTTCTCTGTCGAGTGACAACTTCTGCTGATCAGCTACTGTTAGCCATTATGGTGGCTCGGAATGACTAGTGGGTGGTTGTTATGACACTCATCTCTACAAACTGATGAATATTTCCTAGTGATGATATTCGGAGAACTCTGTAACTTTGCTGGTCGGTACCTATGCCCAAACGTCGACGTCATACGTCAATCTAATCGCCCATAAACATAATCTAGCATATGCTTTCGTAGAAGCTATAATTGTAGTAAGCAAGCTTATTCTTCTAGTCACAATGCCTTCATTTTCACCTCGTTTTCTAGACACCACTAGGAGCCCTATCCGTCGTCATCTGCGCCATCCTCTCCTCACTATTCCTCAACGAGAAGCTCACCTTCTTCGGCTGGATGGGCTGTATACTTTGTATCGTACGTGCCATGTGCATCCTCTCGCCTTTCCTCCTGAGTGATTCTTCTAGCTTGGATCAACTATCATTGCTCTCAATGGTGAGGTCTTCTTCGTCTCTCCATCTTGCCTCGCCCTCACATCGTCCCACTGCTAGGTCCGCAAGAAGAATCTATTGGCCAGATTCGAGAATTCCAGAAATTGTTCCTAGCTCCTGGTTTCCTGGCATATGGATCAACTCTGATTTCCATTTCTCTTGTTAATGCGTTCTACTTTGCTCCCAAGTGAGTGGCAGTCTGCTCCGTACGCGAGACACGGTTCAAACAGCCACTAGATATGGGAAGAAGAATATGTTATGGTATATCTCCATTTGCAGTATGATCGGTGGTATTTCCGTCAGCGTTACAACTGGTCTTGGCGCGGCGATAGTGACCACTGCCAGGGGAGACAACCAGGTGCGTCTCCTCTTCTTTCCGAAAAATTGTTTCTGACTCTGCTATCCAGTTCAAATACTGGTTCATTTACTTCTTGGCGGCGTTCGTTGTAGTCACATTAAGTACGTTTCTTGTCCCTTACTTCGATATTTGAATTGATCTATCGCCAAGTTACCGAAGTTTATTATCTTAATGTTGCTCTAGCATTGTTTAACACCGGTGCGTCCTATTCGCTGTCATGAACATCAACGATTGCTAACCTGTCATTTCAGCTATGGGTAAGCTCCATTGTAATAATTGTGCAAAACATATACTGAGAGAGTGCCAGTGACTCCTACTTACTATGTCATATGTGAGCCTCTCTACCCCTTCAAGCTGATTCACCATCTCACCCATTGCTTTAGTCACATTTTGTTCCATGGTCACCACAGTTGTAGGTGACCTCTCCACCCAATCAGTATGATTCTTACCCATATTCCAGGTCCTATTCCAAGGCCTTAAAGCATCTGTCACTCAAATTCTTACCCTCGTCTTGGCATTTCTCGTCATCTGTGTCGGAATCACTATCCTTCAAATGTCCAAGATTGATCCTACTAAACTCGGTACTACCATTAAACTCGATCGTCGTTCTACCATTCTTCTCCAAGCTGCTCGTTCACAAACAGAGTGCATAGACGAGAAGCATCTAAGTGGACTCGAAGATCCTGGAATAGATGCGCTAAGAGGGTCGTTTGGAACATTCGGAAGCATGATTAGGGCAAGGAGTGTTCGAAGATCGAGTCAGCAGAGTAGCCGATTTGGTGCTGGTGGACTTCCACCCGGCGCCATGGCGCCATATACCTCTGGATTACCGCCTCAACACGACGATTCATCATTTGTATTAGATGGATTAAGGAGACATCAACTTTACGATGCGCCCGTACCCAGAGACAGTGCTGATGTAGGATCACTCCACGCTTCGTCGATACATTCGCAATCTCACCAACAACACAAACGCCCGACGATCAAATTCGATAGTCAAGATGTTGTCCATTCGTATAGCCGACCGGGGACGGGTGATTCAAAAGCTATACACGAACATCGAGCTGCTGTTGGTAGTCCTGGTCCAGCACAGATACAATCATCCCAACATCAGTCGCAATCCATGGTTTATCCTCCCATTCCGCCACCAAAATCCCCTCTGGGCACACCGTTACCCACTCGATCGTTGTCTCAGCAACAGCAATGGTCGTCTTCGTCTTCGTCGCCGTCGGAGCTGTCGCCTGCACCTCTTGAAGGCAATCTGTTGGAAGTTGAATCACCAGCGGAAGCTACTCTATTATCGATAGCGACGGATAGAGCTGTACTAGCTGATGATTCTGGTCATCTGATGTCAGCCTCTGCCTCGTCAACGTCCACTTCAGCGTTATTGCGTGCGCCTACTCCTGGTGGCAAGGATGTCTTTCCACCGCACCTGGAGAGGGATGTGGTGACTGGGTTGCACAGTGCACCACCGACGATGCATAGATTCCGATCACCTTCAGGACCAAGTTCTCCTTCGTCACCTACGAAATCGAAAAGGAAAGATCTCTTCTCTCATATGCCTCGTGGTAGTGAACAAATAGATGATGGAGTGACAAGGATATCGGAGACATTACTTTCGTTTCCTTCTATTACCGATTCAGGTAGAAGTGAAGAGATATGGGATGAAGAAGAGTTGGAGAGGCAAAAAGAGAGAGCGAGAGAGAGAGATCGTGAACGTTCTTTCACCACTCATACCAGTTCTCAGGACAACAACAACAAAGGAAAGGAAAAGCCGAGTAGACCGAGTAGTGGCGGTCATCATTCGAGGCGATATCCCAAGGGAGATAGGGAAGATGATAGAGAGGAGAGCGTTTCGCTTTGGAGAAGGCAGAGTGAGGATGAGGTAGGGACGAGTAGTGCAGAGGGAGAAGGAACAGGGACTCCAGAAGATGAGATGTCGTTACAGTCGCCGTTGAGAGAAGGCGGGATTAGGTTGGTGTCGCCGGGCAAGAAGAATAGTGGTGCATCATGAGTTGTGTGTCTCTTATTGAACTTTTAACCTTTTCCATTTGGGTACTGGATTATTTATGTTAGCTCAACAATATGTTGAATTCCTGCTTTATGCTGGATTATTCCGTCCAAAAAGTGATGTATTTGCAGCTTGTTTTTAGTCCTTTCGATGGAAACTTCTCGATCTGCGTCGATTGTATCTCTCGTGTAAATAGGTGGTTGAGATAACGACTCAAATCACTCCGATTAACTCTGTTTTGAATATGATCCAGTAGATTTGGCAAAAGAGTACTGTCAGCTTTTTTTTTTACATTTTACATTTTACATTGATTCAGATGTGGACATTGTCCCAAAGTGATCGAACGACGAAATCGTCAGGGTCAGGTTTTTGAACATGAGAGATGGCAAGGTTGAGCTCAAAGCGTACTATCCGGAAAATCAAAATTCGACATGAAAAAAGTTGTAAATCAAGATGTGGAAGACGTACGAGTGCGATCATGCCTTGGGATGAGGAAAAACCCGTTCGTCGGTATACCCGTTTCCGCATCTACGAAGATACCAATCGTTCCAGAAGGGTGATCTAGCCATGTCCATGCTGCAACGCCTCCTTTTGCAGAGAGTCTAAATGTGAGATTCCCAGTGTGTGTTAGCGTGATTTGAGGGTCTTGGAGATTTGCGTTGGCTAATGAGGTGGGCGTAAACTGTCAACAAATTGTGTCAGTCAAGACGACAACGACGCAAGGGAATTTATAGATTGCGCACTGTTTGTTCGTTTCTCACCGTTGTTCCATCCACTTCCGCAGTCACATTCACCAACATCCAAACATCTGTCTCGTTCCTACCCTCTGGTAAGATATTCTCTACCAAACCCGTCTTCTGAACGATAACCGAATTGTTCAAGCTAGAAACTTCAAATGCATGTTGTTCCGTGAGCAATTGAGTGCCATTCCAATCGTACCACGTCAGTTGGGCTGTTCCCTGGACCCTCGACCAGCGATCGGAGATGACGAGTACTTCGAGCGTTTCGTTTTTCGCCGTCCAGAACGGGTAAATCGTGATCGGTGAAAATATCCCTACAAGACCATATTGAAGAACTTTCCACCGTCCAGAGTATTCAATACTCGACCAACTAACACCTTGCCATATATCATTCAATTGCCAGACAAGCGCTCCGAGATTATTTTCGCCTTTGCCTGCACCGTGCCGGTACCAAGCTACTTGAGCAACCATTGCCATATTATGGAATACTTGTGTGCTATAACACCATTGTGCAAAGGTTTGATTGGGGTTTGCTGTAGAGTCGATGGGTCTCGGAAGCCAGATTTCGACTGCGGATGTCATCTGTGCTTGGCCTTGAGGTGCGTTTGGGTTTGGGAAGGCAAGACTCCCGGCGGGTGGGTGATGGTCGCGAGACATAACAACGGTGGAGTTGAAATTGAAGTCGGAGGGGGAGGTAAGGGCTTCTTCCCAGGTGTAGAAGGAGGGCATAGAGTGAAAACCAAACTCATTCATAAACCTAAAAGTCAAGGTGAGTATGCCGAAGAAGATCGAGGAAGGAAAAAGCTCACCGGGTAACAGGGAAAGTGGCATAGTCAAAAGCCACGGAGGCATCATAGTTGTAGCGCTCTGAAAAGAGAGAACTGATAAGTGAGGAAAGAGATGAAAAAAATGAAGATCCTGACCTCCGTTACCGTAAATCTCACCCTGTGTAATATTATTCAATCGCAATTCGTATGGATCCAGACTCAAAACTCCATTTGTGGTTGAACAGTCTGTATAGGGCACCTGTGGCTTAATAAGTATTCAGCTATATACAAACAGAAAGATAAACTTGCTGCACGGGATTCGGAAGATACAATTGGTTGAAGGAAATCTTGGAAGAGCGTGACATACTAATTATCATGCGTTCATGACAGGCACAGAAAGACAAGGTTGCAAAAGACACACCTCATCGAGATAATGAGTTCCATTCTCGAGCAAAGGTGCAGCATTGAGCACGATTCCCTCAATCTCATTACCGCCAGCCCATTGAGCATTACTAGGATGCCTATTCACTCTCCTCACATTTTGACGGATTTCTGGCTCAATTGATTCCAAAAGGAAGTCATTAATAGGATACAGAGAATCTGAAAAGATGAGTTCGGACCACGCGAGGATACCAAGTTCATCACAGATGGAATAAAAATCGTAAACACCGCCTGCAATGCTTGGATGTGAGGGCTGATAGGTACCACCTCCCCAAATACGAAGCTTTGAGTAGATAAACGTATATGTCAGCCTTTGAAGAAGAATAGCCCTTACCATGTTTTGGCCACTTTTTACAGCGCTTTCTAACACCCAACGAACCGATTCGACAGTGGTTCTCGCATAGAACGGGTCGAATGGAATGATGTTAGTGCCAAGGGCATAAAACGCCTTGCCATTGATATTGAAATGCCAGTTATCACCTGCTGTTATACCGCTGCGGACCTGTTCGTCACTGTATGCGGACTGGATAAGTTGAGTGGTACGAAAACCAGTACGAGTAGTGAAGGAGATAGTGTCCACAGTGTCCGATTCTGATTCAAGACTAAGTTCGGTGGACAAGTTATAGAGTTGAGGAGTGCCAAGATTATGGGGGAACCATCGTTTTGGCACCGAATCTGGAATTTTCCAGACGGCATTGATCCAGTTTGCACCACCACCACTACCAGATGCACGGATCGTCGAAGTTCTGAAGGTCTTGTTGATTTTGAGTTCGGGGAAGGCAAGAGTTAAGGAAACTGCTCGAAAATCAGTCGAGGAGTGAACGCTCAGAGTCACGTTTACAACCCAGTCAGCGTCTTCTCTGGGTGCGATAGAGAACGACTGTCCAAGTTTATAAATGTCGACAGAATTTTCCTCAATGAACACAGGACTAGGTGCTACGGTCTCACCAAGGGCTGGAGATATTGGTGGGGTGCCAATAGTTTGGTGCTTCCCAGTTGGTGAAGTCAAGGTGACAAAGTAAGCGGGTTTGTGGATTCCAGACGGGACAAACGCTGGACCCTGAAGGATACAAACAATGAGTGGTCTTTTTGTCAGAGAATAAACCACAAACCCAATCCCAACCAAAATCTGATGCGATCTTCCGTATCCATTGACGGACACCCGGATACTCGTACTACTTCCAGTCATTCTCATTTTCTCCCGAAGGAATCGAAGGGACTCACATTGTCACTGGTCCTCACCCCGTTGTTAGGAAAGGTCTCGGCATCAGGACGTGCAGTAACATTCAATCCATAGGTCCATGCAGATTCAAATGCAACTACAAGGTCATTGTTTCGGGGAGAGGCAAGAAAGTCTGTGACATCGTAGACATATTGACGGAATTGGTTGTTTACCCAAGCAAGAGGGTGCCCAGCGATTGTCTAGAACACATGAACTCAAGCCAATGTGCCGGGTCTTATAACACATACAATGTTCGCGATCGTGTCAATACCATAGAATACAAGAATGGTTTTCTTTGAACTTCTGAAATCGTCACTCTTCAGGAATGGTGAGATGTCCCCAGTGTATGTCCAGTTATCATCCACGATCCAGCGTTGAGTAAAATCTAATTTCAATTGAATTAGAGATACTGTATCAAAAGACATCTGCCCAAATACCATTAATTTCAAGCAATGGTTCGGTGATTAATCCAGCATTCAACAGGTCGATATGGACTTGAGTTGGAGGTCCAGCAGATGTAATATTGATTGTGCCGTTTGCATTGGAAAGTGTCCAATTCAAATTCGCCAAATTCGTGACATCTGCGAATGCCTGTCCTAAGAACCAAGTGAAGAGGACTGGCAGAGACAATCTTGGGTTAAGCATATTTCGCGTTGTCCATCGAGAACAAAAAATCTTATCTGTATTTATAGGAGGTCAGAATCAATGGTGTGAAAAAAAGACTAGAGATGAGAACTTCGAAGACAGAAACAGAAGTTCAGAAGTATCATGGGGCCCATCTCCACCACACGAAGGGGCTTCTAGGCGATCGAAGAGGGCTGAGAACCCAGACCCAACAGCCATTGGGATACTCACTCTCGAATGAACATTAAGTACTAAGTGCGAGTCCTAAAGATACAGGTGGGGAGAGCACATATTTTAGAATCACCATTCATAACGCTACAAAAGACTCGAAACCAATTCATGATAATCGTTCACCAAACCAGTTTAAAGTCTACCGAGAGATCATTTTACATATGATTAGCGACAGTTGGAATTCGTTATCTCACGAAATGATTCAGATGCGCAAAGAGTTGGGGATAACCTCAACCCAATAGCTAGGGATATCAGTAAGTTTTCTCGAGCCAAATTTCATGGCTTACCCATCTGGATCCAGAATGAAGGCAACGTACTTCATCTTGCCATCAGTAAGCTTCTTCTGGAAGGGAACACCGAGTTGTTCGAAGCGCATGCAAGCTTTGTCAATCTCATCCACAGTAATGGCAATGTGACCAAAACCACGGCCAGGTTCAGCATTTCCGCTGGCATATCCCTTGAAGTTAGGGTCAGACTCCGTTCCATGGTTATGTGTCAACTCCAACATTCCTGTTTCGGATTAATTCTGATACTTTCAAGTGGGATATAGCGCATACCTTCACGCCCGAAGCGAGTGTTCTTTTTCAGCTCGTCGGTGAGCTCTTTTCCCTCATGGTTGTATGCGAGGAAGTAAAGTGTGAAATCACTGAACTCAATCTCTATATCAGGTTAGTCACGTTGTGATCAAGAAATACATCAAGGTCGTTTATCCTCACTGTCGTACAGCTCCATCCCGAGGATCTAGTGCCAAGTTCAAGACAATCTCGACGGCCAGTTTTTACCTGAGTTATTTCATGCCCACCTCTTGGTAAAAATGCAACGATGCTTTGGGATCCTTGATACGGAGCATCGTATGGTTGAACTGATCCCGGGGCCTTAAATCAGCGACTCTCAAGAGCATGGATTAAATGTGTTACCCTAAAACTTGCTGTTTCTGCGGAGCGTGGCATGATGATATGAATGAGAAGACAAGTTACGATGCTGAATGTACGGTGGAGATTCCTCTATAAAGCGGATTTCAGGTGACGTTATTAGTCAGTCAGTAGCTATGTTTTCCCAAGTTATCTACGATGGTTCACCTCATGTGATTATCTTAGCTTATTTTCGATCATACTCTAGTGAAACCCATCATCTTGCCCGTGGAAAACACTATTTATTGGACAATCAACTCATTATCATGGACACAGTTTCGATAGTATTCAATAGTCTGTTGGGGAAGTGTGATTGTTGGATGAACATTGTTGGGTGACCTTCCAACCTAACTTGACTCATCAATTTTCAGTCATGATTTTCGCTGCACTCTCAGGTGACATCAGAGATTGCTCGGGTCTTAATTGGCATTATGACATCGCCGGCGTCTATCACACTATCGAGGGACGTGTTGTTGGAAAAATTCTCAAGCAGGTTTGGAAAGGATTATACGGAAAAGAGTGCGTGGATGCCAAGCAGCTGCGGGTTAGTGGTCAGGTGAGATGCTAGACAGGGTTGTTGATGCACAGATTCTCCGTTCGTTTGCATTCTTGTTTTGTATTTTTAGGACAAAGATGGGGTGCCACGGGTGAGCCTGTGACCCTCGGAGGAGAGCTAGTCGATATGGAGAGGGGAGTGGTCCCGAATTGGTATTGAAATATTCTAGGTCGGGGAGCACAACAGCAGTAAACATGTTTGTTTCTTTATAGCCAAAATCATGCTAATCTTAGCTCTACCCCACCCCCCATCAACCCCTGCTTAACCCTCTTGTTCTCTAGGCTCATTGTGACTGTAGTTGCCATTTACAATGGTATTATCTAGTATACAGCTTTTTATCAGGTACCAACTTGTTATCTCTACATATCCCACATCAGAATCATTCATAAATTTACTCTAGCACAGACAATTCCTGTCTGGCTTTCTATGACTATCATCCAATTGCAAGGATAGTCAGTCAAAGATGTAATACTGGTTTTCGCTTTCTGCCAGAAATAATCACAATATGTGATATTACTGCTAGTTACAAAGTTGATCCTCTTGCACAGATCAGCGTGGATTTTTTACTCTTTATCATATCTTTTCCAACATGGTCGGAATTCCTGGATGTCAGGTAAATTTTACCAAACAGGACCTCTAAAATTTCGTGGCGTTTTGTTATGATTTTTCGTGTATCCGCTTCGAATTGTTGTCTCCGGCTGAGACAACATGCATACTGGACGCTAGTCGCTGGAATCCACGACAAGTACCAGAGGATTAACAGGTAATTAAGAGCCGGGTGATGTGATCTTCATCTTATTGCATGCCTACCAATATTGAACATCCCTAGATTCAGGCTTTGTCTCCCGAATGAAAACTATACCACTTCCTTTGTCTCAAATGAATCATCTGTTACTCCCCTCAATCATCCCAAGTGACTGGACTTTTTTCAAATGATCCGTGATAACTTTGTAAAAAAAGTAAACTTGACAGCACACATGCTCTACAACTAATGAACATCAAACAAACTCAATACTCGAACTTCTCCGGCTCTTCAAATCCTTCCACGACAACATTCCACTTCCATCTCCCCTCTATGTACCCCTTTGCCGTGTCCTCCAACACGATCTCGTTCCTCCTCTGCACATACACCGTCTTATCTGTCACCCTTTGCCTCAGTGCCGGGATGCCATCTGGTTCAATGTGCCCTTCAACCAGCTCTGATAGGTCTTCTACAGCTTTCTCTAGATCACTGGAATCAAATGGTAGGCATCAAGATATGTGTTACTTAGGGGAAGAGTACGTACCGTTGGTTGTCCTCGAACAAATCTGTCTCGTTGCCTTTCGCGAGATAGTAGGCCATGGCATAAGTCCACTTGAGCGTCATACGACACCGCTCAACTTCCTCTACTGCCTTCCTCATAAACTGAACCTTGATACACGTCACAAAAGCATCAAGTTGTGAAAATGTGATATCGTTGCGGTATAAGATATAAACCATGATGTCAGGCACAATCAACATATGAACGAACCTCGATCCAAGTCAAAGACGAAGTGATCTGCATGTCTTCCATCTTTTTTTCTGTCTTGGCATATAAATCTAACGAAAGTTTTGCAGATTGTTCGTGATTCGCCCAACGATTATAGTACTGGGAAAATGTCACGTCAATGGTAGACTTGGACTGCACAATACGCACATGTAAGTATCGTTCAAGATGAGCTCGACTACGACTCTGCGCATCACGAGCTTCTACACCGGCTTTTTCATCGTAACGATTACACGAATACCACGCTGTCCCATGCTCGCTCCAAGGGCCCATGCATACCCAACAGAATTCGTGTTTGCATTTCTTACATGTCATGTGGCTGAACAAAAATTATTATCTTTCGATGGCAAAAGGATAGGGTTAACGCACTTGCAACCACCGTTCTTCTCGATAGTACTCTGACAATTCGAACACTCTTTTGTATTACTCTTGATCCAATGCGCCGTCTCACTGTCGTCCCTACTTTTCTTCAACCACATTCTCGCGACAGAACACACTATGGGTCGATGATCTGCCTCGACATTACACCCAAAGCAAAACTTGTGTTCCCTCCCTGACAGACCCCATCCACTCATGCTGGAAGCATTCTGACTCTGCGTCATCTGATCGCCGATGCCACGCGCACCACACGAGACTGTAGGCACTATAGTTGTCAAACTTGATTTATCAGCGGCAGATGGACACGAAACAGTATTCGTGCATCCAGGATAAGGACAAAATTTTAGGCATTTATTCGATGCAACGTAATACCTGAGCAATAGTTCCTGAAAGTGCGACCAAGCTTTCATATTCTCCTCTTCTTGGTCTGGTTCGATGGGAGCTCCTGGAACGGAGGGGCCGATAACGGTACGGATGAACGTGTCAGGGCATACTAACGCACAGCCTTCAGCCATGCATTTCACAGAATGTTCACCTTCATCTCTGATCTTTGAAATGAGGTAGGCATTCCAGCAATTACTACAGAACGTGTGATCGCAATCGAGGGAGAGTGTCCGTAAAGCTAGAGCATCATCGAAACAGATTGGACAAACGAACTTGTCTGGAGGATCGACGGATTTGTGTTTCAGTGAACGAGGAATGTGGTGGGTTAGTGGGGGTGAGGTTATAGGGGACTTGGTCTTGGAACCACCAACTAGGGTGTTTAGGAGACGTGAAGCTCCGCGACTTGAACGGCGCGAGGAGCTTGGTGAAGACGTGGTGGGATCGGAGGTACGGGTGCGTGTTGTGGGAAAGGATGCTGGTTCAGGAACAATTATTCCTGCTGCAACAAGGAGAGATTTTGGATTATCCATATACTTTTCAACCAATCTTTCCTTGTTCCACTTGCTATACCGCAGCATCATGCTGGCCATGTTCTCCTGAACAGAGATTAGATTACTATCCAAATCAACAGAAAATTGGATGCCAACGTCGACTCCGCACACACTGCGGACATATTCTACATCACCTGCCATGAGCTTCTCCACAGCACTTTGGCTGAGGGATTCATAATCAGCCTCGTACGGTTTGCGTTTTCCTTTTGACGGGACCTTGAATTCGTCGTCGCCACCGTACTCCATCATATCATCAGAGTCTCGAATGGCTAGTCATATAACGCACACGAGAGTGAAAAGTGACTCACGATCATCCTGAGTGGCATCAAGCATCTCCTCATCGTCATCATAATCGAAATCACCGTCTGAATATTCGTAGTCTGAGGACATGAGAGATGGAAACTGCTTTGGGATCAGTGTGGTTGAGGACTTGAAGACAGAAATGGGATCGTTGGTCGATCTCACGTGATCGAAAGTATGTTATGATTACTCAGTTCATCTTGTTGTGACGATGAACAAGATGCGTATGCTAGAACAAAATGAGGACGATGCTGCAGACGTTACATGGGGTACGTTGTCTTCAAGGGTATTTGCACTCTGGTTAATCTGGATATTAGAGGACCAGCAGCGGATAAACTCGTTTTCAAAACTCAATACTCGCTTGAGGACGTTGGAGGACAAATTAGAGGAGATCAAGGTAAGGACTGCGCGACTCACGTGGGCTATAACCAACACAATATCTAGCAACAAAAAGAGGCCCTGGACGATCTATCGACTGAATTGGAGCTCGCAGACGAGGATGACCCTATACTGTACGTCTCCTCTTGACGGCAATCGACATTATCTCGACATATCATAGCTACAAGATTGGCGAATCATTCGTCCGGATGCCTCTGCCCCAGGCTCTCAAGCGACTGGAACGCGATCAAAAAGAAGTAGAAACACGTTTTAGTGAGGCTACGAAAGAAGCGGAATCGACTGAAACACAACTGGGAGTTCTAAAGAGTACACTGTATGGCAAATTTGGCAAGGCCATTAACCTCGAAGAATAGCCATAGGTGCGACGCGCTCTGGTGCACCAACCAACTACTAATCACCGCGGTAAATCAACATTCAAAAGGCTCCATCTGTGTCCCAAAACCCTGACCCGGTGCTCAAGTAAAAGGTGTATCGATAACCAGAAAGCACAAATGGTTGATGTATGTACAGGTCGAGATCGGACTGGATGGTCACGAGGCCAAGTCGTAACACACTCCATATCCAATCATCGAGGAAATTCAAATTTTCCTCTCAGCTTCCCCCATAGTCCTTAGCTAATATTTGATACCCAAAAACAACAGTCCTCTCTTTGCCAATTCAACAGCCTCTTCTAAATCCCTCCCATCCTTACTAGTCCATTTAACATCTACCGGTAACTCCTCCGGTGCCTTCCCACTCTTCAAAGCCGTCTCAAATTGTGTTTTCTGTGTACTGAGAGCTGACATCCTTCGGGGATCAGAATGTCCAGTGATAATCAAGAATGCAGTATAAGGTTCAAGGTGGGAATAGATTTGTGTAAGGTGTTTGTTGAGCATCTCGAGCGTCGATCGCAGAACTTCGGGAGTAGGAACAGGTGTTGGGAGTGGAGAAGGAGCATCCGGTGTTGTTTTCGGTGTCGTCCCTTATTTGCGAATTTGGTAATTGAGAATATCGCAAAAAGCAGGGCAGAAGCACTCACATCCTTGAATGTTCGCCAAACTCATCAATCGGGCAAAAACAAATTCATGAGATGGAATCACTTCCAAGAACTTCTCCACAATCTCCTCATCACTTGTACATCCTATCGCGGTACTCGCTTTACTCCCATGCATGACCGCCGGGTTACCGTGATCCACCACTGCCGACCTGATGCTGCCTACACCACCGCCAGCCCGTCTTGTCGACCGTGACATCCTCTCAAAAATAGACTCAAAATCGACCTTGAACTCACCAAACCCAGGTCCGCTCTCCATTTTCTTTTTCAACAAATCCAAACACGCCCGAGCATCTTCCTCAGGATCATGTCCACTCTCGCCGCGCGTCTGGATCTCACGGTTACACCATCTTTTTGTAAGCCATGCCAGGCCTGGTTTGAGAGGTCTACCACGTGGATGGTGGTAGATTATGGCCGTGTCGATGCACAAAGGGTGGCAAATTTTGAGGGCTTTGAGATCAGATTCAAGAGAGTGGCCGAGGAGAATGGGCGTATGAGAAGGGGGAGGTGTAGACCCATTTGTTGAGAAAGGGCTAGATGTCGGGGGAGATAGCAATTTCAAAATGTGGGTCTGAACTTGAGCGTGCGTTGTTGTGACACCTTTCAAGGCTTCTTCAGTAATACCAGACCATCTAAAAAAAGAGATGTACTTTGGATATAATGAAGAAGGATGAGACATGATGTACCTTGTAAGATAGTCTGTGATTGGACTGGCAGGTTTGACAAGTTGGTCGTAGACAACGAGTCCTGTGTAAAAGTCAATAACACAAACACGTGTCAGGTCCTTGCCCTCTTCAGTAATGCACTGGCCCAAACATCAGGATATGGCGATAGAGCTGCTGAAAACCCCAACGAACCATTTCGCAGTCTACTGCGTATATTCGTTGTTTCGGTGCGCTCCTCTTTTGTTCGCCAGTTAGTTGTAAAGGCTCTGGTGTCTCCACCCATCCCGGAGGCTTCTGAAAGACGTCGGCCATATAAGAAGGAACAGGGTAGTCATTCTCTACCATCTGCTCCAGTGATAACACATACTGCGCAGGACCTTCCTGTTTCTTGGACTCTGCTATGTAGCAGGTAAAAAGATTGGAATTTCAGACAAGGGCTATGACTCACAAAGCAGCCTCTGGGCGACTCGCCGTTTCTTCTCCTCACCGCTAATCGGTCGACTGAAAAATGCATTTAATACGCTATGCATCCTGGTCGTGTCACCTGGGGCACGAGTCGGACAAGCATGGGTGAATGTCGATGCGATAAAGGGTAGACTGGCCGCAATGGGGCTGGCGTCTTGAGACTGAGTAAGAAGTGGTATTGGAATTGGTAGATTAGGGTTTGAGGTGGCAGCTGTTGGCAGAGGAGGAAGCGCAAGGATATCTGGAGTCAGGCCAGGTATCAAGAGAACGCTGACTTTCTGGATGCGGTGAGCAGTCTATGACAGGAGTTAGAAGCAGAAAGATCTGGAGATGAGCGTGGACGCACATCGACTCGGAGCCAGTTCGGAGGCGGAGCATCAGCGATAACGTGCAGAACTAGATCCCGAATATCCTGTAAATGAAACATAAATTAAATTGAGTGAAATTTGACTAGTACATACGTCTATGTTTACAGCATGCGACCGTTTGTTGATTTCGCTATTGTTATACATGAATCGCGGTTGGGTCGGCTATGAAAGCGAAGCACAGGGAAGAGAGACGGAATGACAGAATGCCGTTCAGAGGCGTACAAATGAGAATGGTAAGTATGAGAGCACACACACATCGCTTTTTGCTTTTGATTTTTGACCTTTCTTTGCCTTTCGCCTTTCGACTTTGGTCCATTCTGAGCTGTCCGCTGTCTGATGCGATTCTGGCGATTCTAAAGCTCGGGGCCTTTTGAGGTTTACTTTTGGAGAGTTGGACTGCTTGCGCTTCATAATTGACGATGAAAGAAGTTGATGATTGTTTGGTGTCATCAAGCTACCTCTGGAGATACAATGTGCCAAACAGACTGTATTTTCAACAATGTAACTTTCTCTCAGAGGTTTTGTGCTGGTTTCAAATAGTTTTCGGACTCTGTGTCACGAAGTTCTGAAGTCAGTGCATGCTAAAAGTGGCGTGTTTGAAGTTGAGAAACCAATACAAGGGTCTTACACTGGTGGCTATCGAGGGGTGAGGCAATCGTTACTCTTTGAGGATTATTCTTGCTATTTTTCCAAGTATCTATAGCTGTTTCATCATTGAAATCGTTCCCAAACTTACTTGAATGCCTCTTGCAGTTGGAATATCGTTGTTCTCTTATGAAGTGTCTTGTACAATATCTTGTCTGCACACCCCTCTCAAATACAAAGTATCGAAAACTATTGAAAGCGGCCTTCGTTCAATAACAATGATGGCCGATATATGTATTGCGTTATATAGGGTAAAAAGCTTAATCAACACCAGTACCATTGGAAAACTTCTCTGTTGAGATTGACATCCGTCAGTCTGTCGGGCTTGTCTTTAATGAGGTCCAGTAGGTATAGTGTTTGTGATACCTTACACTTGTTTCTGGGATTGGATGTGCTGTCAAGTTTGTATTGCTTCACTACGTGGGCACGATGACCTGGTTTACATTGCCAAAGTTGCCCAAAGACTTCTCTTTTCTCAGCTAGCTTCTTGAAGTGAGAAGGATGTCACTAAGCAGTTGTGTGTGTTATAAGAGTGATATCTGATGCTTGTAAGAACTAGTGTCACACACTAGGTCGAAATTTAAGCATTGCATGTGTGTTTGACCTAGTAATGAAGATGACAGCGTTTTCCACTCATTCAATAGATCAGAGACTATATACAAAGCCATCTGCATCTGGTTCCTTGTTGATCATCCAAAATTATGTGTTGCTGTTTTGAGAAAGGTACGTTTACAATCTTGGCACATTTGCTCGGTTCCAATACCTCTTGTTCAGGCAGGGTTCAAGCAGACCCGCCAAAATATGCAATAGGGGAAGTAATATCTCCTTTTCGAGGGGTGTCTTTGTTAGGTAAATTCGCCTCACGCTTTGTTCGTCAGTCATACTGTTAGTGCTGATGAGCGACATATCTTTCCTCCATCATAAGCCCCTTGATTCTGTTCGCTATAATCAATGTGACTGCTTCCTCGTAAACTAGTGAGTCAGTGACTAATTGAGCGGTCGTAAATGGATTCTGCGAAGCTACTGTTGTCATCAATTGGGTTGCCTCGGAAGGGGGATGACAGAAGATAACCAAGAAGAAAGTAGACCAAGGAAAGCATAATGGGTTGCCGTCATCGTCCGAGTCAATATGTTCTACCGGAAAATGGAACTGATGGCATCCAGACGAAGATGCAGTCGCGTCAAATCCAACCAATCATGTTCTCTCTGCCGTCCACCAGTCCCACACTAGTAGTAAGTCAAATGATCATTTGCAGATGTTTTATCAGAACGAGACGTGACAAGTAATGTCTTGGCCTGCCAGTCTCTAGGGTCTTGTTCAGATGAAGAACTGAATCGAATGGACTTTCCCATCGGGATTGTCACTTTGCATGAATGAATTGTATCTAGTGCGGGCGCCGCTTTCAGTCATCGGATTCGAGTCGCCAGGGTTGTCAAATTATAAATTACTGACGCAAGACCTTGGTACCTCTGATTACCATGACATTCCCTTGGTTGCGAGCAGCTGCCTTCCTCCTCATTGGCATTCCCTCGCTGATCTATCGATTCCGGAAGGGGAAAAAGGCCTTTCTACCCCCAGGTCCCTCACGATTACCTCTGGTTGGAAATGCATTCTCTATACCGAATCACTACCCACAGAAGTACTATAAGCGTCTTGGAGATCAGCTAGGTTTGTATCAAAAGAACTTGACACTCAAGCCTGACCTTTTCTCGACATTTTCGATGCTAGGATCCAAAATTATATACTTTGAGGTTTTTGGTCAGCCTATTGTTGTCCTCAACAGTGCTCAAGCAGGGAAGGATCTCCTCGACAAACGTTCTTCAACATACTCCAACCGGTAGTTTAATCTGCCTTACCCGTGCGATTGATCTAACCATAAGGTCCAGTCCCCATATGACGATGTTTCTGGAAATGTGCGCACATTTCCGACGAATGGATACCGCTACAACTGAATTTCTGCAGTATGAAAATAGATTATTTCTTCTCCTTCCTGCCTTATGGCGACATCTGGAGACGTGATCGTCGTCTCCTCACTCAGTATCTTTCTCCTAAGACGCTCGATCGGGATAAGGATAGAATAACAGAATTTGTTCGTGGGGTCTTGATAGCCGGGATTTACCAAGCTCCTCAGGACTTTCGTTCACATATTAGAAGGTGTGTGGTCTCTTGGTTAATATAGGTTTGTAGTGATAGTACCCACCACCTACCCACCACCTACCCACTACCTTAGCTGCATTGGAGGTTTCTTCATTGCCGTTTCATATGGTATTCGCATCAATCGTTTCAGTGACCCGATTATCAAGCTTTCAGAAGAAACTTTCGACATTGTCACAAGTGCAGTGGCTCCTGGCCGGTTCCTTGTTGATGCCATCCCTGTCCTGAAGCACCTCCCAGAATGGATGCCC
>Ga0153947_1000087_pt1 | contig 39061 bp, 29 predicted proteins | sample TSNJ031MetaG_FD_104697 | JGI IMG/M metagenome (GOLD analysis project Ga0153947, IMG submission 104697) | Attine ant fungus gardens microbial communities from New Jersey, USA - TSNJ031 MetaG | ecosystem: Host-associated > Fungi > Mycelium > Unclassified | place: USA: New Jersey, Wharton State... | reverse complement strand
TGGATTGGCTGCCAGTTTTGCGATCCCAAGTTAACTACCGTTGCACAGGATTTTAAAGAAAAGGCAAGCAAAGTTGTTGACTTGCTGTTGAAAGCGATTGATAATCCTGTATTAAAGGGGGAGCGGATTACATTAGGCGTGGAGCTAGTTGAAAGAAATTCGGTCCGAAGGATTTAGCACCTGTATTTATTAAGATAATTAAAATTGATGCGTTAGTTGCAAAAAGATAACATAAAGAAGAGGATACGATGGTGATATGCTCCCCTTTCTGTAGCAGCATTTTGTATTTTTGCTGTCTAGTTTAAGGGGAGCATATCACTGGGCATTCGTATCCTCTTCTTTGCAGCTCTATGCTAATCTAAAATACCGTGAATCGGATTATTCTTCATGGGAGCTTGGCGTTCGTACTTGGTTGAAATTGGCAGATAAGCCTTTGCGGCACTGCTTTTTTCAAAGACGGTCAGAATTTCCAATACATGAAGGGTCTGGCGGTAATCCGCCCTCGCCGCGCGGCCGGTTTGAAGCGCTTTTGCCATATCCGCCAACCCCAAGGCGCGGCTGTTTTCCTTGTAATCATAGAGCAGAGGCATTTCTCTATACTCGCCATCCTCTGGCCGCAGCACTTGAATAGGCCCTCCAAAGTAGTTTGGATCGGGCACAATCATTGTCCCTTTGGAGCCATAGACCTCAAAACGGGCCTGGTCTTTATAATAGACGTCAAAGGTGGTAAAGATGGTCCCCGTTGCGCCGCTGTCAAAATCTATTATTCCGGTGACATAAGTCGGGACATCCACATCCACAACCGTACCCCGCTTGGGTTCGCTGGTTATAATCCGTTGCGCAAATGAGGTTTTGGTGACTCCGGTAACCCCTTTCACACCTCCCAGCAGATTGATCAAGGCCGTGATATAATACGGACCCATATCCAGCATCGGGCCTCCGCCATGCTTATAATAGAATTCCGGATCGGGATGCCAACCTTCATGTCCGCGGCAGACCATAAAGACCGCCGCTCCTACAGGTTCACCAATCACGCCGTCGTCAATTATCCGGCGGCAGGTCTGAATGCCGGCGCCCAGGAATGTGTCGGGTGCGCCTCCCAGCATCAGCTTTTTTTGCTGGGCCAATTGGGCGAGCGCTTCCCCCTCTTCCCAGGTTGCACCTAGAGGTTTTTCAGAATACACATGTTTCCCTGCCTCCAAAGCAGCCTTGGTTACCTCAAAGTGCTCATATGGCCGGGTAAGGTTAAGGATGATGTCCACCTGGGGGTCTGAAAAAGCATCGTACATGGTGTCATATATTTTAGGGATATTGTATGTATCCTTAGCCTTTTCCGCCCGCTCGTGAACCAGGTCGCAGACGCCCAGCAGTTCAATCTCAGAGAATGTTTGTGTAATGTTTTGCAGATAGATGCCGCTAATTGCGCCCACACCAATCATCGCAACTTTAACCGTTTTGCCTTTCATCTTATGACCATTCCTTTCCGCTAAATGATAAAGCATAAAAGAGAACGAAGGTAGAGCTCCTAGCACAGCAATTCATAATTTAGAAGACTACACCTGGGAAAGTGGATAGGCTTGAAAGCACGTTCCTCCCGTTATAGCCCTAAAACATTGTGGAGGTATTCACGTGAAACCATTGCCGATTTATAGTTGCAGACAGGCTGTTTGTCCAGCTCAACACAAAGCACGCCGTCATACCCGCCGTTTTTCAGCGCGTTATATACGCCCTTAAAGTTAACTGTACCCATTCCCAAAGGCAGAAAACGCTCCATAGGATTCTCAGCATAAATACCCTCGGCATCAGGGTCAACATCCTTCAAATGGACATAGCCAAGCCGGCTTGTATACTTGGAGAAGGCCTCCACAGGATCCATGCCAGCCAGCACCGTATGGGCGGTATCCAGGCACAGGTAAACTGTTTTCGGGTCGGTCAGGCTGCAGAAGTAATCAATATCCTCTTCTGTAAAAATGTTGGTGTTGGCGTGGGGATGCATACAAGCTTTAATACCATTGTCAGTACAAAGCTTGCCTATCCGGTTGGAGAGCTCCGCGTAATCCTGAATGCGCTTTTTATCAATTGGACGGTTGTTGGGCTTGTCATGCCACATTACTCCTTGTAGATTTAAATGAGTGGCGCCGATCTTTTTCATAAAATCTACATATTCAACAGCGCTTTGATAGTCGGCCTCATAATCGTTGGTGTAGTGCTCATAAAGATTTGCCATTTCCAATCCATATTTGTCCAAGAGTTTTTTGACCTCTTGGGCGTCATTATCGAAATACTTGGTGATAAAGGCGAAGTTCTCCACTGCGGGGTACCCTAAGTCCGCCACCTCTTTGAGGAATTGTTCAAACTCAAACTTTTGATTGTCCTGATGGTTGATTAACCAAGTCCAGCCTGTGTACGCGATTTTCATAATGGCCTCCTGTCCTGCGCCTACGGCGACATTTGTTTAATTAATTTCTACCCAATAATTGCTTTATATGCCTTTTTCTGTATCTGAGATTTATTGTACCTTATCCTGTTTACATTGTCAACAAATCCAGAGAATATCCCGGTTTTTAAATGTATCCGCATCTGTAATCCAATGGATAAACAACATATTATGGTTGAGATTGATTTTCAATATTTGCGGTTGATGTTGGATTTATTTTCCAGAATTCAGAAGACGAAATACTATGAGGTTACCTAAAAGCGGTGAACAGCATCCAACATATGTCTTTTCCCATGGTTATTTCTAAAACTGCCACAGGGTCAATACTCCGCCCTTGAGAGCAACTCCCTACATAGTACCGCTCCCAATACCCCATAGTCTCTGCCGCAGGATATTGGGAGCGCCGTTCTGATCTATTCTTCTTTAAAAGCACTTAATTTTTGCAAAGTTTTCATAAAGCATCCGCAATCCGGTAAGAGGGCAGCAGTCTTGGGAAGGCCAACTCCCCATATTCATCCAGCATGTTATCGGTGGGCCGCTTGGCATACTGCGCCTTTAGATAATCCCGCATGGGCAACATTGCATGGGCATATTCATCTTTGCCGGCCAGGTTCGTCAGCTCGTGGGGATCATTATTCAGGTCAAAAAACAGCTCCCTTCCTCTCAAGCTGTCCCAGATATATTTATAGCGTCCATCAACAACAAATGCCCAGCCTGCCTTATAAAAAGGCAGATCTCTATAGTTTTCCCCATAGATGTAGGTGCGGCTCCAGCACTGGCCCCGCAGTAATGGTAGTAAACTGTTCCCATCGGTCGGATAGGCCGGTTCAATGCCGGCCCACTCCAAAAATGTGGGCATAATATCACACAGGCTCACCGGATTTTGAATCCTCTGTTGCTTCATCCTCTCCACAGGCTTTACAATAAACGGGATATGAGCGGAACCTTGCAACGCGGGGCCTTTGCGGAACAGGTGATGGTCACCCAGCAACTCACCATGGTCGGAGGTGAATAGAATTACTGTATTATTCCAAAGCCTATTGCGCATTAAGTAGGCCGTTAGCTTACCGATCTGCCGGTCAATGTAGGTGATGCTGGCATAATAGGCTTCTGTCGCGCGGCGCAGGGCGCCTTTTTCAATGCGTCCTTCAAAAGCGTTTGTAAGAAGTGTATCCTTGTCGCAGGGCTCCACCCAGTCGCCTATCCAGGGACCCGGCAGCTCCTGACCCTGATAGAGGGCCAGCATTTCAGGCGGCGGGTCCAACGGGGGATGGGGACGCTGGAAACTCATTTGCAGGTAAAACGGCCTTGTGGGGTCCCGCCTCTCCAATTGGCGGATGCTTTCATCCGCTGTCCACTCCGTGGGATGCAGATGACGCGGATGGGTCCAGGGCAGCGGCACCCATCCGTTACATTCGTGAAGGTAGGCCGTATCCTGCACCTGCCCAGCCGACATTTGAGCCAGCCATTGGTGATAGTCGCTGGGAAGGTTCCTTTCGTCCTTCCCGGTTTCATAGGTCATATTTATTTCAAACCCCAACGCATTGCGTTGGGGTTTGAAATGGTTTTTGCCCACGTTGATGGTTTGATAGCCACCATTCCTGAGCTGCTCCATCATTGTGTTTTGATAGGTCCATTCCACAGAAAAATCATTGGTGAAAAAGCCCGCGCCACTGGGCTCCAGGCCGGTGACTAAACAAGCTCTGGCCGGGATACAAGTGGGGGATGGGCTGTAAGCCTGTTCAAAGAGGCACCCATATCCGGCCAACTCATCCAGATAAGGGGTTTGAATGTAGGGATTGCCGGCAACCCGAACGCAATCCCCCCGGAATTGATCCACTAAAATTAAAACAATATTAGGCTTATCCATTGCCATCCCTCCACTAAATCAATCTATTCTGGCCACCGTTTCCAATGTGTAGACAATAGCCTCAAAGTGTGCGGCGCTGAGCTTTGACCGTGCGTAAGCCAATACGGTTTGCCGGTCTATCTGTTCAGTACTATTTGCCTCCAGGAATTGCTTTAATCCACCGGTCAACTCCGGTTCGGTAATTTGTCCTGACAGCAAATGCACCATGGCTCCGTACTGCCACACGGCTTCTTCGCTCCAGGTATATTCCGGCAAATATTTGGGCGAGGTTTCTTGGGCGCGGACCGAACGTTGCTCGCGCAGAAACTCCTTTGTGACACCCCCATGAGCGGGGATGCCCATCCGTTCATATTGTTCGGCAGGTGCATCGTTGCCGGCCATAAGCCGGGCCATAGCTTCAATCATCTCCGCCTCCTTGACCGAATCGGGATCGTCAATGGGATGGAGCTGTTCCGGATCGGCTTGCAGGTCATAGAGCTTGGTTCCAAACCGGTAACAGGGCGCTATCTTTTCCATCATCCCGCCGGAGGGCACTTTTAAGGTGGGGCTGCCTTTGGTAAAGGAAAAGGGCTTGGTTAATACTGATTTTGCCAACAGCTCCGGCGCAAATAATCCGCGCATACGCATCGGCATCAGGGTGTATTCAAATTGGGGCTGATTCTCCTGATGAAGTGGCGCGCGCATATAGACATACCGGCCGTCGGTGATGCTGATGTGGGAGCCGTGAAATCCAAACAGAGCATACTCCCGCACGGGCTCGTCCCTTTCGATGACCTGGCGGAGGGATTTACCCATCATATCCTTGGGGATATCCAAGCCAAAAAAGTCCAACAGCGTAGGCGCGAGGTCAATGGTTTGGACCAGGGCCTTCCTGTGTTCATTCTTTACACCCGTACGGGGGTCCCAGATAAATAAGGGGGTATTGGCAAGCTCATTGTAGACAGGCATAACGGATTTTGACCACCACATATGCTCACCTAACAGAAAGCCGTGGTCGGTGTTGATAATCAGCATAGTATCCTTCCACAGGTCATACTTATCCATCACATCCAGCACTTTTCCCAAATAGGCGTCACACATACTCAAGAGGGCAAAATATTTTTTCTTTACCTTGCCGATGACCGCAACCTCTTCTTCGGTTACAGCCCTGTAAGGAGGCCAATCCACGGAAAAGGGGGTGTCCCCCTCTTCTCTGTAAAGCAACTCATACTCTTCCGGCGTGAAAAAAGGTTCATGGGGATCAAAGGTCTCAATCTGGACAAACCAATTATCGCAACCCTTGTTGTCCTCAATAAATTCCAGGCCGGCGGCGAAGGTTTTGGCTTGAGGGAACTCCTCCTCGCGCCGCATATAGTCCCGGTTAATCTTTTCCTGGCGCTTTACCAATTCTTGGCCACGCTGTCCGGGCATATCAAAGTCTACCTCTACAGGGCCCAACTTACCCTTCCAGGGGTCGCCTTGCTGGCCGCGGATATTTTCCCAGGTATTGTACCGCCCATGATATGTAGCGCCTCCGTCGGCCCAATAGTGCTTATGGTCGGAGACCAGATGGGTGTACACGCCGTTTTCCTTGAGAATCTCCGGCATGGAATCGTCAAAGGGTTCCAAAGGACTCCAGCCACGGTGCAGGAAATTCAGCCGGCCTGTGTGGAGCTCACGCCTTGCGGGCATACAGGGCAGGCTGCCCACATAGCAGTTGTCAAAGGTTGCCGCGTGTTTGCCAAGGCGTTCAAAGTTGGGCATCCTTGTCAAATCACATCCGTAATTGGGCAGGTAATGCCGGTTTAATGAATCATACATAACCATAATGGCTTTCATCAATATTCACCTCATTGCTTATAGTTCATCCGTATAATTTATTATAGTACAATCATTGAAAGCTGTCATATAGATATTCTCACAAACTCCAGGCAAAAACGAAACAAGATTGTCTATATGGATTTTCTCACAATTCATATATAATAGTTGTATATTTAATCTGCCATCGAGGCGATTACGGAACAGATTCAAACGTTTTAGGGTGATGGTAGCATCCCTTTCTTTTTTGATACTGTGATAGGAGGTCCGTTATTATGCTGTATCAAGTTTATTTAGTGGATGATGAACCTGTCGCGTTGAACCATATTTCCAACAATATCTCCTGGATTGAAAACGGATTTCAGGTTGTGGGTTCCAATACCGACCCTGTGGCCGCGGTGGATGAGATCAAACATCTCAGCCCACATGTGATTTTTACTGACGTGCGCATGCCCGGATTAAACGGCATGGAGCTGATCAATGCGGTAAAACAGGATCTGCCTCAAACGGAATTTGTTATTATCAGCGCCTACAGTGACTTTCCTTACCTTCGCAATTCCATCAAGCTCAACGTATTTGACTACCTGCTGAAACCTGTGAACAAATCTGGAGCGGAAGAAGTCTTTTTCCAGCTTCATCAAAAACTAGCCAAGGCTAACGGGTCCTCACCCGACCAAAGAACTGGAGGCAGCTCCATCCACGACGATATTGTTGCGTACATACAAACCAACCTGAACCAGCGTCATTCCTTGCAAAGCTTGAGCAGCCAGTTTCATTTGTCACAAAATACCATTTGCACCTATTTCAGTAAATACCAAGGCACTACCTTTGTGGGCTATCTGACGGAGCTTAGAATGAGGCGTGCTCAGGAGCTATTGTCGACGGGCAAATCCATAAAGGAAATTGCCATGCTATGCGGCTATGAGGATTATTTTTATTTCTGCCGCGTATTCCAGAACCACTTCCACTGCACCCCCACTCAAATGCGGAAAAAGCTTGCAGTGGCAAGGCCTGTATAGCATGGTACGGAGTCGGTTGCGAGTAAAATATCTTTTTGCTATGAGTGGGTTCAGCCTGCTAATCCTAATGATTTTTATCAGCTATCATCAGGTAACCACCCACTACGCCCGCAGAAACGCTGAAGAAAATATGGCCTTTGTCATCTCCCAAATAAACAGCAAGCTGGAGGTCTACTTTTCTGAATTGGATGCGGTGGTCAACACCATCGCCGCCAACACAACTATACAGAGTTTTCTTATGGAGGATTCCGCTTTGCGGTATAACGGCTCCTTTGGCATTTCCGGGCTGGTGGACAGCATCTCCGCCACCAGCTCCCACTCCAGTGGTGTTATCTTGTATGACAATGAGAATTCCCTTTACCGCTACAACCTGCCGTTTAGCATACAAAGCTGCCGTTCCCTTCACAGCATTTACAAGCAGGAGGTTCATCTCACTGCCTACGGGGTTTCACAGGTGGAAAACCAGCGTTATTTTTGCGTCAGCCTGCCGATCTATAACTTTTCGGTGAGCACTGGGGTGCGGGTGGGGCAGGTGCTTGTCCTTTCCAATCTAGCGCACATGCAGAATATGCTGTACGAGTTTAACAGCTTTTCCAACATGGTTATTCATATCCAGTTTGGGGATTCCATCATTGCCTCCAATAAAGACACGGAGATGGAACAGCGGAACTATGAAGGCAACTATTCGCTTCAAAGCACTCCCTTTAGCAACGGGTGCTCGCTGGCTGTTTATATGGATTCCTCAGACATTTTTCCCTATGAATCCATATTTTTTTTCTCCCTGATTATAGTGTTATTAGCTTTTGTGGTTTTAACGGTACTATCCCTCATGATTGCGGGAAGGATGATTGTAAATCCGGTTTCCCGGCTGATCAACAATTTGCAGAATATAGGGAATAACTCCCTGAAACAGCGGCTTCCGCCCCTGCGCAACCCGGAGCTCAATCAATTGACGGAGAATATCAATCTTCTGTTGGACCGGATTGAGGATTACAGCCGCCGCAGCTTTGCAACCCAACAGAAGCTGTATGAAACGGAGCTTTTGAAAAGGGAGGTTGAGCTAAAGGCACTGCACCGGCAGATCAATGCCCATTTTCTGTTTAATACGCTGAATACTATTCAGGCGCTATCGGAGGAGGGTGGCCAGGAAGATGTGGCCGTGATCGCCGAGGGCCTGGCTACCTTGATGCGCTATTCCTATCTTCAGGATGAGTATATCAATGTCTTTGACGAGCTTCAAATTGTGGGAAAGTATATTTACATTATGAACGTGCGGTATAAAAATAAGTTTACTGTGGTCTACGATGTGGACGATGAACTGTGCGAATATAAAATCCTGAAGCAATTGCTCCAACCCCTGGTGGAAAACTCCATGATCCACGGGTTGGAAAAGAAGCAGGCGGACTGTCTGTTAAAAATTATGGGCAAGATCGATCCTCAACAGGGATACCTGACCTTTGCGATTGAGGACAACGGAGTGGGCATGACGGCTGAACGGTTGGCGCAAATCCAGGAAAAGCTGGCCAGGGGGGTGATGGACTTTTCCCTGTCGGGGGTAGCTCTTGCAAACATCAACCAGCGGATCAGGTTGTATCATGGGTCCTCATATGGCTTGAGCATATGGAGTGAAGAGAACAAGGGCTGTAAAGTGACCTTTACCTTCCCCTTATTGCCGGATGAATAAAAGCAACGTTAAGATATAAAGGCCCCTTCCGCCTATGTACGGATGGGGCCTTTATATCCTATTTATAGGAAATAACCTCTCTTACATTGATGAGAATTTGAATTCATCCTTGGGAGATAATGCATAAAACATGTGATATCTTCAATAGTGTTTTTGTGTTTTTTTATCTATAATGTATTTGTTTCTAGATTATCTAATTACTTTCTGGATAAAGGAGTGACACGCTATGGAGAATGTTCAGTTTGATAATAAAAGGTCTTTAGGCAACCGGTTCCGCTCGAAATTTGGCCGTTATTGGCAGCTTTATCTGCTCTTGTTGCTTCCCATTATCTATTTGCTCATATTTCACTACTATCCAATGCTGGGCTTGCAGATCGCCTTTAAAAAATATTCACCGTCACAGGGAATCTGGGGCGGCGAATGGGTGGGACTGGCCCAATTCCAGAAATTCTTCAGTACATACAAATTTGTGGAGATTGTCCGCAATACCTTTGTGATCTCAGCGTACTCGGTGATTGCCAATGTGCCTATTCCCATTATTCTAGCCTTGGGGCTAAACGCGGTGCGCAGCAGGAAATACAAAAAAACAGTTCAATTATTATCTTACATGCCCCACTTTATCTCCACCGTGGTTATTGTCAGCATGTTGATGCAGATGTTTAATGCCCGTGTGGGCATATTCGCAAATATCCTGGGTCAGTTTGGCGTTGAAATGCCCGACTTGTTTGCGTCCCCCAATGCTTTCCCCCACATGTATGTGTGGTCGGGCATTTGGCAGAACGCCGGCTGGAGCTCGATTATTTACCTGGCTGCCCTTTCGGGGGTCGATCCGGAACAGCATGAGGCCGCCATTGTTGACGGTGCCTCCAGGCTGCAGCGGATGCGCTACATCGACCTCCCTGTCATTGTACCCACAGCCACCATATTGATCATTCTCAATATGGGCCGCATTATGAGCATCGGGTTTGAAAAGGTCTATTTGATGCAAAACTCTCTGAATCTGTCGGCCAGTGAAATCATCGCCACCTATACCTATAAAATTGGCTTGACCGGCAACACGGACTACAGTTACGCTACAGCCATCGGTCTATTTAACTCCATTGTTAATCTGGTCCTGATTGTCATTACTGACCGTATATCCAAAAAAATAAGCGGCTCAGGCCTGTTTTAATAGGGGGGAAACCTGTGAACAAGGCAGTAGAACTGGATCAATCCCGCGAACTGAGTTCAAAGATGTCGGTTACCCGGGGAGACAAAGTATTCTATATCATCAACAACATTATTTTAGCCCTGGTGATTGTGGTGGTGGCCCTGCCTATCCTCAATGTCATTGCCAATTCACTGTCGTCAGGGGATGCGGTGGCCTCAGGCAAGGTGACCTTTTGGCCGGTGGAGTTTTCATTGGAGGGCTATACCGCTGTATTCAGCGATTCATTTATCCTTATTGGGTATGGAAATACCATCTTTTATACGGTGGCGGGTACGGTTATTAACCTGTTTTTGACCGTCATCGCCGCATGGCCGCTGGCAAGAAAGGATTTGCCTGGACGCAGTATTATAATGATGTTCTTTGCCTTTACGATGCTGTTTAACGGCGGAATGATCCCAAACTTCTTGTTGGTCCGCGATTTAGGTATCTATAACACCTGTTGGGCGATGCTGTTGCCAGGGGCCATTTCGGTCTACAATATGATTATTTGCCGCACATTTTTCGCCACCAGTATTCCGGGAGAGCTATTGGAAGCGGCGCAGCTGGACGGTTGTTCAGAAATGCGTTTCTTCACCAGCATGGTATTGCCTTTGTCCAAGGCCGTACTGGCCGTCATCACCCTCTACTACGCAGTTGCCCACTGGAACGCCTTCTTTAACGCCTTTCTTTATCTCAGCAATAAAGCCCTGTATCCGTTACAGTTAATTTTGAGGGATATTCTGCTGTCCAACCAGGTTGATCCCTCGGCTATTATTGACGCTGATAGCGCTGTGAATCTCAACTTAGTGGAAACCCTGAAATATTCTCTGATTATGGTGGCGTGCGTGCCTATTTGGTGTATCTATCCTTTTGTTCAAAAGTATTTTGTGCAAGGCGTTATGATTGGCGCAATCAAAGGCTGATTTTCTCAGTTCGCACAGCCTGAAACCAGGCTGTTAAACCATAGGATCATTTTAGAAGGAGATGCAATTTTTATGAACGTCACGAAAAAAATGCGTATCTTGTGTTTGCTCTTGTCCCTTTTACTTTTGCTGGCCGCTTGCGGCAGTGACGGCGGTTCTTCCTCGTCTAACAGTACGGCGGATGAAGGCGGGGACGGCGGAAGCGCGGACGAAGTTGTGGATTATGTGAATCCGGCTGGGGAATTCCCCATCGTCAATGAGGAGATTACCCTGCGCTTTATTGTTCCTCAAGATACCAATATTGAGAATTACGACACCAATTATTACACCAACTGGTTAGAGGAAAAGAGCGGAATCAATTTGGAGTTCGACGTTATCCCCTCCGCGGATATGGCCCAGAAGGTCCAGCTTCAACTTGCCAGCTTCACCGACTTGCCCGACGCCATCATCGGTGTGGGACGCGTTGGCAGCCCCATATTCAATACCACCAATATAGTAAAATATGGATCAGAAGGCCAGCTTATCCCGCTCAATGACTTGATCGATACGTATGGAGAAAATACCAAGGCTTTGTTCGCCAAATATGCGGATGACAAGCTGGAGCAAATCATGACCTCAGCTGACGGTAACATTTATTATATGCCTGGGTATGGCCCCGCCATTGTCAACCGCTCCTCAGCCGTATACTGGATCAACAAAGGCTGGTTGGACAACCTGGGTTTGGAAGCCCCTTCCACTACGGAAGAGCTTTATGACGTGCTTAACGCCTTTAAAACCCAAGATCCTAATGGCAACGGAAAGGCGGACGAAATCCCACTGGTGGGAACAACAGAGAATTTTAACGCGTCTTATTCCGGCTATGATTATTTATTGGGTTCTTTCCTGGTAAATAATACTCAAAATCACAGGCTAACCTACGATGAAAACGGTCAGCTCCAATACGCACCCATTTCCGATGAATGGCGGGAAGCCATGATTTACCTCAACAGGCTTACCACAGAGGGCTTATTCAGTCCATTGACTTTTACCCAAGACCAGACCTCGTTAAAGCAGATTGTCAATGATTCCAATGATATCTGCGGCGGCTTTGTAGCCTTGGGCATCGGATTGGTGGCGCAGCCTAATGACCAGGAGATACTTAGCCGTTATGTGGCTGTCGAACCGCTGGAAGGTCCCAACGGCGTCCAAACAAGCGTGCTAATTATCCCCACTGCTTCAGCTAATGCCGTTATCACCAGCGCGTGTGAGTATCCAGAGGCTGCGTTCCGGTTATTTGACCTTATGCTTGGGGAAGAGGCCAGCACCATTTCCCGATACGGTGAAAAAGGCGTCCACTGGGACGACCCCGACGAAGGTCAATTAAGCAGATATGACACGCCTGCTACTATGAAAATATTGGATAGCATTTGGATGACTATGCAAAATACGCATTGGATGAATTACTGCCCCTTTGTCAATGATATTCACAACGACGGCAGTGCCAAAGTAAGTGATGAGGATCCAGAAACCGTTAATGCTGTCTCTTCTTTAAAATACATGGAGTATGAGCCAACCAACACAGTTCCTGTACTCATCTATCAGTTGGATGAGGTGGAGACCATCAGCGAAATTACCACTAATTTAACGGAGTATATGTATGAGACTATCGCGAAATTCGCTGTTGGCGAGATGGATCCCAATGATGACGCCACTTGGGAGCGGTATCTGGCGGAATTTGAGGTCATAGGCTTGCCCACTTTCATGGAGCTGTCTCAAGCCGCCTTCGAGAGGATGGAGTAGTACAGTATTGTATTCAGCTTCTGCTCCCCTACAGGAATCTGAGGGGAGCAGATTCGTTTTCCTTGCATGTCCCAATGGAAAGATATACAATAAAGCTAATAAAACATCTTTAGGAGGCTTGTAAATATGAGGTTTGTAATCCTGGACCTGGATACCCTTCGGCCGGACCATCTGGGCTGCTACGGCTATCACCGCGACACCTCCCCGGTTATTGATTCTATCGCGGCAGACGGTGTCCGCTTTGACAACTACCATTGTCCCGACGCGCCGTGCCTGCCTTCGCGGGCCGCGTTAATTACCGGTCGCTTCGGTATCCACAACGGTGCGGTGGGCCATGGCGACACCACCGCCGATGTGCGGCTTTACGGCGAAGGGCGGGGCATGCAGGACAATGGCCTGGCCCACAGCCTGTTTATGGTGTTTCGTCACGCCGGTTACTACACCGCATCCATCAGCCCTTTCCCCGAGAGGCATTCCTCCTATTGGTTTACGGCGGGCCTCAATGAGCAGGTCAACACCGGCCGGATGGGCTTTGAATCCGCCGAGGAGATCATGCCCTCTGTTATGGATTGGCTGGACCGCAGGGGAACTGGGGATAACTGGTGTTTACATATCAACATGTGGGACCCGCATACCCCTTACAGGGCGCCGGCTGAGTTTGGCAATCCCTTTGAAAATGAGCCTATCCCCGCATGGTTAACTAAGGAGGTTTTCCAGGAACATCTGAAGCATGTGGGACCCCACAGCGTCAATGAGATTAGCATGTACTCTGACCAATCCAATCCCAATCTGCCCCGCCAGTTGGGCAAGGCCACCAATATGGATGAGCTGAGGCAGGTTATGGACGGTTATGACTGCGGTATCCGTTATATGGACGTTAAGATTGGGGAGATCATAAACCTCCTTAAAGAAAAAGGCATCTATGAGGATACTGCCATTCTAGTCACTGCCGACCACGGTGAAAACATGGGTGAGCTGGGTATCTACGCTGAACACGCCACCGCCGATGAAATCACCACCCGGATTCCCATGATCATTAAAATGCCCGGTATGCGGCAGGGGGCTGTGGATACAGGCCTCCACTACAATCTGGATCTGTCCCCCACATTAGCCGAGTATTTTGGCGTTCCCGCCTATGAGAAGTGGGACGGCAAAAGCTATCTTCCCGCTTTGAAGGATGGAGGGGACTGCGGATGGCCTTATTTAGTGGTAAGCCAAAACGCCCATGTTTGCCAGCGCTCCGTGCGCTTTGACGACTATATCTATATCCGCACCTATCACTGCGGTTATCACCTTTTTGACAAAGAAATGCTCTTCAATGTTAAGGAGGATTTCTACGAACAGCACAATCTGGCCGAGGAACGTCCGGATCTTTGCGACAGGGCCTGCCGCCTGCTGACCGACTGGACCCAGGATCAGATTTTATCCGCCGACGTGCCTGTTGATCCCATGTGGACAACCCTCCATGAAGGCGGCCCCTTCCATGCCAAGGGATACTTAAAGCTGTATTGTGAGCGGCTTGAAGCCACCGGAAGGGCTGAGGGAGCGGCCAAGCTCAGGGAAAAGTACCCCGATGAATTTAAGCCGGGCGTCGCCAAAACCCAATTATTTGGCGCTCCCAGAAGGTAACCCAAGAACTGGTTTAAAGGAGTGCATAAACCTATGCATTATGTATTTTTTTACCCCGATGAGATGCGGGCCAAAAGTCTGGGCTGTTATGGCAATCCCTATGCCATAACCCCCAACTTTGACAGGCTGGCCGAGGAAGGGGTATTATTTGAGAACAACTACACCCAGCACCCTGTTTGCGTGGCGTCCCGCTGCGCGCTGATGACGGGCTGGTATCCCCATGTGGCGGGCTTCAGGACCCTTCGGAACTTTATGCAGCCCCATCACCCCAACTTCCTCAAATATATTAAGGAGGCGGGGTATCAAGTCCACCTCTACGGCAAAAACCACGTGTTTAGCGAGGAAATTTTTTATGATGTCATCGATAAATCCACTCCTCCCGATTTTGGCCACGGCCCAAGCAAGGCGGCGCAAGGCGGAAATAGTAAGGCGGCCCAGGGCAGTGTAAAGTTCGTTGGCGACGACTACACCATGCTGTTCGATGCCATGCCGGATGAGGTTTTAGAGGACATCAACGATACCCAATGCGCCAATCTTGCGGTGGAGGCCATCCGCGATTGGAAGGAGGGAGATAAGCCTCTATTTATCTTCCTGCCCACCTTCTTCCCGCACGCGCCTTACAGCATCACAGAGGAGTTCCACAATATGTATAACCCTGACAATCTCCCGGTTTTGCCGTGGGACTTGCGGGGAAAGCCGGAGTTTCAGAATTTAATCCGCCATTACCGTGAACTGGGAGACAAGGATGAGGCTATCTTCCGAAAAATCCACGCTGTATACTTGGGCATGTGTTCCTATAGCGATATGTTGCTGGGCCGGATTTTGGATGCTCTGGATGAAACCGGGTTGGTCGGCAATACCACGGTTATCGCCTCTTCAGACCACGGAGACTGGGCGGGAGACTATGGCTTGGTGGAGAAGTGGCCCAACGGCTTTGACGATGATTTGACCAAAGTCCCCCTCATCATTCGCGCCCCTGGCGGTGCAAAGGGGCATCGGGTATCCGAGCTTACTGAGACCTTCGACATCCTCCCCACCGTCTGCGATCTGGAGGGTATTGAAATCCGCCATGACCACTTTGCCCGATCCCTTAAGAACCAAATCTATGGGGCGGCCGGTGATCCGGACCGGGTGGTTTACTGTGAGGGCGGCTACGATACCCGTGAGCCCCACTGCTTTGAGGGTACGGAGAAGTTCGCCATGTTTATGGTGGAGGGCAGCATCTACTATCCCAAGATGATTCAACAGCAAAAATCGCCTGAAAGCGTCAGCCGGGGCGTTATGATGCGCGACAGCCGGTATAAGTTAAATGTCCGTTCCAATGGCGAAAACGAACTGTATGATATGGAGCAGGATCCTGATGAACTGACCAACCTATATGAGGCCCCGGCCTATCAGGATTTGGTAGCGAAGCTTCAAAAGCAGGTGCTGACCTGGATGGTCCATACTTCGGACGTTGTTCCCTGGGAAGGCCACAAATAAGCAATCTTCATAAAAGCCCTGCCCTCATAATAAAAGGGCAGGGCTTTTGCTAATATCACAATACTGAGGCTATATTTTGTGGTTTGCCTGATTTGATTAAATTGGCCAAATAAAATTTATTTTATTTGGCCTCGCTCATTTTCACATTTTGCGCCCTTCCCACATAAAATGGGGTAAAGGAGGCATAGAATATGGGTTTTTTCGGAGGAAATAACAATAATGGTTGTTTATGGATTATCATAATTATCATTATACTTATCTGCTGCAACAATAATGATGATGGGTGCCGTTGCAATCGGGATAGATTCTGAGTAATTATTTGTACATTACTTCACTCTCTGTCGAGCCGGATTATCCGGCTCTTTTCTTTATTTTTTAGAAAGTGCTTGCCGATAAGCAGGGAAGGGGATGCCCGTAGCGTGCGGGTAGAGGAGGTGCTTCGAATCCAAATTTGCTTTGGGTAGCCTGGAATGCCTTTTCCTGTACAATTACAGCAATTTGACTTGTAGTGTACAAGCACAACAAGGGGTTCCTCTTCATATAGTGATTGAGGGGGTTATCACCATGTATTTACAATTGATCCAAAAAGCTCTCGAGAATTCACTTTACTTAGCGCTGCATATCACGCCCAACGGTTCCTTTCCCAAGCCTCTTTCAGCCAAGGAGGAACGGGAATGCCTTATGCTGATTAAAAAGGGAGACCAGGATGCAAAAAATAAATTTATCGAGCATAACCTCCGGCTGGTGGCCCACATCATCAAAAAATATTATAATAACCAGAAAGATCAGGATGACCTGATTTCCATAGGGACCATAGGCCTAATTAAGGCGGTATCCACCTTTGATATTGAAAAAGGCGCAAGATTTGCCACATATGCGGCCCGATGTATTGATAACGGGATACTCACATAACGGAATCAAAGGGCCAAACCCACTCCAAATGCGTCCCTTTTCGAGGGAAATAGGGAACATTTTGCGATTTTGGATTCCAAATGAATAATGCTCTCCCGTACTATCAAATATCAAATAGAATAAGTGCCCTGATACGATATCAGGGCACTTATGATGAAGCAGGATAGTTCCTTTTTTTAACCTTTTTAATCTCATTATATAATATTAACTTCTGTTCCTTTGGGCAGTGCAAGCGTTCGATGTATTGTGAAACTGTTAGTGCATGAAGCTCTCCAGCCCGCCTTTCTAACTCCTTCATTTTTTCAGGCGATTTTGGATAGTGTATTATTATCTCAAACGTCAAGCCCCCCTTTATCGAAGCCCTATAACAATATATGTTACAAAAGTATTTTGATATTACTCTATATTATTTCAAAGCATTTGCTGCCTGATCAAGCATATACCTGGTTTATGATTTAACATCCGTGCCGGTTTCCTCATAATAGAAGAGCTCCAGGAGATTCTTCTCCTGAAGCTCTTTAGTCGATAAGGTACAATAAGTTTTGCAAAAAGGGAAGTGGTTATAGGGAATGGCCGATGGCAGAATTGAACTTAAGAAAATCATATAGCTTAAAAGGGGCTAATCAAGAATGAATTGAATAACCTGCCGGAACAGGGGGCCTAGGAACTGATCCAGGCAGCGCGTTGCGAGCGGGCAGAGGCACGCCGGGGCTGGGAGTGAAAGGTTATCTTTTAAATCACGTCCTCATTGACCAGCCGGCCGCCAAATCCGCGTACCGTATCGATCCAGCGTTGCTCGGCTTCCTTCGTGGGCGTATTAAACTCGGCATGGGGCACCTCGTCCATAAGGCCGAAACGGCTAATCTTAGACACGCCCAGCCTGTGGTAAGGCAATAGCTCCGCGCCCATAAAATTGGGATACGCATGGGTCAGCTCGGCGATCTTTTTAAAATGCTCCTGCGTGTCGTTTTGCCCTGATACGATAGGGCAGCGGATCAGCACATCCCGGCCATCGCCGTACAGCTTTTTGAGATTCTCCAGCACCAGTGTATTATCCGCGCCGGTAAACTGCTTATGCGCATCGGGATCGGTTGCCTTAAAGTCGACTAAAAACAGGTCGACGTTCTCCTTCACGCCGTCCAGCCACGCATAGTCGTAGACAGCGTTGGTCTCTAAGGCGGTATGTATACCACGTTCTTTGGCCATGGCGAAAACAGTTTTTACAAATTCGCGCTGTAACATGGGCTCGCCGCCCGACAGGGTGATGCCGCCGCCGCTGGTCTCGAAGAACATCTCATCGCGCATGACCTCTTTAATAACTTCCTCCGCCGTGGCACTGCGCCCCACAGTGGTGAGCGCCTTTGAATAGCATTCGTTTGCGCACTGACCGCAACGAACGCAAGTGGACCAGTTGAGCTTATGTTCACCGTCCTCCATCCTGTGGCATTGGTTTGGACACGCTTTAAAGCAATATCCGCAGCCGATGCAGCGCGACGGTACGAATGACAACTCAAGCGGCCTTGACAAACAGCTCTCCGGATTATGACACCACAGGCAGCGCAGATTGCAATTTTTGAGAAATACGGTGCAACGTATGCCTGGCCCGTCGTGTATGGAAAAGTGCTGGATGTCAAATATGTGCCCTACTGTGTTTTGGTTCACGATTATGCCCCCTTTATCTTCTGGTATAAATGCGCATACATATATTTGCTGGGGTTCTCCAATAAATTTTGAAGCAGAAACTTCTGCCAGAGAGAAAGCAGCAGTGGTTTGCCACTGCGTTCTCTTTGGCAGCTTATATTTGATTACTGTAGCAACTTTACATGCCGGTATTCTTTATAATGGCCGCTGTATTACAGCATGGCAATCAACCACATCAACCGACAGGTAGTATGTACCCAAACCTCCTTGTATGTCGCATTGTTTTGCATGGGATAAAAAGGCAGATCCTCATTTTCAAAGGTTTCGAAGCCTACAGGTACCGCGCCTACAATCTGGGGAGACATCGCGGCGTAAAGTGGGTGATAATCATACCCCTCCCCATACATGCTGCTGGAAGCAAAAGGATTGCAGCCAAGAATCCATTCCATCTGCCGTATGGCGATATTTTTCATATGCCTGTCACTTAACACGCGAGCTAACTCCATGGCAGCGAGGGCCCTTCCCATCAATGTGGCGTGGAAACCGCGGAATTGATAGGCAACAGGGAAGATGCGCAGATAATGACGGTCACTCAGCTTGATACCATTTAATACTTGGGCGTTGTACTCCTCCAGACTAGGCGCGCCTGCGGCGCGGTTCCCCTCATGGGATATAATCGAAAAATCCGTATTATCCAATTCATAAATACCGTTGGGCAGCAATCCATAAGGGGCTGTTCCAAAAGAGAGAGCGACGTATTCCCGGGACAACTCCAAGGAGGCCTTCCAGCGGGCAGCGTCGGTGTGCTCCGGCGCCAAACGGTATAGCATTGCCAAGGCTTTTACAGGCACATGCTCGTAGGAGCGGTGGTAGTACGTCTGGATTCTGTCATGGGTTTCACTTTCATAGAAATACCCCTTAAAAGGGATGGTAAAGGCGGGGAGGGCGGTAGTTTCCTGGCACGCCATCAAAATTCTGGCGAAAGACGCACCGAGGGAGAGGTACTCTTCTTCTCCGAATGCCTCATACAGTTCCATGGCGGAGATAGCCGCTTGAGCATTCATTTGAAGCTGTGTATAATGGGAGCCTGCCCCCTCGTTGTCCTGGGATTGATTCATGGATGCCAAAGCAAAGGCGAAATCCTCTTTGGCACAGCGAGCGCACCAATCTGCGAACATGGGGTCCTCGTCTCTAAAGAGAGCGACCGCTTTTGCACATACGCCCGCGATCATAAAGTTATCGAAAGGGCGGTTACCGGCAGGAGCGCTGATGTCATCCAAGGTGCCTAAGACATTATCACTCCAATATCCGATTACTGTTCCGTTGTGACGGTATCCATCGCCCCAGCGGGTGCGCATCAGCCAGTTCAGGCCCCACCGGGCTTCTTCGAGGGCGCGCCGGGACAAATCCAGATGAGTATCCCCGGTGGAAAGCGCCAATTCCAACATGGCAAAGACAGATTCCGCAGTGTTGATAGCAGCTTGCGTCAAATCCCCCGCATCGTGCCAACCTCCGCATACCGGAAGCTTTCTGCCGTCGGGGTGGACGCTCATTACATCCATATGGCATTCGGTATGGACTCCGGGCACATCATAGCCGCAACGTTCTACAAAGAAAAAATTCAGCGTTTTCCATGCGGCGGAAATATAGGCATCCTTGCCGATATAGAAGGGTTTACTGGCGCGGCTGTCTACTTCAAGGGTATACCATCCCTCCGCATCTACCTCGGTAAAATCCAGCAGCTGAAATCCGTCCTCTTGCGGGATACAGGGCCCTCGGAATACAACCTTGCCGCCGGTATCCCGCAAGGAAAAGAAAGCGGAGCGGTTTTGAACATATGCCTGCTTGCTTGTACCCGGGCGGTATCCGCTATGGCAGTAAGCAATGGAATCCCTGCGCAGGTCAAAGCCCTTGTAATGGTCCTCCTTCACCTGCTCCAGGCGCATGTCATCTACATACGCCGTGATGCCTTGCGGCGCGGGCACTGGAGTGCGGCAGGCGTGAAAATCCAAAGAGATACCGGTGACATGATCACGGTAAACATAGGGAAATTCCCAAACGACTCGCTGCCACTTCCCATGAGAAATGCCCAGGGCGTGCGTGCCCTCGAAACGCCCCGGGAGGGGCATGATATGCTTCCCTTGATTATGTATGGAAAGTGTCACGAAATTGCTTGCTGTTCCCGGTGAATCCACCAAGAGCCAAAGGGATATCCGGTTAAAACCTTCCAAGTTTTCACCGGGCAGCCGCCGTATCAATGTTGTAACTGAAAATGCCCGGTTTCCGGGGTGCTTGTGGTATCCCTCCGTGGGAAGTCTCAGTTTTATGCTGCCTGTGCCGGAGATGCTATGGCATTTGTCCACGCTGAGAATTCCCGGGCCACGGAGCCTCAGGCTGTCCAAGTCCTCTGCAAGTGGAAGTGAGCGTGTTGATAAAACAGGCTTTGCGAGCCAACGGGTTTCCGCACAATCCTCCAGGTTCTCCTTCATTCCCCGCTTGAGGTAGCGGCTATCCTCCAATTGCTTTTTCAGCTGTCCGTTCAATGGGACTTCCTCCATTTCCCGCCCAGGCGGTTTTTTATGAACAGCGAAATTTAAAGCAGTTTTAGAAATAATATGGAAAAGTAAATTGGCAGAGGCAGATCCTAATGCGCGGTCGAGGTAGCCGTCCCTGTCTTTTCTAAAACTGCTCTATATATTCACTTTTGATTTTTTATTAAGCGTCATGGTATTTCATGGCAAGGGCGTATAAGTACCAGGAACTATGTGTAATCCATTGTTCACCCCAACGCCAGTTATCGTCCTGACCTTGACCCATATCATAAAGGAATTCGATACCTTCCTCATCCTCCGGGTGGCTGGTGATACCATTTGCTATGCCGGCTGGACATTGAAGACGGTAGGTTCCCCCCGCAAAGTACCGGGCATTCTTATATCCAAAACCGTGGATCATGCAAATATCGAAAGGATTGACCCCCATAATCCAGTCGATACATTGCTGCGCGTAGAGACGCAGCCGTTTTTCCAGCGCTTTGTCGCTGGTATGATCAGCCACATATAAAGCGGCGACACTGAGTGATCCTAGGCGGGCGTTCTCCCCCTGCCACCAAGGACTCACTGTGCTTTCATGGGGAAAGAAGAACCGGTTCTGTAGCTTGCCTTCAGGGTTTTTCCAAGTATATCTGGGATATCCAAAAGGATTCGTGGTGTCGTCCGTTATATGAGTCTCGTAACGCATGGCCATTTCCGCTATCTCCAAAGCCTTTTTTGCTGCTTTAGAGGTAGGATCGGCTTCGTAAAACGTCATGAGCGCCACGACAGGTAAGCCTGCCTCGGCGGCATGGTAGTAAGGCATATCCTCATCCACATTCCAACGAACCATATCTTCCCCTGCGGGTACGGTGTGTCCGATTAATTGTTCCATCATATCTTCGGCCGTTTTATATCTGGCCGGCTCGTTGGTGGTTAAATATATTTCGGTAGCGGCAACTAAAGCGGCATAACGATCCACAAGATTCCAACGGCCATCATTGGCATATCGTTCATTGTTTTTTAGTAGATAGTCATAGGAGCGTATTGCTGTATTTAAATATTCACCGCAAGAAAATTGCTGGCTTGGGTAGGGATGACGCGCGGCAACAGCCAGCGCAGCGATGGCAAAACCTCCACCCATGCGGAATGCAACTTCATAAAATTCCTGGGTGACTACCTCTTCACCGGCGGTAAATGCGTTGCCGAACTGTGCTGATGAACGTCTAAGCTCATACCCGATGTGGCGGGTGCGGTCCTCAGGGCCAAACTCACGCATACCCCTACGGATGGAGCGATAGAAGGATCCGGACGGAGCAGCCCTGCGCATTAAGTGGTCGGCGCCATAAGTACCCTCAGTAAGAATATGGCTAAAAAATTCTAGTGGGATACCTGTGGAGTCTTTGTGTTGCCGTTCGTGCCAATTTTTTGTGATATCATTCGCTTTATAAAACACATAGGCTGATAAAGAAGTTTGTTGAGGGGAATAATATTTGGAATGAGTGAGGTGTGAAAGGTGGATGCCATAGTCCCCGGTGGCGTCAAACCAGCCTCCTGAGGCATCGACCCGTTCGGGACGTTGATCCTGGAACATCACGTTTTTGTCCTGGGCTTCCCACTCGCCCACATCCCGTTGGCTGCGGAAGTAATAAACGGTGTTCATCATCATTTCAAAATCAAGAATACATGCGCGGATCTCAAATGGGAACGAGACGGCGTCCCCAACCTTTAAATAAAAGCGGCCCTCTTCGGCGAAGGAAGTAAAGTCAATTTTATAAAAAAAGCCCCTGTTCCAGTTTGCAACCTCTCCCGCAAACTCAATGGTATCTTCATAAACTACCTGGCCGGAGACACTGTCAATCAAGCTGAACATTTCTAAATCACGTTTCGATTTGGTATTAAGAACAGCGGTTTTAACATCCTCTGGCCGATAACCGATTTGATTTACATTTATACGCATTTAGGACTTCCCCTTTCCAAATATCTTTTTCGTAATGCTGCCAATCACAGTACTAGGGATCAGAGTTGTTAGAATTAATAAACACACATTGCTCTCCACTAAAATATGCGTTTTTATCGTTTTGCGGCTAAGTAGACCGGAAATCCCATGACTGCGGTCAGAAAATTATTAGAAATCGCCTATGTTTAGAACTATAAATCGTCGCTATTGGGATTAATCATTGAAAATAATTCAGTCAAATGGAGAACCTCAACAACCTGTATCATTGTTTCTAAATTAAATTTTTTCAAAATATGAGATATATGCGTTTTCATTGTTGTATTGCTAATGAACAAAATCTTAGCAATTTCCTGGCTTTTCATGCCGTTATAAAAATGCTTTAAGATAATAATTTCCGTTGATGTAAGCTTAATTAAAACATTTAATACATATATTAAGTTGTCGTGCAAATCCAGAATTCGTTTAAACTCTTTTCGTATGGGCATAGCCGTGCTATAGTGAATTGACGATTTTCCGGCAAACGCGTCAAGAACTGCGTTAATCAACTCGAGTTCAGAGTATTCCTCAGCCAAAAAATTTACGGCACCCATCTGGAATGCCTTAAAAATAATATCCGTTGGGCAATCTTCACCATATAAAATGACCTTTATGTTAGGCGCATTTACGTTAATTTCATTGCATGCAAAAATACCTGCCATTTTTGTTTCTATGCTTACGTTCATCAAAACTACATCGGGTGTTTGCGTAATGGCTTTTGTTATGGCTTCATAACCATTGGAAGCATAATCAATAATTTGTATCCGAGTTTCCAGTTTCATAATTTTGGCAATTGCTTTGCGTACTTGATTTTGTTGATCGACAATTAAAACGCGCACGACTCCTTTCATAGCTACACTTCCTTAACTAATTTGTAACAACTTGGTATGACTGCCGAGTTAAGACAGCCAATTGTAACGGCTTGGCATTAAGAAAAGTAACGAGCAATCTGGGAAAGAGCTAATCATGAAAGGACCGGCGATTGAAGCGTTGGAAAAATTCATCAAGATCAGGTCAAAGGAGCTTTCTCCAAGTCCATGGAAGGAGTTGGAGAAGGAGGCTTTCCTATTGATGATGGTATGCAACCAACACGAGACATATTCTGAATTTACATTGGCCTGGTATTGGGGCGTGTAATTCTCTTGTAGCGGTATACAATAACTGAAATATGCATCTGTTTCAATGGTGGGACTCTTCGCGAAATGGCTTTGGGCAGACCGCATGTTTTCTGCCCGTACAGGGGTTACCAAGATAAAAGCACCACCAAATTGCACAATTCCATCATCCAGCATATAGGCTTACTTCTGGCTGGCCTGACCGGCCATGGTGGATCAGATTATCCGAGAACCGCTCCCTGAATGCCGTATATCCTACTTTTTCTGATGAGCCAATTTGCTCCATAGCATATTCTACTCCATATTACCTTTTCCATCAATATGTCCGGTATTCTAAAGGCAATATTTTCTGCGATCGTTCAGAATATAGAGCGGATGAAAGGTTGCGGCAGGGTTTGCCGCGAAAAAGGACAACATATTTTCTTCTTAATTTCAAATCTCAAGGGTTACAATCAGTTGTAGGATCATCTACGGCATAACCAGGGTCATTCTGAAAATCCACTCTGGAAGGCAAAATGGAATTTTAAGGATAACCCCGGATTTTAGTTAAGCAATTCCAAAAACTTCTGTTATGGCGAATGCAAGTTTGAAGCTGTTTTATTATAAATCATAACTACAGTGCGAGAGCTGCTTCCATCACTTCTGTCCTGACGTAACCGGAAGGCAGCGGTGCAGGACGCTCGACGGTGGATTTCAAATTATAGGTGACTCCGTCCAAGCTGCTTTTCCAGACGCCATGGATAGTCTCAAAGCAGTGATAACCCAATGACAACCGCGGTTTGCGGTTGTTTTCAATGGCCCACGCAAGATCGGCGACGCCTAGACCACGGTTACATCCATCGAAATAACCATGCGTAAGCGGGACTTCATATGGCTCCTGCATTGACGCCGCTTTTCTGTATAAGAGTATCGGCCCGCCGAAAGTATTTGGGTCCGGGCAGATAAGCGCTCCCTCTGTGCCATGTACCTCAAGACGCTGGGGCAGCGGAAAGCTCTCTGAATGTGTAATACAGGTACCGATAACGCCTGATGTAAACTCAAGGGAGGCCGCCATCATATTGGGCGTTTCGATGGAGACCGTCTCCCCGAAACGGGGGCTTGACACATTCTGGAACATTTTGTCTGCTTGCCGCGTAAAGCCCGTAGCGCGTTTTATCGGCCCCAACATATTCATGAGCGCTGCTAAATAATATCCTCCCATATCAAACGGTATGCCGCCACCGGGCAGGAGTGTCATAAATGTGTTTTCCGGCTGTGGAAACCAAAGATATACGCCGCGCACGATAAAAGCCAGCGCTGAACGCGGCTCTCCTATCATGCCGGCATCCACCAGCTTGCGGCAGGTCTGTAAGCCGCCGCCCAGAAATGTATCCGGCGCGACAACGTAATGCAACTGTTTTTCCTCTGCTATAGCGCACAGTTCATCTGCCTCAGCCAGGGTGATGGCAGCCATTTTTTCACTGTATACATGCTTTCCAGCCAAAAGCGCGGCTTTGGACACCTCGTAATGTGAAGGCGGGTTTGTTAGATTGACGACAATATCTATTTCATCACAATTATATATCTCTTCGTTTGTCATATGCCGCACGCCGAAAGCTTCCGATTTCTCGCTGGCGCGTTCGCGCAGCTTATCTGATACGCCCACAACATTTATAATACTGAACTTGCTTGTAAGATTGTTTAGGTATGTTTGTGAAATTGTCCCGCAGCCGATAATACCCACGCCTCGTTTTTTCATTTTCATATCATTCCCTTATGAATTATGCGTTCATCTGTGGATGTAACAGTGTGGTTTTTAAACGAATTATTACAATCCCAACAATTTTATAGCTTTGAAGCTTGTTATCAGGCTTGTAAACGGGTCGATCCTGCAGGTATCCTGTTCCACCAGGTATGTTCTGACACCTGTCTCTTTGCAGGCGCGTACAATATCCGGCCAGTTCAGGTTTCCTTGCCCAACTTCGGAGTAGATGCGCGGCACGCTTTCAAGAATCTCGGTTCCGGAATCAATGCCGTAATCCTTGAAGTGTACTTGGGTACAGCGTCCGTGGAGGCGGCGTATGAAGTCGGGCGGATTAATTCCACCCGCTGCGACCCAATGCGTATCAGGCACGATTTCTACAGATTCGCTCTCATTTATGATAATATCCATACCGTTGTAGCCGCCGAAGCTGCAAAACTCAAACGCGTGCGCGTGATAGGCCAGCCGGAGGCCCTCTTTTTTTACGATCTCGCCTGCGCGGTTCAAATCCGCCGCGTATTGATGATATCCGTCTTCACTGCCGCGCATGTTTTTCGGTATGGATAGTACCGTAACGAGATCTACGCCCAACTCATGAGCGTCTTTCACTGCTTTAGCTGGATTGTCCAACAGCGTGTAGACATCGCTGCCCACTTTGAGAGGCTTAATATCGTTTTCGGCGAGCATATCCCTGTATTCCGCCGCCGTCATTTCCTGCGGAATTCCGTGATCCAGGCATGTATAGCCAATCTTTCTAAGCTTCTTTAAAGTCTCGCCAAATTGAGCCTTATTGGCTATATAATCCCTGATCGTATAACCCTGTACACCTATCATGTTCATAAATATATCCTTTCTTTACGTGGTTATTTGAAAGTATCTGTGACTTTTCTTTTTGAGCAGTTTTAGGAATGACCGGGAAAAACAAATGGGAGAACTGCGTTATTAATAGTGCGCTGTCAGGGCGGTATCGGTATTTTCTTTCTTTTCTAAAACTGCTTTAATATTCATTTTTCATACCACAGGTTTTTTCATTTGCCGCCGGATTAAAGGATGATCTCCGCCTTCTCTTCATCCTTTTCTATCCTATAGGCAATCTTATCATTGCGGAAGGTACGTTCAGGCAGCAGGCACAGGATATGGGCTTCCTCCGTGTCGATACAGTACTGTGTACCGTGAACAATAAGAGGATTCAGTTTTACGAAGGTTCCCTTGGGTACGATGAAGGCGTCAAGAGCTTCGGTGGAAAAGCCGGTCCATGGCAAGACCCCGGCGAAAATGATAACATCGGCGTCCAGGGGAAGAAGTCCTTCACAGGTATATTGATGGGCCTCCATGGAACTGACGATATTTCTGTCTGTCTTTGTTATGTTGCAACAGCATACGGATGGCAAGGTAGTCGTGCCGAAATTCAGTTCAATAAGATCCGGGAAAAAGCCACTGGGATTCACGGAATTCTTAGACATGGATTCATTATCCAGAAGGTTCTGGAACATGCCGTATTTCCGGAAGTCCTCATGACACAAAGGCTTTGCCTTGATTTGAATCATACCTTTATCTCCTCACTTTATCGCATTTTGCGTGGCTATCCATCCAGTTGACGGATTCTTGGGTGAGCTTGTTTGTTGCCTCCATGGCTGACGATATTAATATTAATATTGATATTGATGCCGGTGCCGGTAGCCACAACGCGGGTTTTTCAGGTACCAAAGCGTGAAGGCCGTTGGAACTCCAAGACGCCCATCCCTCATTGCGAAAACAGAATGGGATTTTTACATTTTGCCTTATTTCTTTGCTTACAAAGACGACGGTCCGGAGTTAAGGTCATCCCATTCAACATGCTTAATGAACCGCATGGCTTCTTTTAAACAGCGGGCGTACTGTCCGTAACAGCCGGCGACATGATGAATATATGGGCCAAAGACAAACTTTTCTTCTACCCTCTTCCAATTATCAGTTTCAAAATAGGCATATGTGCCGGTAGTTACCGGCCCGTCTACAGCTTTACCCTCAACCGCCACCATTTTGAAATTTCCGTTTAAATCGTCCAGACGGGCGATTGTTATCTCACCCTTCTTAAGTTGAAAACGGCCCCTTCCATCCACCAGATAGGGCTGAGAGTCTGGATCGCGCAGGGAATATGGAAACGGACCGCAATGCCACAGCAACTCAGCGTTATCGTTTTCCGGATGCCGTATTGTCAGATCGGCAAAGAAAGACACGCTGTCTCCCAATGCAGCGGCTTCCAGCATAATAGAGGTTACTACTCCGTTTAAATCTGTTTCGCAGCTTATAGGGTATCCCTCATCGGTCATTTCGCCTACCATGAAACAAGGCGTAAAACCAAGAAATGGAGGGATTGCCGACCAACATTCGAGAGCCGCGCCGCGACAGCCCAAGTCAGCAAGGGACGCCTTGAGCGCCAGCTTAAACGCTGCCATGGAAGCGATTTTTTCTTCCGGCATTCTCGATGTATCTACCTTTGCTTTTAATTGGTAAATACACTTTTTCAGTTCACTTCCTTTTTTAATATCTTCCATTCGCCTTATTATTGTACCGACGCCCAAAGGGATAACTTCGATGCCCAATTTTTCCATGAGTGCAGCTTCACTTGCAATAACACTCATAAATGAGCTGGGACGTTGGCCTATTTGAGCTATTTTAAGCCCATTCAAGCTTTTAACTACGGCTGCAACCCGTATGAATCTTTCAAAGCCGGTTTTAAATTCTTCACTTTCCGAATGTACGTTGTATATATAGCTGTATGTAACGCCTAAACGCGCCATCGCTTTTGTGGCTGCAAATATGCCGCACTGTGTATCTCTGCCACGGGATTCATCAGAATTCGGCCTTTCATCGCGCGCCCCCCACACTAACACGGGGAGTTTGAGCGCCGCTGTGACACGGGCCGCAACAACTTCCTCGCCAAAGTCGCAAAATGCGAGAAACAATGCGTCTGCCCGGTTGGCTTTCATCTTTTCGACTACTTTATCGACATGTGCCGCATCCCACAGGATACCATTTTCGCAAATGTCGTCCATGTCTATAAAGCTTACGGCGTCAGGCCGGATTTTGTTGATCGCTCCCATGAAAAGCTGCTTTTGCCTCAATGCCTCCTGCATACTCAAAAAACTTCTCCGTATTGGAATAATGCCGATTCTTACTTTCTCAACCAATTTTATCTCACCCCAATAAATTACTTATTTCTTCGTCGAGAAACATTATCTCGTCTCCGGTAAGCTCCCACTCCATAGCGCGGCAGTTATCCTTCGCATGCTCCGCCGTACGTACACCGATAAGCGCCGTGTGGACATACTCTTTCTGCACCGCCCAATTTACTGCGACCTGCGACACCGGCACGCCGCGATTTTCAGCTATTGTATCCATGATCTCAAGCAACGCCATAACCTTCGAGAACATTGGCTCACGAAAAAAGCTGTAAAACCCTCCTCTTACGTCGCCTTCACCAAATTCCGTGTACTTGCGTATGCCGCCGGCGAGAATACCCGCACCCAGGGAGCCGTAAGTCATTGTCGCAATCCCGTTTCTGTGAGCCCATTGAATGTCCGCTTCGGCGGATCTGTCCACCATCGAATAAGGCAGCTGCGTAACCGCCACATCCGCATACTTTGACGCTTCCTCCATTTGATCCGCAGACAGGTTCGACACACCGATAAACCGTATTTTGCCCTGTTTTTTTAAATGGCTCATCGCTTCCATCGTTTCCTGAAGCGGCGTATTCACATCCGGCCAGTGCAACAACAGGATGTCGATATAATCGAGCTTCATCCGGGTAAGCGACCCCTCGCAGCCCTTTATAACCTCGTCCCATGTCGCCGTTTTAACGGCCATACCCGGCTTATCGATGTTCATGCCGCATTTTGTGGTTATAATCAGTTCGCCGCGAATGCCGTCAATGGCCTCGCCTATAATCTCTTCCGCCAAACCTCTGCCATATGCCGGCGCGGTGTCTATATGATTTACACCCAAATCCAACATGGCGTGAAGCGCCGATATCGAACCCGCTTTATCGCTTGCGCCCCAGCCTCTACCGCCCATGCCCCAGGTTCCCGCTCCTATGGCAGAGAGCTTAAGGCCGGTCTTTCCAAAGGATTTATATCTCATGGGCCCGCCTCCCGTTTTCATTAATTGTATTATTAAGCGCGTTTGAGTACCATTTTACGCGTCCACCCAGCTCAGGAGAGTCAATTTCGCCGGTGCTTAAAAATGCCTGGACTGTTGCCAAATCCGGAATGCCTGCGCGCCCGCCTAACTGTGTAACCTTTATCGCCGATACAGCATTTCCCCACCGCGCACATTCCCGGGCGTCCCAGCCCTGCAAAAGGCCGTGGATAAAAGCCCCGTGAAAGACATCGCCCGCACCGGTAGTATCCACGACAGGCACGTTGAAGGCCGGTTCTGTGAAGAAGGCACCGTCTGCCCCCAGTCCGGCGCAGCCCTTTTCCCCAAATGTAAACACAACTGTCTCAGGGCCTTTCTTCTGTATTTTGCGGCAGCATGCCTCTATATCCTTATCATCTGACACCTTGTCGAAAAAAAATTCTGACGCGATAAATACGTCAATCATATTGAGCTTATTGATTATCGCCTCGTCATACCTGTCAGCGTCAATGACTACCTTGCCCCCCGCTTTGTTAACTATGCCCATAGCCTCCGCGAACACGCCGCCGGCACCAGGGACGTGCAGGTACTTTGCCTGTTTTAAGTATTCAACGTCCAGTTCCGTAACAAGAGGTGCGCCACCACCCTGCCAGATTATGCTGCGGCCCATGGTTTCCCGGTCGGACAAAACCACCGACAGAGAGGTGTAATGTCCGGCAAGCCGCTTTAGGTGCGAAATATCCACGTTGTGCCGTATAAAGTCCCATTCGATAACATCGCCGTACAGATCACCGCCTACGTTGGCGATAATTCCGCAATCATCCCCCAGCCGCGCAAGTGTTATTAGCGCCGTCGCTACCTTGCCGCCGCCCTGCCAGCTTGATTCAAGAAAAGGAGTACTGCTGTTCGGAACAGGCAACCTGTCTAAATTTACAAGGAAATCCATACATGGAGCATCTATCCCAATAACATCAACCATGCGTATTGTCCCTGTATTCATTAGGATTTAACAGCCTTATTTTGGTACGGACAAATTCTATCGCCTTTGTTTCCATGGCATGCAATACGCCGTAGAAAGAATCCTGCCCTTCGACAACAGCCCTTTGAGCTTCATATAAAGAGCGGCCGTATTCGGTCGCTATATTGAATTTACGAATGCCCTTGACTACGGATTCGCGGATTTGATCATCCGGAATGTCCGATCCGCCGTGCATTACCAGCGGCACGTCGGTTTGCGCTTTTATTGCGCTTATTCTGTCAAAATCAAGTGTGGGCGCTTTTATATAACGGCCGTGGCCGTTGCCTATGGATATGGCCAGTGAATCCGCACCCGTCAGCTCCACAAAGCGCTTTACCGCCGCCGGGTCGGTATAGTTATTGGGGTTTGTATAATCCTCCAGTTTGCTTCCGCTTCCGACATGACCCAACTCAGCTTCCACATCAACGCCAAAAACATTCGCTACGCGCTTTACTTCCGCCGTAAGACGCACATTATCGTCAAAGGGCAGTAAGGAGCCGTCGATCATAACCGAGCTAAAACCTGCCGCGATACCGGCCATTGCCGTTTCAAAATCCCTCGCGTGGTCCAGATGAAGGCCAACCGGGATTTTAGCATTGTGCGCCAGATCCTTTACTGTTTCGGCTATAACCCTCATGGAAATATGCACCGTGTATCCCGGATAAAATTGGATAATAACCGGCATAGCCTCCTCTTCGGCGGCCATTACCGCCCACCGCACCGATTCATAATTGAACACATTGATAGCGGGTACGCCGTAAGAGTTCACCGCCGCGTGGTGCAGTATCTCTTTAACACTTGCAATGCTCATGGACATAGCTCCTTTTATCTACTATTCTCGGGCATAAAGTCACGTTATTAAACGGGCTACTCTTTCCAATACAATATTGATATAAAAACGTTTAAAGACAATAGATCAAGACAGTTGCAATAGAGAATGCCTGAGGGCACGTTGGAATGTTCACCAACTATAGTGCACCCTCAGGCGATCGGCGGATTCCATTGTGGAATTTATTTTGGGAATTTACAGATCAAATATTTCATTACTATTTAGCGTTGAGTTCATCTAAAACGGGTTGTACCAACTTCATTTTTTCAGCAACCCACGCGTTCCATTTATTCTCCATTTCACCGTCAGCTATTACCAATGCGGCATATTCTTCGGCCAAATTAAAGAGGGTCCTGCGCTTGGCGTCCGAATCATGGAAATAGACGTCCCAGTCGGTTCTGCCCAGCGAGCTGTCATCAACAAGTGAATACTTTGTTTGATATTGATTATATGACATATCGCGGAATATTTGTGGATAGGCTGGATTAATGAGTCCAAAGTCATCGGACAGGATATACATATTATGGTAGAACGGGCGGATGGAATAGTATTTTTCCACTGCGGTCATGCCCGCTTCCATCAGGTTTACAAGTTCCCCATTTGCGTCAAGCTCCCAGTCAACACCCTCAATACCCATTCGTATCTCATATTGTCCCTGCTCGGTGCATGAATAATCAATAACATCCATGATCCGCTCGAATTTCTCCGTTGACAAATTCGGCGCAAACATGAGGGTTCCCCAGAAGTTAAGCGCCTCAGGACCGTGATATTTGCCGTCCAGACCGACGCAGAAAGCGAAATTCAACCACTCTTCAGCTTCCAAGCCTAGACTTTCTTTAAAATTATTCGCAAATCTGAGTGCGACTTGTGCCATGCCTGGCGCCTGACACATACCGGAAATGCCCGCGGTATAGAAATTCTCCTGATGATTGCCCACGTTCTCTGTAAAGAACTCAGGATGTATAAGCCCTTCGCGATATGCCTGCTCGTAATATTTCAGCCCCTGCAAGGTTTCCTGCGCTGCGGGACCCCATTGGTAATTACCCTCGTCGTCCTGATAATACATAGACGAATCCATGCTGTATGTACTGAGGGGATATATAAAATACCAGGGAAGTTCGTTTACGCCGTTTCCTATTGGAATGAGCCTGTCCCCGACGTTGCCCGGGTCATTTTGCTTTATAAGCCGCGCGACATCCATAATCTCCTCGACTGTGTAGTACGGCTTAATATCTGCACCGACCGCTTCCATCCAATCTGTGCGCATATAGATACCTTGATGGGTGATTAATACATCTGTCGGCTTATTATTTGAGAAAACCGGCCTGGGCAGATAATATGTGCCACCTGAGGCCTCAGCAAGTTTGGGCCCAATTTCTGTGTCGTTAAATGCCTTTGCCGCGTTGGTCCATCTGGTTTGCCAGTCGTCCGGCAGCTTCATAATTAGCTCCTGCTCGGCGTAAATCATACCGTCTACATGGTTATACTCCCATTGTGTCACGTCGGGCAAGTCCTGGGAGTTAGTCCATATACGGACCTTCTCATTCCATGTGTCATAGGTCATAGCAAGTATTTCCCACTCAATATTAAAGCGCTCTGACCATATTTTAGAAAACTCATCATCATTAATATCCGTAATCTGCTGGTCCATATACACTGCCCATGTGATTTTCTGATGGTCTTTGTACTCTACCTCGTCCGGACCTGAAACCACCGTATCATCAGGACTTGAGGTCGCCGGGTCCGGAGTAGTTGCTCCTTGGGCGCATCCAGTTAACTGCAACACAAATGTCACCACAAGCAGAATACTAACGATTAATTTCTTATTCAACATGCTGCCTCCTTGTATTTTTTTATTTTGACGGGATTAAACCCGCTGCCGCGTAAGGAAATCCTAAGACTTTATCGCTCCTACCAACACGCCTTTTGCGAAATGCTTTTGTAAAAACGGGAACACGCACATTATCGGCAACATCGTAACCATTACAGCCGCCATCTTCATACCGTTTGCAAACCTTTGCTGATCTATGACCACCGAGCCTTCCGCTGAAATCTTATCCAAAAGCTGGGACTCCAGCACAATGCTACGAAGCACAAGCTGCAACGGCTGCAGATTTGGACTTTTTATAAAAATCATTGCGTTGAACCACTCGTTCCAGCGGTCTACAGTGTAGAATAAGGTTATAGTAGCTATAATTGGCATCGACAAGGGCAGGATGATGCGGAGAAGTATAGTCCATTCACCGGCGCCGTCTATCTTGGCCGATTCAATAAGGGCGTCGGGTAGGCCGGAAAAGAAATTTCGCATGATGATCATGTAGAACGTATTTATGCCATAAGCAAGCACCACCGATCCTAAACTGTCTGTCAGACCCAACTTCATCATAAGCAGGTACATGGGTATGATTCCGCCGTTAAAGAGCATGGTGACCAGCACAAAGTAAAAAATTGGCTTGCGGCCCGGGTATCCCTTGCGGCTTAGCCCGTAGGCAAAACTGGTAGTCAGAAAAAGATTTACTGGCAAACCAAAGAGTAGTATCTGTAAGGTAGTGCCATATCCAATCAAGACACGTCCGTCTTCGAACAAATCCATATAATTTTTTAGCGTTGGTTCCCTGGGGAACAACAAGAGCGGCCTCATAAGATATTCCTTGTTGGTGGTAAATGATATGACAACAACGTTAAAAAACGGCAATATGATTATTAGCGCCCATAGCAATATAATAGCAATCAACAATATGTCTGCAATATTGATTTTTTTTCTCATAACAACCTCCATCTAGCAGCGATTGGCACAGCGAAATAAATAGCAATAATAAGGGCATTATTTCCAGATTAACCCAGAAGTCCGTCGCCACCCATGAGCTTTGCGCCCCTGTCGGCAATCAGGAGAAGCACCATGTTAATGGTTGACCTAAAAAGGCTGACCGCCATGGAGAAGGAAAAATCTGTCGGGGCCTGGAATGTGATGCGGTAGATATACATGTCAAGGGTTTCCGAAACGCTCCGAACCGAGACGTTGCTCAGATTGAAAATCTGGTCAAACCCGGCGGACATTACGCCCCCTACCGCGAGAATGAACATTACGACAATCGTCGGCGTAATATTGGGGAGGGTAATGCGGAAAATTCTCTGCATTCGGCTTGCTCCGTCAATCTCAGCAGCTTCGTATTGGTCCATGTCAACACTGGATATGGCGGCAAGATAGACAATCGCACCCCAGCCCGATGATTTCCAAATCTCCGTTATATACAGCATAGGCTGAAAGATTCCCGGATTGCCAAGGAAACTGATTCGGTCAAGCCCTGTCGCGGCGAGTATACTGTTGAGCAGCCCGTCGAGAGACAAAATATTTGTCAGGACGCTGGCAACGATAACCCATGACAGGAAATGTGGAAAAGTAAAGACAGTCTGCATGATCTTCTTAAAGCGGACAAATTTTAATTCGTTCAGCGCGAGGGCCAATATAATGGGCATAGGAAACTGAAAAAGAAGACGGCCGAAATTAATGAACAGCGTTCTGAAAACAGAGTCTAGAAAGGCCGGGTCGCTGAACACGCGGCTGTAATTGAGAAGCCCTGACCACGGACTGCCCAATATCCCCAGATTAGCTTTGTATGTTTTAAACGCAAGTGTTAGCCCACCCATGGGTCCATATGCGAAAACTATGTACCAAATCAGCCCGGGCAACAATAAGGTATATACCATTCTATTTTTCCAGAACAGGTGCAATACACCCGTGCCAGGGCGATTCGCAACCACCTTGCTTTTTTTCCTTTCCATGTTCGTCCTCCCCGTAATTACATATATTCTTGGAAACGCTTTAAGGCAGACAACCTGTGAACCCAATGAGAAGTTCACCAAGAAACACCCGCCAAAAAAAACTGAGAAAATTGATAGTGTCTTTACGGAAGAAAACAGCGGAAATTCGTCTGCCCGGTATGTTCTTCCTCTACACACCGAAGAAGGATAAATAGGGAGCGTCTTTTTTAGATATTCTCTCCATAATACACTCACAATACAACGTCATTTCCATAGATGTATTATAGCATTAGTTATAATTGAAAACAGTATGATTTTTTTTCAGCTATAAGCGACATAATTTAATTAAAATACATATGAAAATATGGTGTTGGTATAAAAAAAAGAATAAAACAACATGCAGGTATGACGATTTATCATACCTGCATGTTCAGAAAAAATTTGTTTTCAGTGTACTTTTTATGTATAATTCACTTGAGATCAATCTAAAAACGCAAAGATGCACAAAAACCTAGTAAGGAACATACTAAACCTGCACAGGAGATAGTGTGGAACAGCCCCCCTTTCGAGACATAAGAGTTTTCGTGAAAACTCAAAAAATAAATGAGGTGAGAATATGAAAAGGCGTTTTAGCGAGCTCAAGGAAGCCGGACGAAGCTTTATTGGGACTGGTGTTATGGTACCATCTGCGGAAATCGTTGAAATAGCTGGATATGCTGGTTTTGATTTTGTCATTATTGATGAGGAACATACACAATTTGAGTCGGAGACAGCAATTGATCTGGTGAGAGCTGCGGAAGCGGCAGATATAATCCCGATCATACGTGTACCCGAAGTCAGCGAAGTGTATTTGAAAAAAGCGCTGGATACAGGAGTATCGGCGGTGGTAGTTCCGAATATAACAGACAAAGAAGCGGCGGAAAAAGCCGTATATTATTCAAGATTTTCGCCGATTGGCGGGCGGGGGGCATGTCCATGTGTCCGGGCTAATCAATTTGGCAAAGGCGATAATAGTTATTATGAAAAGGCCAACCGCGATGTAACCGTCATTGCACTAATCGAAGGCGCAAAGGGGATGGAAAATTTTGATGAGATACTTGATGTGCAGGGCATTGACGCGATATACATAGGCCCAGTTGACTTATCTGTTTCAATGGGACTCCAAGGGGATATCCATGATCCGCGCGTAATCGAGGCTATGGAGCAATTAATAGGCAAGGCGCAAAAGAAAGGACATATTGTCGGCACCTATTGCATGGATATAAATGACGCAAAAAAGTGGATGAGCAAGGGTATCAATTTTATTGATTATAGTACAGATACCGTTATGTTCATGGAAAAATGCCGGGAAATTGTTAATACTTTAATTTTTTAAGGAGGGTTTTTAGCATGCAGTATAGGAAATTAACCGGGACAGGCCTAACCGTTTCGAATTTGTGCGTCGGCACGATGATGTTTGGTGACCAGGTCGACGAAAAGGCAGGCATTGAAATCATCCACTATGCACTGGACAACGGCATCAACTTCATCGACACCGCCAACGTTTATACCGGTGGTATGAGCGAGACCATTACCGGAAAGGCCCTTAAGGGACGCAGGGACGAGGCCGTGCTGGCCACAAAGATCCGCTACAACATAACCGGCAAGAAAAACGATGAGGGTTTGCATCGAGGGCATATGATTGCAGGCGTGGATGCCTGCCTCAAGCGCTTGAACACCGATTATGTGGACATCCTGTACCTACACGCGCCCGATTACGAGACGCCCATTGAGGAGACCATGGAAGCGGCGACGCGCCTGGTTAAGGCAGGCAAGGCGCGCTACATCGGCGTGAGCAACTATGCGTCTTGGCAGATCGTTGATCTGATCCGCGTGAGTGAAAAAATGAACGGCATAGCTCCCGTAGTTACACAAAACTGTTACAACTTGATTACCCGTTCCATCGACAGGGAATTGGTGCCCTGCATCAAGACGCACAACATCGGCCTGGTCATCTACAGCCCCATCGCCAGCGGGCTACTCACCGAAAAGCACCTATCGGGCAAACCGGCTGAGGGTTCGCGTATGGCGATCAACAAGCAGTACAGCGACCGCTTCTGGAAGCCCAGCAACCTGGAGGCCGTTCAAGAACTCAACGCCATCGCCAAGGAGGCTGGCATGAATATCACCGAACTGGCCATGAACTGGTGTAATTCTGTCGGCTATGTCGACAGCATACTGGCCGGTATGAGCCGCTTGGATCAGTTGAAGCAGAACATCGCCTGGTTGCACGATAAGCCGTTGGATAGCGAAATCCTGACCCAATGCGACGCCGTATGGGCTAAGATTGACGATCAAAGCTTCAAGTATAACCGCTGATCTAGGCCCGGCATCTGAAATATACTTTCAACAAAAAACAATAGCGGAAGGTGCGGAAGGATGAAAATTGTAATTTTGGACGGTTATACGGAGAACCCGGGGGATCTTAGTTGGGATAGCCTCAAATCTCTAGGCGAGTTGACGGTATACGACCGTACCTCCCTGACCGATGTGCGGGAAGCGATTGCGCGGATTGGCGACGCGGAATCGGTAATCACCAACAAAACGCCACTTACCAGAGAGGTGCTTGACGCCTGCCCGGCAATCAAATATATTGGGGTGCTTGCCACCGGTTACAATGTGGTGGATGTGGAGGCGGCCAAGGCCAAGGGGATCCTTGTCTGCAACATTCCCGCCTATGGAACGGAGGCGGTTGCCCAGTTTGCCATTGCCCTGCTATTGGAAATTTGCCACCATGTGGCCCACCACAGTGACGCAGTGCACAGCGGCCGCTGGGAGAGCTGTCCGGACTTTTGCTTCTGGGATTATCCTCTGATTGAGTTAGCGGGGAAAACTATGGGCATCATTGGCTTTGGGCGGATTGGCCAGGCAACGGGCCGTATCGCTAAGGCTCTGGGCATGAAGGTGATCGCCTACGACGAACATGTCACCGACTCGGGCAGGGAGATTGCTGAATATTTGGATTTAGACGCGCTCTATTCCCGTTCCGACGTGATCAGCCTTCACTGCCCCCTGTTTCCCTCTACGCAGGGCATCATTAACCGGGACAGCATTGCCCGGATGAAGGATGGTGTGATCCTGCTCAACAATTCCCGGGGCCCGCTGATTGTGGAACAGGATCTGGCCGATGCGCTAAACAGCGGCAAAGTCTATGCCGCCGGGCTGGATGTTGCTTCCTCCGAGCCTATCGCGGGGGATAACCCCTTGCTGAAGGCCAAAAACTGCCTGATTACGCCCCATATCTCGTGGGCCTCGAAGGAAAGCCGGCAGCGCCTGATGGATATCGCGGTGGGCAACCTCCGGGCCTATATGGAAGGCGCGCCAGTGAATGTTGTAAATCTATAAATTGTTGAGCCGCTGAGAGGATCCGCGCACGGGAACAGCCCCTTTGTGGAGAAAGTACATGAAAATTATATAGGGGTCAGATTCGTTTAAAGGACCATAAGTTTTTATGAAGTATGTGAAATCATGGAGTGCGCAAATAAATTTCCCTGCTGTTTGCAGCGGGACATTGACTCAAAGCCAATAAAGCAGTTTTAGAAAGGAAAGGGA